>ENA-ORXT01000699-ORXT01000699.1-marine-metagenome-genome-assembly--contig:-NODE-699-length-51216-cov-58.152545_pt1 | contig 51216 bp, 34 predicted proteins | sample MGYA00237868_ERZ511482 | MGnify/ENA metagenome assembly ERZ511482
ACAATTTCGCTATAAATATTCAATTCTCGTACCCGTCTGGCAATCAATTGAGTATATTGCGAACCAAAGTCTAATATTAATATTTTCTCACTCATACGAGCAAAGATACTATTTTTGTACCCAATGCTGAAAAAATTATTGTGGAAAGACAAGAACAACTGGCAGATCGCTGGCGCAACGCTGGGGGCATTTATTGGTTTGTTTCTACTCTTGCTTTCACAGCAATTCTACTTCGACTTTCAATATCTGCTGCGGGGCAATAAGCAGGTCACCACCGAGTATGTTACCCTGAACAAGCCCGTCATTGCCTACCAATCTCATTTTACGGAAGAAGAACTGGCCGATCTGCGGCAGATGGAATATGTGCAGCATTTGGGAATATTTGAATCCAGTGAATTTCGGATCAATGCTTCCAGCCCTACTTTTGGTTTTTTTACCGATCTATTCTTTGAAGCCATTGATACAACTTTTATTGATTTTGAGGATTTGGATCATCAATTTGAGTGGAAAGAAGGACAATTGGAAATTCCCATCGTAGTTTCCCGCGACTATCTGGCTCTTTATAATTTTGGTTTTGCGCCCAGCCAGGGGCTTCCGCAATTAAATCCGGAATTTCTGGAAAATTTTACTTTAGATCTGACGCTAAACGGCAAAGGTTTGAAAAGGAAATTCAAAGGCCATATTGTTGGTTATACAGATCGAATTCATTCAATTCTGGTTCCTGTTAATTTTATGAAATGGTCCAATCAAACCTTTAGTGAGCAAACACAACCGGGTGCCCTACGCGTAATGCTGGCCGTGGAGAGTGGACATGAAACACAAATCAGAGAAGCGATTAAACAAAAAGGATTTGAGGTAAATAGTGGTCATCTGGTAGGTGAAAGAATTCGTACGTTGCTAAGTGCTGCGATCAGTATTATTGCCTTGATTGGGTTGATCATCGTCATTTTGTCGGTACTGGTTTTTGTCATTAATTTCCAATTGTTAATCAGTCGGGCAAAGGACCGGATTCAGCTTTTGCTGGAATTGGGTTATCGACCGGGGGATATTAGTCGAGTGCTTTTTTTATACTTATTGAAAATTTTCGCGTTGGTTTTGGTAATGACTTTGGTGGCTTTGTTTTTATTTAGATGGGGTTTTCAGTTTTGGTATAGTCAGCATGGATTTCAGTTGGGAATGCAGTTGCATTGGTCGGTGTATTTGACGGCGGTCGTTTTTTCGTTGTTGGTGATTGGGTTTAATTATCGGATGATTGGGAGGATGGTGCGGGGGAATTAATGAATAATGATCTTTTTAGGTATGTTATTTAAATGAATAATGTCCCTTTAACGTGTATATCTTTTTAGCGGTGATTTTTTCTCAAAATAGAAATCCCGAATTTCGGACGGATCCAAAATTCGGGAAAACTTAAAATTCTACAAAAATGATTAAAATAATTTACTGCTTAATCATCTTCCTAGTCTCCATTCTCATCTTCGTCTTTAATTGATAGTATAACAAGCCAACCGTCGGTAAGGCTGGGCCATCAATTACTACTTGATGATAACCTTGGGTATAGCTATCCGTTATTTGGGTTAGGACCTGTCCGGTAACATCATAGATGGTTAACGTTGCTGGACCTGCTTCTGGCAAGGTAAATCCAATCGTCGTTTCGGCCATAAATGGATTCGGTGTATTTTGATACAATTTGAATTTAGGAGCGTTGCTGAAAGCAGAATCAAACAATAATCCTAGATTCATAACAGCTAGTTCGTTCGAGTAAGCTTCTGCTTTCGTTAGACTGGAAGTGAGGCTGATCGCTTTGCTAAGTTTAATATCTTGCTTGGCCTTTAAGGCGATACTAAATAAAATTGCATCATCAGGTAGCGATTTTGCCTGATTCGTATTCCAGCTACTAGTGATAGTTCCCTGATTGATCCGTACACCGAAATTATCCATGTTGAAATCAGGTAATTGTCCTTCTAACGCATTGACAAAATTTAATTGATTTGGATCAAATTCCAAAGTAAATTGATACCCAAGAATATCCTTAAAATCACGCGCCTTGAAATCTACCGTATAAGTTTCACCAGCGAGCAATGCTTGATCCGCTACGTTGAAACTTAACAAATCTCGATCTCGCGTATCGCCTGTAGCAGCCAAATTAATTGGTTGCGCAGAGCCGTTTAAGTCACCAATTTTGACGGCAATAAAATCAGCTATTTCGCCCTGAGCCAAGTTGTTGATATTACGCTCTTCCGGGAATGTGGAAGCAAAAGGATTTTCCGGATTAGGGAAAATATAATCTGCATCTACAAAACGCCACGAGGTATTATTCGTATAATCATCGGTAATTAATAAGATCAACCTACGTAGTTCAATCATATCGAGTGCGGTGATCGAACCAGATCGGTTGATATCGGCAGCGATCATTTTATAAGGAGAATCTAAGGTTTGAATTTCTAAGAGATGTTGTCCCATTAAAATCAAATCCATAGTGGTAATACCATTTAAAATGTCTCCGTTTCGGCTGGGTACGATCTCGTAATTCTGTTCCAACTCAGCGTTGAATTCGTAAGCGCCATCTTCCCCAGTCATCTGATTTACACCATTTGCAGCATTCATGTTGAGCGTCATTTCGACCGCTTCGACCATTAGGTCGTCTTCGGTGTGAATCGTTCCGGAGATGGTTGCCGACACAGGCGCTCCTGTTCCATTATCAATGATTCGGTAGTAAGTATTGCTAATGGTTTGATTTCCACAAGCATCGGTAGCGATAAAACTTACTTCAGTGGTAGCAAGCCCACTTGAACAATCCAAATTAGCCGTTAATGGCGTATAGCTGTAGGTAATTGTAGCAGAAGAACATTCGTCCGTAGCCGATAAACCACTTAATTGATTTGTCGCCCAATTCGTATATCCTTGCTGGAGATTAGCATCATTACAATCCGCTAATCCGAAAGTTACTCCACTATCCATCACAGGACCGTCGCTGTCTTTGATGACAACTAAAGCCGTACAACTAGTATTTCGTCCACAATTATCAGTAGCGTTAAATCTTACGATTTGGTAAGCCACTGCGCCCTCAACATCAACGGTAGGATTCATACAGTTTTGTTGAATAAAACCATTCTGGTTAAAAGTATTACTAATGGTAACACTAGTTTCCGAGCAACTTGTAATTACCGTAGCTAAGCCAGCATAAGCATCAAACTGCGCTTGAATCATATCGGTATCCGCAGGACATTCGATTACACAAATATCCACAGGACAAACAAACTCGGGACCTTCGTTGGTCAACGTGTAAACTTGCGTACCACTGGCACTTCTACCGCAAAGATCGGTCACCGTATAAATGTAGCTAATGGTTGATCCGTTACAACCCGCCGTTCCACTGGTAATTGGACCACTAACTTCGACGGTTGAATTTAATCCACAATCTATATCAAACTCAAAAAGGTGTTCTTGCGGGAAAGCGTTGACGGCACAGTCCACCGTTTGATTGGCTGGAACACTGGTTACAATCGGGCCCACCACACTTTGTAGATAGGTGAAAGTCTGATCGCAAGTGCTCGCATTTCCACAAATATCCGTTACCGTATAAGTCCGAGTTAAAGTTCGATCTGCTGGATCAGCAGAACAGAAGTTAAGCATAGATTGATTGGAAGGACTGTCTGTATAACTCACCGTTATTTCTGGCCTGCTACTGCAGTTGTCGGCAATCGTTCCAATGATGGCGATAAATCCTGCCGAGGATGTTGCGTCAGGAATTGGGTCGGTATTACAAACCAAATTCGTCATATTCGCAGGACAAGCAATTACGGGTGGAGTAGAATCTTCTACGGTAATTACTTGAACACAGTTGGTGGCGTTTCCGCACGGATCAGTCGCAGTCCAAGTACGGGTAATTTGATAATCGTATTGTCCACAGCCACTTGCAGTTTGTGTACTAACATCTGAGGAGGTGATGACGACTTCAGCAACTGCAGCACAGTTGTCGGTGGCCGTTGCCGCACCTGTGTTAGCTGGCGAGGTATCTGCATCACATTGGATCGTTAGGCTAGTTGGGCAAGTAATCATTGGGGGATTAGTATCTTCTACAGTAATTACCTGGACACAATTGGTCCCATTTCCGCACGGATCAGTGGCCGTCCAGGTTCGGGTAATTTCATATTCATATTGTCCACAATCCGTTGCTGTTTGCGTGCTAACGTCCGTAAAAGCAATAACGACTCCAGACATTGGGGCACAATTATCCATTCCTACTGCTATTCCAGTTCCGCCTATAGCTGGCTCTGAATAGGCAAGATCAATGCTCCAATTATCTAAATTTCCTAAATCTATTTCAGCATTATCAGAAATACTAAGCGTCCAGGTCCCATTCGGGTCAGAGCCATTCGTTATCATTTGCATAATCAATGCCCCAAATGAAGTTGGTGCACCATTATCTGGTTGATATTCACAAATCCCATCATCCACACAGATTGATTGACTCGTTCCTATTGTATTTCCCATATCTTCCGCCAAAACCGCGGCAGCATCTGTAAATGTAATGGGACCATTCACATCTGAATTAGAACTATCTCCAAAGAATCCTGGAGGGACTCCTGGACGATCGAGCAAGGTAATCATTTCTCCGGTTGGTGCTGTCAATTCTATAATCAGATCACCAACCCAAGTATGATTGATGGCCATGGATACTTCAATATCAGTCAGCATCGCTCCAACTGGAATTCCTGCTACCGTGGCAGTCGAGGTAATCCCAGCAGGATCATTATCTGGTATACTAATAGAAGTCATATTAGCAGCAGTGGTATTTCCTGTGATCGGAAATTGTGGTTGCGTATCTTCATCACATTGTACGGTGACATTAGCCGGACAAGTAATCATTGGAGGTGCATTATCTTCCACGGTAATTACCTGAACACAATTGGCCGCATTTCCACAACCATCGGTGGCCGTCCAAGTTCGATTGATAGTACGTTCCTGAGGACAAGCACCAGGTGTAACTGCATCTGTAAAACTAATAGCAGGACTGCCACAGTCTGAGGTGGCAGTGGCCATTCCGGTATCCGCTGGATCCCTTGAAGCACTACTACATTCTATCGTGACATTGGCTGGGCAGGTGATCACCGGAGCAGGGCCACCAAAACGAATCCTTCCTCTAAAATTAAATTTAACCGGAGAAACATTTCCACAAGCATCTCGCACCATGTACTCATTTATAATGTCTACCTGGCAACCAAAAATTCTATTTTCTTCAAAAGAAGCAGAGAGCATCACTTCAAGATTTGCCAGATCGGCACAGTTATCACTGATACAAGACAGATCTAATACCGCCGTACTTGAACCACCAACTGCAGTACCAATCCTGCCATCTGCACCAATTGCAAACCAATTACCGCTAGGTATATTAGGACCTAAGTCGTCTGGGCAGCGATTAAAGGTAGCCGAAAATTCTGTACAGGTGACCACTGGTGCTTCCGTATCTTGAATAAGATAAGTGATGTTACAATCTTCAGATTCCAGCGTAACTGGATCGGTAATAGAAATCGTTTGAATTACGGTTCTTACATTTCCAGCACAGCCGGCGGCCATATCATCATTGTCTGAAAAAGTAATCTCTACTGGATTGCAACTTTGATCGACACTTCCACCTAACGCATTAAAGTCTGCTACTGATGTAGGGCCAGCAGGAAGGTCATCTATACATTGCAAGTTGACAGGTCCAGGAGCGGGACAAGTCACAGCAAGCATACAACAAATCTGATCGACAAAAATATCATCCGAAGCACTGGCAGAACACCCATTGGCATCGGTAAAAGTATAGGTGACCGAGACATTTCCACCAGCTGGGGCGGAAGCTGTTGGGTCAAAAGAAAAGGTCATTCCGTTGCCATCATCTGTTACTCCGGTTCCAGAATAAACACCACCCGTTGGCATTCCGCCACCCAGTCCAGCTTCCACTGGATCGTCAATACAGACATCTATGGATGATGCAGTGAAAGTAATTACCGGTTGATCAAATACCGTAATATTAACGGAGGCTGAATTTGTACAGCCATTTCCGTCCGTGTAAGTATATGTTCCTATGTGAGCACCTACGCCTGCGGCAACAGGATCAAAAGACCAGGCCGCGCCATTACCAAAATCAGTAATTCCGGTTCCAGAAAAAACGCCACCTTGCGGATACCCTCCATTTAATAAAGGAGGAGTCGCATTTATGCAAAATTGAGAAGCACCAACAAAAATAACGGTTGGCAAAGCATTTACAACGATGTTATCAGTTGCTGAGGCAGAACATCCGTTTGCATCTGTAAAAGTGTAAGTTATTGTATGTGTTCCAACTCCGGCTGTAGCGGGATTAAAAGTAAAATTTACACCATCACCAGAATCCATGACACCAGGGCCAGAAAATATACCTCCAGAGCCAGAAGGTGATCCTGACAAACTAAATAATTCAGTTGGTGCAGAGATACATCGATCAGATGGAGCAGTAAAAGAAACGGTTGGGCCTGCATTGATTTCGATGGTCGTCATTGCCGAAGGTCGGCAAGTTGCATCAGTAGGAGCAGGAGAAAGAATCGCATATATTTCATAAACACCTGGGGTAGCTAAAGTAGCTCCAACAAAAGCAGCGGTAGTTCCTCCTCCAGTTAAACTTCCAAAAGGAACGGTTCCTAAAGAAGTACCACCTGTATAAGGATCAGCTGGCGTAGTGGTAAAAGCAACAAACTCAATGTCGAGATCTTGTACCATGTTGGCCATAGCTGACATCCTATCTAATCCTGTCGCAGTAAGATTAAAAGAAGTATTTTCACAGATAGAAGAAGTACTGGCATTAACCGCTCCGATTGTAGGGCAGTCGATCGGTACAACAAGGCAGCTTTGGGTAAATACAATATTATCAATGGCTAGTTCTTCGGAAGATTCATTAGAAGAGAAGATGATTTCTAATTCTGCTTGACAGCCAACATAGGGTGTCAAATCTGCTGACAATGGATCCCAAGTAACTGCTGCAGAATTCATAGCTGCTCCTGAGAGATTCACCAAAGGTAAAACCGTGGCAGCGCCACAACCTGTGATGTTTAAATTGATTTCTAGAAAATCTCCAGCATCAAATCCCGTTGCCGAAAGCGCATAGTTCATACTAAACATCGGCATGGTCGAACCAACAAGTGTTACTGGATCAAAAGTCATGGTGACTTGTCCATCTATATCTTCCATGATAAAGGCCTGTTGTCCATCAATGGCAGATACGCCTAATTGAAAATTAATCGAAGTATTATTTGCTACACCAAATCCATCTCCATCTGCAAAGCCTATTCCGTTGGAAGCATTGCCATTCGGAGTGAAGGTATTCTCAAAACCAAGGGTATTTCCAAAACCGGGATAATTAACCGTAATCTCTCCACAAGCAGCAGTCATATTTTGTAAAATGTGCATCGTTTGGTCAGGGTCAAAATAATTACAAGTATTTTGAATATTTTGTCCGACAATGGTTTCAAAAGAGGTACCTACATCGGTTGTGATATCGCAAGGTGCACTACATCCATTTACTTCAATACTTGTAACCGCAAAAGGTCGACAACTACCATCGACTGGTGAAGGAGAGAGTAAAGCATAAATTTGAAAGGTTCCTGTCATTCCCAATGAAGCTCCGGTAAAATCTGCCGTGGTATTCCCAGCGGTTAAACTTGAAAAAGGGACGACCCCCAAGCTGGTACCTCCTGCGTAAGGAGCAGTTGTTGCCATGGGGTGTGCTCTGAATTCGATACCAAAATCAGTGACGGTGTTATCCATCATTTCCATATTGACCAAGCCAGTAGCAGACAGGTCAAATAGTTCACCTAGGCAGACAGAGGGAGTAGAAACGGAGGTAGTTCCAATTGTTGGGCAAACGATAGGAGGCGCGCTACCAGCGATACAACCTTGGGTAAATACGATATTATCAATCGCTAATTCTTCACTAGATTCATTAGAAGAGAAGATGATTTCTAATTCTGCTTGACAACCAATATAAGGTGTCAAATTGGCTGATAATGGATCCCAAGTAACGCCTGCCGAGTTCATGGCTGTACCTGCAAGATTTACCAAAGGAATAACCGTGGCAGCACCACAACCGATGATGTTTAAATTGATTTCTAGAAAATCTCCAGCATCAAATGTCGTCGCCGAAAGCGCATAATTCATACTAAACATTGAAGATGCAGTACCAGTAAGATCCACTGGATCAAAGGTCATGGACACCTGACCATCAATATCTTCCATGATAAAGGCTTGTGCGCCATCTATCGCTGAAACACCTAATTGAAAATTAATAGAGGTGTTATTGGCTACGCCAAAACCATCACCATCTGCAAAGCCTATTCCGTTGGTAGCATTGCCATTCGGAGTGAAGGTATTTTCAAAACCAAGGGTATTTCCAAAACCGGGATAATTAACCGTAATCTCTCCACAAGCAGCAGTCATATTTTGTAAAGTGTGCATTGTCATATCAGGATCAGAATAATTACAAGCTGCAGTTTGAATATTTTGTCCTACAATCGTTTCAAAAGAGGTACCTACTGCCGTAGTCGGTGAACAAGTACCTGGGCAACCATTGGCCGTTACTGTTGTGGATGCGGAGGGTCTACAAGAAGCATCGACGGGCGAAGGAAATAAAATAGCGTAGATTTCATAATCAGTAGTCATGCTGAGCATAGCTCCAGTAATCGTAGCCGTTGTATTTCCATTAGTCAAACTGCCAAAAGGTACCACCCCAAGAGATACACCTCCTACATAAGGAGTAGTAGTGGGCGCAGGAAAGGCGACAAATTCAATTCCGAAATCTGTAACTAGATTGGTCGCCACATCTAAACCAGAAAGACCGGTAACGGTTAGGTCAAATGGATCGCCCAAACAAACACTTGCTAGCGAACTTGATACGGTTCCGATGGATGGGCAAACGATTGGTGCTGGTGCAGCTCCTAAGACACCTTCAGTAAAAATAATATTATCTATTCCTAGTTCCTCAGAGCTTGCATTGGCAGAATATTCTAAAATCAATTGCGCTATACACCCGACATAAGGAGTAAGATTTGCGTTAAGTGTATTCCAGCTTCCTTCGACATTATCCATTGCAGTCCCAGAAATATTTAATAAGCTAACAGAAGTAGCTGCTCCGCAACCCGTAATTTCAACATGTATATTTAAAAAATCTTCTGGTTCCCATGTAGTGATCGACAAAAAATACTGAAGACTCACCATGGGGTTGGTTGTTCCGCTCAAATCAACAAAACCAAAATTCATAGCCACCGCTCCATCTATATCTTCCATGATAAAAGCCTGGTTACCTTCCGGTGCTACCACCGTAGGAATGGCCGTATTACCCAAATGAAACTCCAAACTTGTATTATTCGCAACCCCTATGGCGTCCCCATCAGAAAAACCATCGGTACCATTACCATTTGCAGAAAAAACATTCTCAAAACCAAGGGTTGTTCCTCCTCCGGGTGACAGTACAGTTATTAACCCACAAGGAGCCGTATAATTTTGAATTATGTGAGTACTTGAAGCATCTGGATCCACATATAGACAGTTTGCTTGTTGAATATTTTGTGCGGTTATCCCTTCAAAACCTTGATTGACTTGAGCGGATAGATTTGTATTTTGACCGACAAAAAATGCAATGAAAATAATGGCGCCAACCATCCTATTTAGCATAGGATGGAGATTCCACTGAGGTAATTTGTTTTTTAAAGTTGGCTGAGTAGACTTTTTCATAAGGTGTAGTTTTGGCTATCTTGTTAAGTTTTTTTATAGAAAAATCGATTACTATTTCTATAATTGAATAATAGGTTTATTTGATTCAAATGATTGCTTGGACCTAATTGTATTAAATTAATATTCTTCACTTCCGGTGCCATTGAACGAGCAAAAGAGGCTGCTTCAAAGAATCTTATTTTTAACTGAGATTCACTAAAGGAGCACCCATTTCAGGTGAAATGGTCAGCTTATGAAGCTAATCGTAAGCAATAAGTTTTAAAAATTTGACAAACAAGATAGGAATATTACCCAGGTAATATTATTAACTTATTTTCATTTGTTTATTTACGAAACTGTTGGAATGCTTCTTTTTCAAAGCACCTTAAATCTTGGGATATGTCCTCGTACCAACCTGAATGGACGGTTAAAAATATTTAGAAAAATTTGTTGGGAAACTCAATTTTCGAGTTTGGGAAGAAGGGTTAGCCAACATTTGGTTTTTGAGAAATGAATGATTATTCGTACCAATAATCTACATTTATTTTAGTAAGGTACTATTTTTATTTTTGAAAGTGGAATTAATTTCTATCTTTTTAATTTTGGCAATTCTTAAATAAATATTATTGTTCGTAGTTTTTACTTACCTACGTACCATTTTGGCAGCACCCAATGATAACGTACCGCCAAAACGCGTAATACAATGACCAATAAACTGGTAATAATATAAATCGTATCCAGCGCTAACTCGGTTTTATTTAGAAATAAAAAAATGATTCCACCCAAAATACTTAAGGAAGCGTAGATTTCTTTTTCAAAGATCAGTGGAACTTGATTACACAAAATATCCCGAATTACTCCACCAAAAGCAGCACTCAAGGTTCCTAACAAAATACAAATAACAGGATGCAATCCAGTTGCTAATCCTATTTCTACACCAATGATGGTAAATAGTCCCAATCCCATGGCATCGAATAAAAACATGGTTCTTCGAAAATATCCTAAATAAGGCCGACAGCTCATCGCGACAATAGCTCCTGCCAAAATAATCAAGGCATAGTTTATATCCTGCATCCATCCGACGGGCGTTCGCCCAATCATTACATCTCGCAAGGTACCACCGCCTACGGCTGTCACGAGGGAAAGGATGACTACACCAAACGGATCAAAACGTTTGTTCATCGCGGCCAATGCACCCGAAATCGCGAAAACAAAGGTTCCGAGATAATCGAGGACCTGTACGATGTCGATGGCTTTGGTGAGGATTGGATCGTGGAAAAACATGAAGGAATATTGTGAGGTTGAAACGCTGCGCTTATTGAAGTACAGCGACTCACCACCTCTATGAACCTATTTTAAATACAAATTAAACTCCACCCGACGGTTTTGTTCTCGTCCATCTTTAAAGCGATTATCGGCTATGGGTTGTGTTTCTCCGTATCCAGCGTAATTTATTCGGCCGGGATTGATTCCTTTTTTAGTCAAATAATCGTAGCAGGATTTGGCACGTCGTTCGGAAAGTATTTGATTGATTTTGGAAGAACCTACGCTATCGGTATGTCCATTGATGGATAAATTATAGTCCGGATATTTGTTCATCAAATTTACAATCTGATCCAGCGTCGCAAAGGAAGTCATTTTGAGGGTAGCGCGAGCAGACTCAAATTCTACATTTGAAACAGCCAGATTTAAAATCTCTTTATCTTCTACCGTTATCTCCGGACAACCATTATTTGCGATGGTTCCAGGACTGGTCGGGCAGCGATCTTCCCTGTCAGGTACCCCGTCCTCATCGCTGTCGGTTATCACAACTACCGGACAACCTGCATTGCTCGCAGGACCTGCTTCGTTGGGACAGCGATCGTCTTTATCTTCCACACCATCGCTATCAGCATCCTTTACCGGGCAGCCATTGTTGGCCAGCGTACCGGCTTCGGTCGGACAATCATCTTCTTTGTCCATCACCCCATCGTTGTCTGTATCCGGACATCCACCAAATTTAGCTAATCCAGCTTCTGCGGGACAAGCATCGTCTTTATCTGCGACCATATCTTCGTCGGCATCGGGACAACCTTTGAGCGCCACCGTTCCTTTCAACAATGAACATTCATCTTCTGCGTCCGATATACCATCACCATCCGCATCGACAGGTTTTTCTTTTGCATTTCTATTGAGTGCAAACATAAACCCGGCTCCGTACAGAATTTGTTCCCGATTTTCCAGCGTTGTAAATCGGTATTCGGATTGTGCTTGTAAGTAAATACCGGGAAACACCCGTAGGTTTAGTCCGAGGCCAACGGGAAAGGCTGCTCCGTGGTTATTGGTTCCGGTATAGCTTTCTAACTGATATCCGACACCAGCGGTAATATAAGGGGTGATAAAATAATCGGCTGCGAAATAACCAAGCTGCCCGACCAAGTCTACGGAGAAATTCATCCGGTCATCAAATTGATCGGGTATTCCGTTTACCCGAACGTTTGCGACTCCCAATCTTAAGGGAATTCCTACGTTGACAAATTTATTTAGATTTCTAAAGAAGCCTATTTCTGCTCCTGCGGTCGCTTCACTAAAATTATTTTTATTGAAAAGATTAAAGCCATCCAACGGGGTTAGGTTGTCCATCAGGTTGACTTTGGTAGTTAAACCAAAACGAGCACTCTGGTTCTGACCATTTATGAATCCAGCAACCAACAGGACAAAAACTAAAGGGAGTATAAAATGTTTTCTCATCTCGGATTATTTAGGAATGCGTTAAAAATAAATCAAGACACTATGCTTCCTCTTTTTCCATCACTCTATTTAAATCGCCATTCCTTATATACAAAGCAGCTATAATGAAACTCCCCGAGGCAGAGCCATCAGGGTATCACGCAAAGTTATTGCCCCAAGCACTAATCTTTTAGTCCTCTACCCTCTTTCTTTATTTTTCCTTCTTTATCGAGTTTTTTCATTAGTCGATCCAGAATTCCATTGATAAAATCTTTGCTTTTATCGGTACTGTAAGATTTGGCTATTTCCACGAATTCATTCAATGTTACTTTGGTAGGAATAGAAGAAAAAGTCATCAATTCTATCAGCGCCATTTTGATTAAAATCATATCCATAATAGCAACCCGATCGGCATCCCAGTTTTTCAGGACAGGTTCGATGATGGCCAGTAGTTCTGCGTCCTGATGGTGTACGAGGTGGAGCATTTTTTCTCCAAAATCAACGACGGTATCATCTTTGGGACGATATTTATTCAGGAAATTTTCTTCGTTTGGTAACGTTTTGATGGTTTTTTTAATGGTGCTGACGACGAGGGATTTATCATCCGGCCAATTGGCAGAATAGTCTTCGATAATCTCGTTAAAGAGTTCACTACTGGTGCAAAACTTGTAGAGTTTTAGCAAAATCTGGCGGTGGCTTTCGTTGATATCATCGGCCGTCAGATAATTTTTATAATCCTCCGTTTTAGCGAAATCAAGATAGAGTTTACGGACGTTGTCCTGGTCGGTATGTTCGTCTAGTTTCAGTCTGATAATTTCCTGCTGCAAAACCTGATTGGTCGAAAGAGCACGGATCAGTGGATTTCGATAAATTCGGTCCGTAAAAATTTTGTCTTCCTCGGAGGGCAGGTGTTTAACCAATCGCCGATCCCGATCCTTTTCGGCATAGCTGGTAATTCCAGTGATCAAATAAAGGTTGTAGAGATACATATCGAAAGCCGACTGTATATTTCCGTGGTAGCGACGAAGAGCTACGGAATAGGATAGCTGTTCATCTCGACTCATCGAGTACAGCATCTGCATGACTTTTATGCGGATATTTCTTCTGCTTAGCATTTATGACGTTTCAAATAGCAGTTTAGGAGTTGTACAAAGAAAGTCTGTACAGTCGTTTACTCGGCAAAGAAAGTCATTTTTTTTAAATTCTCATGGATTTATTTATTAATAGTTTGGTAATTTTTAATTATTGGATGCGTGCATTATAATTTTGGCTCGTTGGTCTGTTTACTGGTTGCCCAGTTGGCTTTTGATTAGATGTAAATTAATCGATCCAAACCTTTAAATTTTAATTTTCAAAATGATTTTTTTAATCGCCATTCCTTAGGAACACCGATCTAATAGATTCAGAATTATGACTAATATTTTTAATCCTCGTTCCTTATTTAATAGCAGTATTTACTATTTTACAATTCCCAGGTCTTCGTACTTTGGCAATTTATTGATGTGCCATTTATTGATAATTTTTCCATCTTTCCAGAGTACTACTCCGGGGTTGGATCGTACGATGGTTTTTAATAAAATATCATCCGCTTCGTAGATTGGAAAACTGGCTTGTACGTCATGTCGGAAAGCTTCGAGGGTTTCCTGTCCGGCACCTCCGGCGAGTCCAAAAAATTTCACACCATTGGCTTCCGCCTTTTTAGCCATAGGTGATATTTTGTTTCGGTAGGCATCGAGGAACGAGGAATTATCTGTTTTTAATTTATAAGAAACGACCATCAGCGAATAACCGGGTTCATTCAATACGCTCTCGGCCATATCATTTCCATCGGCATCGTTGAAGTCAAAATCACTGATCTTGGACGGCTCCATGATGGGCTTGGTTTTAATCTGATCCAGAATCTCAAATTTTGTTTTTGGATAATCTTTAAAACGCTTCATATAGGTAGCAAACGGTAATTTTATTTCTTCCCCGGTTTCTTTATTCTTCATCAAGTAATGGGTAATTTTCACACTGGCCGCCGCTTCTTCTTCCAAAGCACGCTGTGTTCTAACGTCCGCTCCTTTTTTAAATGGACGGAAGTCTGTCCCGGGAATATTCCACATAAAGTTTGAAAAACAATAAATCAATAAAGCGACCAATGATACGCCGAGAATTCCGTTTTGTACTTTATTGGAAAACAAAGAATGCATGCTCTTGCTACGTACTACAAAGTAGATGGCAGGAATCATTAAGAATATGTCTTTAAAGAAAGATACTCTAGGCTTTAATTTTAGAAAATCTCCAAAACAACCACAATCGGTTACCTTCATATTGGTTTCAATATATGGGCCCCATTTTCCGAAAGAAAAGAAATTTACATCCTGTGGTACATAGCCCGTCAAAAAGGTAAATCCGGTAAGAAACGTAAAGAAAATGACGATGATCAGAAAAAACCACGCGGTAAGTTTGGGACGATTTCCCATGATCAGCATCAGTCCAAGAATTATTTCTAATAAAATCATGATGACGGAAAAGGACACCACATATTCGGAAAGGAAAGGGAAAATCGGAGTTATAAAAGACATCCAGGTTGCTTCAAACGTATAGACAAATTCGGCAAAATACTGCTCCATTTTATAGGCGGTTCCCAGTGGATCGACTGCTTTTACATATCCGGAAAAGATAAACAGGACGCCACAAAAATACTGGGCGTAAGACATGATCCAGCTTTTCGGCTTCTTATAACCAAATCCGAAGGCTAATAGTAATATGAACGCGGCAATCGAAACACCGATGATTAATTGAGGAAGGGTGATACTTATATTTGACATATGGAAGTTGTTTTTCAAACGCAAAAATACAAAACTGATACCGAAATTATTTAACAAATTTAGGGGTATTAAGTTGCTGTTGCTGTTAATGGAGGGTAAATGATTGTTAATGAGGTGTTAAGGGTCATTAACTCATTCCTTACATACTACTGGACTTTTCTTACCTTTGTTCTGTGCAAGATTCTTTCCATACCATCAAAGCAGATGCTTCCGGATTGTTTAAAGACCGGGGGAGTAAATTCTATGCTTATGCCCGCTCGGTCGCTACCGAAACGGAGGCGCAGGATTTTTTGATCGAAATTAAAAAAGAAAATAAAAAGGCGGGGCACCATTGCTATGCTTATCGGCTGGGATTGGATGCAAATAACTTTCGTGCGAATGACGACGGCGAACCAAGTGGTACGGCCGGACGGCCTATTCTTGGACAGATTGACAGCGCGGAGTTGACCAATGTGATGGTGATTGTGGTGCGGTATTGGGGAGGCACGAAGCTTGGAACTTCGGGCCTGATCAATGCTTATCGTGAAGGAACGCGCCTGGCGCTTGAGGAAGCGATTCGGATAGAAAAAGTAGTGGAAGACCGAATCTTGCTTAAATTTGATTATTCGTTGATGAGCGAGATTATGAATGCGGTTAAAAAAATTGATCCGACGATTTATCGACAGGAGTTTACAGAACACGGGGAGATTGAAATGGGGATTCGACAATCGGAGACGGAGGAGACGATGTTGCGATTTAAGGCGCTGGTTTTGGGGGTTAGTCTGGAGGAGGCAAAGGCGGTGAAGCATTTGGCGGGGTGTAAGGTGAGGCGCGTTGCGCGTTAAAGCGCTGCGTTTGTTGAGTGCGTTTGTAGCAAATGACTATACGTGGTTAATTGTATGGAGCTGTATCTACACCGGAGGTGTAAACAAGCAAACAAGCGCTAGTTTTTTTAATAAAATCTAGTGGTTTTGTTTTGGGCTTGTGTTGACACAGTGGATATTGTTATTTGAAAATAATTCGTTTAATTCTAAATATTAAAACATGGAAGATTCAGAAATATTAAACAACGATTTAGAGGCTGGATTAAGTTACGAGTTGACTGCTGGCAGAGAAAAATTGATGGCGCTGGATATAAAGTATACGGAAATTCAGGAAACTATAAAAAGACTACTGGCTTTTGACGTAGCGGTCTATCAGGAACAGATATTTGATCTGCTAAAAAACAAGTTGATTGACGAATGGGTAAAATATCAAAATGAACGGAATATCGCTACTTTCGATATGATGTATTTTGAATATCATGAGCACAGTGAAGACCAAACGGAGGCTTATTCTTATGCAATTTCTGACTTGGAAAATTACGACGCGTACAACGGAGCATACGAAATGGGATACAATTATCAAATGCTTTGGGAGGCAGGTGTTGGTGTGCGTCTCGCACCTTTTGCGATCACCGAGCCAATTAGTTACGGAAAGTTAGGGGAAGATCGTCACGAATTAATTGCCATTGAGGAATCAGATTCTGGTTACGACCAAATCTGGGCGCTGATAATTAGCATTTGCGAATATGCTTTTCACCACGCTTTTAGCAAAGCGGATCAAGCAGGACTTTTTAAGGATTTAAACCTAAAGGAGGATGGTGCTTTTGTTTTTACAATGCACGATAATGGCACGAATCATCGGCCGTTTTATGTGAAAAGGTAAAATGATATTGAGGCGCTGCGTTTGTTGAGCGCGTTTGTAGCAAATGACTAGGCGTAGTTAATTGTACGTTGGAGCTGTATCTACACCGGAGGTGTAAACAAGCAAACGAGCGCCAGTTTTTGATAAAATCTAGTGGTTTTTTTTGGGCTTGTGTTGGCACAGTGGGACAGCCAAGCCTGCTTTAACAACATTATTCATTATTAAAAAGTATTGTCGCTCGTTTACACGTCTACGTGTAGATACGAAAACTTAAACCTACTTTCCTCCCGATAGGATATCGAGGAATCAGGTGAGGTGTGCTGCGCGCGTTGAAATATTGAATCGCTGCGTTTGTTGCGCGCGTTTGTAGGAAATGACTATACGCAGTTAATTGTATGTTGGAGCTGTATCTACACCGGAGGTGTAAACAAGCAAACAAGCGCTGGTTTTTTTGATAAAACTAGTGGTTTTGTTTTGGGCTTGTGTTGGCAAAGTGGGACGGAGCTGTATCTACACCGGAGGTGTAAACAAGCAAACGAGCGCTCAACATCCAAATCAATCCGCCGTCGGCGCCAACCGCACCACCAACCCATCCAGCGCTTCCGTGATCCGCAACTGACAACCCAATCGACTGTTGTCATCCACAAAAAACGCTTGATCCAGCATATCTTCTTCGGCATCTTTTGCTTCCGGCAGGTCGTGATCGGATTGTACATAGACGTGACAGGTTGAGCAAAGTGCCATGCCGCCACAAGTACCTTCGACGGGAAGATCGTAGGCTTTGCAGACTTCCATGAGGTTCATGTTCATATCGGTCGGAGCTTCGACTTCGTGGGCCTTTTCTTCGCGATCTATTATGGTGAGTTTTATCATTTGTTTTTTAATTTATAGACAATAGTCATTTGTAATTGCTGCTTTTAGGTCCTACTCTTCAACGCCTTTTGACGAAGGAAAGTTTTCCCTGATTAGGCTCCTTTATTTACCCGTAAATTTTGGTGCGCGCTTCTCCAGAAAAGCCGTCGCTCCTTCGATAAAATCCTGAGAATTTGATATCTCTCCAAAGGCGTTTACTTCCTGTTCGTAGCCATTGACCGTTTTGTCAAAATTGGCGTTGACACATTGAATACAGCGGGCGATGGCCAGGGGGCCTTTGGTCGCAGTTTTTTTGAGAATTTCGGTGGCCTTGGCGAGCAGTTCTTCGGCGGGTACGACGTGGTTGACCAAGCCTAGCGCAAGGGCTTCGGGAGCCTTTACCATATCAGCGGTCAATAATAATTCCATAGCTTTTCCTTTGCCGATTAGCTGAACCAGGCGTTGAGTTCCTCCGTAACCAGGCAGAATACCGAGATTCACTTCTGGTTGTCCAAAACGCGCATTTTCGCTCGCGATACGTAGGTGACAAGCCATGGCTAATTCGCAGCCTCCACCGAGGGCAAAACCGTTGACGGCAGCGATGACGGGTTTTGGAAAATTTTCTATTTTATCAAAAATCTGTTGTCCTCGGTGGGACATTTTAGCGGCACCGTCTGTTCCCAAAGTTAAAAATTCGGAAATATCAGCTCCGGCTACAAAAGATTTTGGTCCTGCTCCGGTCAGAATGATCCCCGTCATTTGAGGATAACTGGTCAGGGCATTATTAAAAAAATGCGCTAGTTCGTCGAAGGTTTGACGGTTGAGGGCATTCAGGGCCTTTTCGCGGGTAATGGTAACGGTGAGTATTCCGTCGTTGTCTGCTATTTTGAGAATTTCGTAAGTCATCTTTTTTTTCGCAAAGATAAGGAATGTTGACAAAATAAATGACAATTCTATATTTCCTCTTTTTCCGCCACTCTTCCCCGCCGGACAGATTGTCAGATCGGGCAGGGTTGGTGAAAAACTCATTATGCTACGGCATAAATCGTATTTCACCGCCTCGATTAGCATCAAATTAATCGACCCAAACCTTTATAACTTATTTTTTAATCGATCCTAAACAACCTCAGAGAAAGAATTATAAGGCTTTTTCTTGGGATAACTTCCTTTTTTTAACTATTTTAGTAGAACAATAAAATTGAACAAAATCATAAATTAATCCTTTTCTTATTGAAGAACGATTTCTTAAAAAATTAAAATATATATTATGAAAGTACTTATTGAAGCACCTTTTAACTTGACAGATCTTCAAAAGCAACATATTGATAAAACCATGCAAGAGTTGGGCGAATTAGAGCATCGGGTTACCCAATCTGAAATCTATTTTAAAAAGGGAGATGGTAATAATCCGAAAGAAGTATCTTGTAAAATACGAGTACACATTCCCGGTAATGATGTGATGATAACTGATTACGACGAGGATGCGATGAAGGCATTTAATGATGGCTTTCACCGTGCAAAAAGACAATTGATTAAAGAAAAGAAGGCGAGACGTCCTTATTAGTATGGCTATTTGCTTTTTTGCTACTTGCTTCCCCTATTCGCGTTTTATATGCGGTTGAGAGAAGCAAGTAGCAAGATGCATTTTTTCACGCCATCGGCGAATTCTTCTCTTTCTCTGTTTCCTTTTGCTTGTCTTTTTTCTTTTGCGCTCTTTTCTGTAATGCTTTTATCAACTGGTTTACGTGTTTTATTTTAAGGCGACTCTTAACGGCTACCATGGTAAAATGACCTTCTTCAAAAGCAATTACTACGATTTTTTTTATTTTCTTTCCTTTTATCTGGCCCATGACAACAGTATAATTACCATTTTCCCGGACAGAAACCAACGTCTCCATATTGCTTTGTGAACCCAGGTCTTTGATCAATGCTTTTCCGGCAGCTTTCGGTATCTGATGTCCATTGTCTACCAATAACCGGATCCCTTTCATTTTTCTAGCTAATTTTAGTCCAGCCTTGGCCTCTTCGTCGTGAACAAAAATTCTGGCCATTCCTATACAAGTGCGCGTCAGCACACCCGGAAGAGCAATGTTAAAAACCTGATCTCTTTTCTTGTATTTTCTGTAAAAGTTCTTAATCGGATCACCGCTGGCTTCTGCGATGGTGACAAAACCAAATAGTATTATGAGTGCGTATAAAATTCTTTTCATTGTTGGGATTTGTCGAGGTTGTCTAAATAATCGATTCCGTCAATATCCACATTTCCAGCGAGTTTTGATATTTTCTTCAAATCAATATTTCCAGTCAGACTGAGCATAATCATTTCTTCTTTTCCACCTACAAGCAAGAGCAATTCCTGGATGGTATTATCGGTTGCGGTCTGCGTCCATATTTTAACATTATTTCCTTTATCCCGAACGGAGAGCAACAAGTCAAAGCCTGAATTTAGTCCGGAGAAGTCCGATAGTACTTGTTTATAATGAGTCATCGGCTCTACATCCGTTTTTAGTAGCATCAGACCTTTTAATTGTCCCAGCACTTCTTCAATCATGGCGGCTTCATTGTCTTCCATGTCTCCATCGTCCAGGGATTGCAGATCAATCTGAGAAACGATTTCAATCAACTTGGGACTGACGTAAACGGAGGTAAAAATTTCATTTTCTAACTGTGCCTCAAAGTAGCGATTGATAGCGTCATTTTGTGCTCTTGCCGAACTGGCCAGAAAACAAAAGAGTGCGCAAAAAAGCATTATTTTTTTCATGTCTTGGTATTTTAATAATATTCTATTTAATTCCCCAACTCGCAGGGTTTACATTTTCAATTTTCTTAATAGATTTTATAGAAGCCTTTGGTTCTTTTGTCATTTTTGAAGAAACCAGCAACAACGCCTGTTTGGTCAATTGGTACGCTTCGGCTTCGGTTGCCGGATAATAAATTTTACCATTGATAATCAAGTGCGGAATATCGGCCAGGTCGTTTGAAGGCGTGGGTGTTCTTAATAAAAACATTCCAGAAATTCCTAAAAAAAGTACGGCAGCGGCTACGGCCAATAATCTACGATAACGCGGCAATGATTTAACAGCCGTTGTACTTTCCCGATTGACTATTTCTGCCAGTAACTCCTTTTCAAAATCATCTGGCAACCTGTCTTCTACTGTTTCGTTTTGGTAAATAAAAATATCTGCAAACAGTGCGTGTTGGTCGGCAACTCCCGATCCGGAAAAGTAGTCTCGCAATTGAGTCTCCTCTTCGAGCGAAGTTTCACCCGCCCAGTATTTGTCAAGTAAATTATCTATGATTGTCATAATCAGCAATTAATTCTGTTTTTATTTTAAAACGAGCCCTCGATAAATAGACTTTCACCTGACTCATCGACTGACCGGTGGCGTCCACAATTTCTTTATAACTCAATCCTTCAAAATCTCTTAATTCAAATATTTCCCGCTGTATCGGAGGTAGTTTTATAATGATGGTTTTAATCAAATCAAAGGTATCTTTTTCAGCAGCTACCTCATAAGGTGTTGGGGCAGGCGCTGCAAAATGTGTTACCTGATGCAGTGCGGTGGTGGATTTGTGGTGACGACTTCTGGTTTTGTCAATGGCCAGATTTCGGGTTACCTTTATACAGTATCCTTTCAAATTTTTTACTTCCGTCAATTCTGCCCGCTTTTCCCATATTTTTATCAATACTTCCTGAACCACATCTTTAGCCTGGTCTTTTCGACCCACGATCCGCAGCGCCAATCGATAAAGCAGGTTTTTAAGGGGTAACACGCGTTTTTTGTAGGTTTCCATTTCCATTCTATCCCTATGACGATTACAGATTAAATTTTGTTACAGGCATTTGTGGTTTATCTATCGTGTTAAAGTAAAACAAAAAGCGAAGATAATTGCTTGTTTATCGAGCCGATCTAAATTTTGAAGTCCGTAGCTTTAACTACGGGACCGATAAATTTACGAAGTATTGACAATCAATGACTTATTCCTTAGGAACTTCTGTACAGAAAATGTCGCGTATAGATCTCTTTTAAATTAAATTAAAAAAAAACACGACTGCTCCACCATGAACTCTTAAATAGTGCTATCTTTGTGAGATTTTTTTCTACAACGTTAATAAGAATTACACACGGGATGGAGCAGGATATCACGCCGAAAAAGCAGTCGACAAGAAAGCAATTATACGATTATCAACAAGAAGATTTAAACCTAATTTTCGAAAGATTTGCCAATTGTCCTAAAGACCATAATTTACTTTACCAGTTGCCTACGGGTGGAGGAAAGACCGTAGTTTTTTCCGAAATTGCGCGTCGGTACATCGAACAGACGGGCAATAAGGTATTGATTTTAACGCATCGTATTGAGCTTTGTGGACAGACCAGCCGTATGCTGGATAGTTTTGGCGTTAGTAACAAGATTATAAATAGTAAAATTAAGGAGCTACCGGACAAGGATAAATACAATTGTTTTGTAGCGATGGTGGAGACGCTTAATAATCGACTCAACGACGAAAAATTTACGATGGAAGATGTGAATCTTGTCGTGATTGACGAAGCGCACATTAATTCGTTCCGTAAGTTGTTTAAGTTTTTTAATAAATGCTTTATTCTCGGCGTAACCGCTACGCCATTAAGTAGTAATGCCAAGCTTCCGATGAAGGATTCTTACGATGAGCTTATACTTGGAAAATCTATTCCATCGCTGATCAGTAGCGGTTTTTTGGCCAAAGCAACGACTTATAGTTTTGATGTACGACTAGGTTCGCTTAAGACCGGGATTAATGGTGATTATACCATCAAATCTTCGGAAGAACTGTATTCTAATGCGGCCATGCAGAGTAAATTGCTCTACGCTTATCGACAGCAGGCGCTGAATACCAAGACGTTAATTTTTAATGCGGGGATTAACACTTCCCGTCACGTTTACGAAACGTTTCAGGCGGCAGGATATGATGTTCGTCACCTTGACAATACGTATTCCAAGCAGCAGCGAAAAGATATTCTCTCCTGGTTTAAGAAGACGCCGAATGCTATTTTGACTTCCGTAGGAATTTTGACTACGGGTTTTGATGAGCCAACTATTAATACGATTATTTTAAATCGAGCTACGCGTTCTTTGAGTTTATATTATCAAATGATTGGTCGTGGTTCGCGGGTAATTCCCGGGAAGTCTACTTTTCAGGTAATCGACCTGGGTAATAATGCGGCGCGTTTTGGTCTGTGGGATGCGGAAGTGGACTGGTTGAAAATTTTCCATAATCCAAATTACTTTTTGGATAATATTATTTCGGATCAGGATATTGAAAGAAATTTTAAATACAATATGCCGGAGGAAATTCGGGTGTTGTTTAAAAAATCTAAAGAGGTGGATTTTGATATCGAAGCACAAAATAAAAAAGTGATGGCGGAAGGACTCCGTTCGGCGGTTATTCTGGATCGTTCGCTAGAACAACACGTAGGACTAATCGTTGAAAACGCCGAAACTTTTCCAGAGGCGCTCAAACTGACCAAAGCGTTGCACGAAGATATTTCGGACCGGGTACGCAGATACTGTTATTGTATTTGTAAGAGCACCAAAAATTTTCGGGACTGGGCAATCGAAGATTATAAAAAGAAACTGAAGATTCGGATCAATCAGGAATTTTAGGATTGCCGTATTTTAGGAATGTTGATAAAATAACCAAATCTAAAATATTAATTATTTATTTTGTCAACATTCCTAAAAAGAAAACTGTCTAAAAGCTTTTCTTATTGCTCGCTTACTTTTCAGACATTTGAAAAAGGGAGCTAAAAAGACTTTTATATCGGTTTTACTCTGCGTACTTAGATGCGGATCTTCCTCTACCATCCTTAAAATTTCAGTTTCTTTGGCTTTAAAAAGCTGAATGATCTCTCCCAGGAATTCATTTTTCTCTCCTAAATAAATTCGGTCACGTACCTTATTTTGTTTATAATCAGGATTAGGCTTGGCGTAGTGAGCATTGACCAGACCACTATAGTCAAAATCATAAGGTAGTAGAATCAGCGGAGCTGTTTCCTCTTCTCTAAAATATTTCAAATTGTGTTTATGATCTATTTTCCAGTCCGTATTGCTGATCATATATTGAAAAATAGCCGTGATCTGTGCTTGTCTCGGTTCAAGATCTGACCATTGAATATTGTATTGATTCAATTCTTCTGTCTTTGATCTTTTTCTAAATTCTTTATCACTTTCAATAAAAAATGCAGGAATAATATGCGTTGTATCTCGATTGATCGTGTCCAGACAGATCAGTTCAGTGGCCTGCACTCTGAAGTGATAATCTGAAACCAGCGCATATAATTTATACACCAGCAACTCCCGGTACAATAAATCTTCAGAAGTACTGTCTTGAGAACAAGGTACAACTACTTTCATTTTGGGATAGTCTTTTATTCTTTGCCCCTTCAATGCCGGCTTGTCAAAATAGACCATGATGGGCGGCATATTACAGCGTATCAAACGGGTCTTTCCTCTCGTTTCAAATCGCACTGGGATTGTAATTTCCTTCCCAAGACTATCACTGAAGCTAAAAAATCCCAACCGTTCTTTTTGATCATACTTATCTTTTATCAGATTAGTAATATTACCTTCGATAGTCACTGGAACTACTTCCTTGTACTTCATTAAAGATAAGACACTTTGTTTCTTTTTTTTCTTTTTCCCGGACGACGGGATCGCCGAATTTTGTGCACCAGAAAAGATAGGGAGTAGTAAAAAAATTAATAAAAGAAAATAACTGGTTTTCACTTGTTTTTAAATTTATAGCATTTTTTTTGGAAATACAGGATGTCAATACAGTACACTACCAAAGACAATCGAGATACAAATATGTTGCGCTGTTTGACAAAATTAGTTAAAATAAAAACCACTCCCCATTAGCCAGGTTTTTGCCGATACGCGTTCCCCTCCCATATGCTGGTATCCGGTAGAAATAAAAAATCTTTTCAAATGTAGCTGTACCCCTATTTCAAAAGTGGAAAGTCCTTGCCCCACTTGTAAAAATTCGTGATATCGATAACTGGTATGAAAACTCAAGGGCTTTCTGAAAAACCAGGTCAGTCCTAATCCGGCACTTATGCCCCAATCTTCTTCCGTCCGTCTATCTTCTTCAAAGCGGGAAACTCCGACATCCCACCAGAGATTAAACTTTTGTTTTCGAATTCTATTATACTGAAAGGTGAAATTTGATATACCTATTTTATTGGCTTCGCTTAATTTGCTGCCTTCAAATAGCTGTCGATGGTTGAGATCCAGGGTAATAGTAGAAATAGGAGAAAACTGAATTTGTGCAAGTCCTCCAGAAAAATCGATTTCGTTGCTTAATATAGAGAGTTGTGCTTTGCCGCTGGTCCTTCTCCCCTCTTCTCCCACCGGACGGTAACGACCATCGTCATATAAATCATAAGGATAAGTGGTAAATTCTGTATCATCCGCCCGGGGTTCGTCCTCAAACCTAAAGAGGACATTCAATTCGTAAAATAGTTCAAAAAAGAACGCTGCTTGTCCATGGCTTATACTGGGCCTACCAACAAAAAAGAGGAATAGCGGGAAGTAGATCAGGGTTTTAAATTTCATAGCTTTTAGTTTAGTACTGCGTCTAAAGCGACAAGTTCTAAAATCTAATTTGCTATTACAAACAAGGGTATATCTTTAACATGAATTTAAGGGATGCATTTATTTTAGAATAGTAAGATCTCCACTATACATTTTTTCTACTCCATCTAAAAATCGAATTTTAGTATAAAAAACCAGTACGCCCGGATTTAATGATTGCTGTCTGAAAGTTCCGTCCCAACCTAAGCCAGGGTCGTTCGCCGAAAAATTAGTATTTGAAAAAACAATTTCACCCCAACGGTCATAAATACTTAGTTCCATAATCTCTACCACCTCCGCACTGGCACTGATAAAAAAGCGGTCGTTGTTTCCATCACCATTGGGAGAAAATACATTGGGAATATAAACGGCCCGATCTTTTATTACTTGAATATTTAGGGCATCGGTCCCGGTACAACCTGACGTATCTACAATGGTTGCCGTATACATTTCCGAGAAGAAAGGCATCACTACCTGTTCTGTACAATTTTCACATTCCTTAATATCCGGTCCGCTCCATAAAATAGTATCCAGACCACTTTCTGCTACATTCGACTGAAGATCAATAACAATAGTGGTTCCTAAAATAATTTCCTGATCAGGACCCAAATCTACGATAACGGGAGCAGGTGTATTCACCGTAGTTGTTGCGGTTCCACTACAACCATTATCATCCGTCACGATGACTTCATAATCGCCAGCGGACAAGTTTAACCAAACCATACTCAATCCAGAAGATTGTCCCGTCATTGTAAACTCGTATGGTGTCAGTCCGCCAGTTACGGTATCTACTACCACTACTCCATCGTCATCTCCAAAACAAGTCAAATCCGTACTTTCCAACAATATTTTAATAGCTGGAGGCGCGGTAATTTCTCCTGTTCCTGTTGCGGTACAGCCTTGACTGTCGGTTACTGTCACGGTATAAATACCCGCCGCTGCATTTTCTAAAGTTTCACCTGTTTGTCCATTAGACCATTCGTAATGTAACGGATTATTAGCTGTGCCTAAGATTTCTGTTAGAATATTTCCATCTTCTGCATCCGCACAGGTCAGCGAAAATCCATTGTCCCCTTCGTCGGGTATCAGGGTCACCGTAAAATTTTCTGTTTCTTCCAACGATATCAATGTTATCCATTCCAATCCGTTCGCAGCCACCACGGTAATTGTATAAACACCTGCCTCCAAACCTGCGATTGTTTCCGTATCTCCTCGGTTTGTTATTTCTGTAGAACCCAAAGGTCCTGTCATATTTGATTGCCAAAACACCATAAATGGCCCCGTACCCACGCTTACTGTTATATTGATATCTCCTTCCGAATTGCCACAATCAATTGGTGTATTTATAATAGTCGCTTCTACCGAACAGAAGTTTATATCCGCCAGCATAACTTCAGTGACCACCAAGCTGTCACAACCTCTATACCCTACCAGCATCTCTGATGAGATTCCTGTTTCCGCTGGATCACAAGTTGTTTCCGTAAGATTGGTCGTTGTCATTTCTACTAAAATAGTGGTCGTCGTAATGATCAGACTGTCGCAGCCCGCTATATTTACTAGCGTTTCGGTACTCGTCATTCCGTCCTGCATGGGATCACAAGTGGGCGATGTGGCGCTTTCATTTATTGGTGCGGTATAAACCATGGTCGTCGTGACAATTACACTATCACATCCCGATACGCTGAATATAATTTCTGTATTCATCGAACCTCCTTGCGAGGCATCACACGTCGGAACGGATATACTTTCGTTTACCGGAACATTCGAAAAAACCAGGGTCGTCGTAATGATCAGACTGTCGCAACCCGCTATATTTGCTAGCGTTTCGGTACTCGTCATTCCGTCCTGCGAGGGATCACAAGTCGGCAATGTGGCGCTTTCATTTATTGGCGCGGTATAAACCATCGTCGTCGTGACAATTACACTATCACATCCCGATACGCTGAATATAATTTCTGTATTCATCGAACCTCCTTGCGAGGCATCACACGTCGGAACGGATATACTTTCGTTTACCGGAACATTCGAAAAAACCAGGGTCGTCGTAATGATCAGACTGTCGCAACCCGCTATATTTGCTAGCGTTTCGGTACTCGTCATTCCGTCCTGCGAGGGATCACAAGTCGGCAATGTGGCGCTTTCATTTATTGGCGCGGTATAAACCATCGTCGTTGTGACAATTACACTATCACATCCTGATACGCTGAATATAATTTCTGTATTCATCGAACCACTTTGCGAGGCATCACACGTCGGAACAAAAATACTTTCGTTTACCGGAACATTCGAAAAAACCAGGGTCGTCGTAATGATCAGACTATCGCAGCCCGCTATATTTGCTAGCGTTTCGGTACTCGTCATTCCGTCCTGCGAAGGATCACAAGTGGGCGATGTGGCGCTTTCATTTACTGGCGCGGTATAGATAAATGTTGTGGTGAGATTTACACTATCGCATCCTGAAAAACCACTAATCGTTTCGGTGATCATTATTCCTGACTGAGATTGATCACAAGTTGAAACGGAGATATTTTCATCTACTGGTGTAGCTGTATAAACCAACGTCGTCGTCAAAAATACGCTATCACATCCAGCAGTACTAGTTAGTGTTTCGGTACTTATCATTCCAGTTTGAGATTGATCACAGGTCGGGGCGGTAGTATCTTCATCAACCGGGGCGGTGTAGACCAGCGTAGTCTCGATTATTAAGCTATCGCAATTGGAAATGTTCTTTATCCGCTCCGTTGTAATCATTCCAGATTCGTCCTCATCACAGGTCGGCATCGTTTCGGCAGTTATCATCGGGGCGGTGTAGACCAGCGTGGTCTCGATTATTAGGCTATCGCAATTGGAAGTGTTCTTTATCCTATCCGTTGTAATCATTCCAGCTTCGTCCTCCTCACAGGTCGGCGTCGTTTCGGCAATCATCACCGGGGCGGTGTAGACCAGCATGGTCTCGATTATTAAGCTATCGCAATTGGAAATGTTCTTTATCCTATCCGTTGTGATCATTCCAGATTCGTCCTCCTCACAGGTCGGCATCGTTTCGGCAATCATCATCGGGGCGGTGTAGACCAGCATGGTCTCGATTATTAAGCTATCGCAATTGGAAGTGTTCTTTATCTTCTCCGTTGTGATCATTCCAGCTTCGTCCTCCTCACAGGTCGGCGTCGTTTCGGCAATTATCATCGGGGCGGTGTAGACCAGCGTGGTAAAAACAGTTAGACTATCACAGCCCATTATACTTTGATAAGCTTGGGAAGAAACCATTCCATCTTCGCTTTCATTACACGTAGGTCTCATCGTGGTGCTAATTTGCTCAACTAATTCCGCAACCATTATATCAACGACCAAACTATCACAACCATCGTATCCCTGCACAATTTCTGTACCTGACAAATTACCATTTCCGTAAATGGTTCCATTATAATCAAAGGCATTTCCAGAACAAATCAGGGTATCAATAATTGCATCTTCCGGTGCATTGACCATCACCGTCAAACATTGCACAGGAACAAATCCACAGTTATTTTGAACATCCAGACATAACGTTCCACCTGATGCATTAGCATCCCAAATTAAACCGATAACATTGTCAGTCCCTGTTTGAACTACCGTTGCTCCTGCAGGAGGTGACCAGAAAAATATATGGTCGTTTAAAGAAAGATTATCTGCCGAATAAAAAACAGGATCTCCATCGGGGCAAATAGTAATCGGTCCAGTTAAGATAGGTAATTCAGGACTATCTGAAATAACAATATCGTTGCAATTAATAGAAGAAATATTACAAAAATTAATCACTTCCAGACAAACCTGTCCCATTCCTCCATTATTCCAGTTTACAATAGCATCTTGATCTGCTGGATTTGACAAGAGCATTCCATCACCAACTACGAACCAGTTAGCGTTCTGATATTCTTGTGATCCACTAAAAAAGGTATAATTAATATTCGTGTTTGCACAACTAGTAGAAGGACCGTCAATAATCGGAGGGATAGGAGATGCATTATCAGAAGACACAATTACCACGTGGGGATTATCCGTACAAACCGTTCCATCAGACGTAGTTACGCTTACCTCCAAGGTGTAAGACCCTTCTCCACAGACGACAGGACTTTCGGTATTGTCACCACTTTGAATAGCACCTCCATTACTGGCGGTCCATTGATACTGCATTCCGGGGATAGACGAAACAGAACCCGAGCCGTCCAAACTGATACATTGGGAAGCAGTGTTACAATCCAGCATATCCGGAGCAGTTACGTCAGCATTTATGGTCACCACCTCGATAGTTATCTCATCAGTTACTGTACAAATTTCTTCGAAAGAAATATCGTCGAGTGAAAAATCATTTCCACCTACCGCATTATTTTGATTGGTTACACAGATAGTTGCACTGGTCATTCCACCCGAATTCCAGACAGCTGAAAATTCCTGCCAAAGACAAGTAGAAGATGATACATTAAAGATATTACCAACAGTCCCTCCGTTAATAGAAAATTGTAGTTGGGCCGGAGAGTCAGAAACCAGCGACGTTGCCCAGACCCTAAAATCGTAGTTGGTGTTGGGATTAACAGAAATAATCTGACACCAAACGTTAATAGCATCACTGGCTCCATTAACAGCTAGCATATTTCCGGTACCGGAAGTATGGTCGGTACAGCTAGCAAAATTTGAATGGGTAGTTCCCGTATTAGTGGTAATTACGTAGACACCTTCACATCCAAGCGAGCCCCAGGGATTGGAAGGACAAGCATCAAAACCATAATCAGATGTAAATCCATTGTTGCCCTGACTAAAGTCACCATTGGTGATTAAATTTATTCCGGAAGGCTTAAAAGCAGAGAGTATATAGGTGGTAGTTTCGGTGACCGTCGCCTGCGGAGAAAGCGTGGCAGGATCACTGAGTCCGGTGGTTGGACTCCAGGAGAAATCCAGCGCGGTAGTACTTCCATTAAGCTGTGTACTTACCGCCGATGAGCAAAGTGTCTGATCTGGCCCTGCGTCAATGGGAATGCTGCACTGCGTCCAGCATTTGTTGGTAAAAATAAATAGTAAGATAATTATCAGACTGGCTGATAAAGGTTGCAAGTTGGTGTTCAGATTCATTTTTACCCTGGGTAATGTAGAAATTATTTAGCTCAATCTACAAGGTAAAAAAATTATAGTAAAAAATTGTTTGTATGTAGTTATTTCTAAAAATAATAAATGACGATTCTATACTTCCTGTAGGGGGTGTTCATTAAAGAAAGCCTTGTCTCCCGATATACTTCAGAAAATATCTCTATCATTCATAAAATAGCTACCTTAATAAGGTCACATCTCCTTTATAAATTTCCTTATGTCCGTCCACAAATTCTACTTCTGCAAAATAAACGTAGACGCCCGACATCATTTTTTCATTTCCAAACAGACCAGTCCAGCCTTCGCCTTCCTGATTGGGTTGAAAATTATTATTCTCAAATATCTTTTCACCCCAACGACTAAAAACCTGCAGTGTGTTAATTTGTACGACCGAAAGCTCATCGGTAAATATCGTTAGTGCTTCGTTTTGTCCATCTCCATTGGGAGAAAAAGCATTCGGAATATAAACCCGACGTTCTTTATCCACCACGACCAATGTTTGTGCACTTGCGGTACAACCATCTTCGTCGATAACGGATACGGTATAATAAGTATCTTCAAAAGGCCGTACGACCGGATCATAACAATTGGTACACAGGGATTCGTCAAAAGGATTCCACCAAATAGAGTCTATCCGAAAATCAGGTGTATTCACTAACGCATTCAGTTGCTGACTTTCGCCCAAATGTATTTCGTAGCGTGGCTCGGTCGTAACGATGAGTTCTGGTACATCGGTGAGCGTTACTAATTGCGTAAATGTGCAGCCATTAATATCCAGTACGCTTACTTCAAAATCTCCCGGTGATAAGTTTTGATAAATGGTATCTGAATAAAAAATTTCATCATTATATAAATTCAGCGCATACAAGTAAGGTCCTTCTCCGCCGGCAACTTCGAGGATTGCAAGACTTCCCGTTTCTCCATAACAGTCAGGTGTTTGTATGGCTATTTCAATGGCTTCCGGTCGATTCTCATTGGCTTCGACCAATTCAATGGCTTCCGACTGGCAACCATTGTCAGTATCCGTTACTACTAATTCATAACTCCCCGCAGCATCTACCGTAATATTTTCTATATTGGTATTTCCCAATATATTTCCAGTATCCGTAAGCCACTCAATAGTATAGGTTTCCTGTAAATCTCCCGTAGCGGACAATGTCAGTTCGGGTGTATTACAATCTAGCAATTCGGTTACGGGCAAGATCATCGCAACTGGCACGACCCGATTTTCCATGACATCTGTTGCTTTGGTTGCTAAACATCCATTTTCGGTGTTAACCGTCTTCAGTTGGTAAGACCCCGGCTGATTGACCGTAGTGTTTAACAGCATCGTAGAACCTGTAATATTTCCATCAGAAGTCGTCCAGGTATGAACATAATTTACTCCTGTATCGGATTCATCAGCAATAATAGAAATAGAGTCCTGATAACAATCCAGCACCAACGGAGGCGTAATATTTATAACTGGAATAATTTTATTTTCTGTAATTAAAACCTCCGATTGATCCGTGCAAGCATTTACAATATCCATGACTTCCACCTGATAAATCCCCGGATCTAGAATATTGTTTTCTATTTGCGTGACCTGATCTACTGCCAGAATACCGTCATTGGTAAACCAACGATAAGATAAATCATTTTCGCCAGTAGAACCAGCCGCAGAAATTACCGTAGTCGGAAATTCGCAAGTCAGTCTATCCTCCCCCAATATTGCAATATCAGCTACGGGCGCCACCAGATTTTCCAGTAAGGTTGTACTGTCCGTATTAGTACAACCATTGCGTTGATCTGTAACTGCCAACTGATAATCGCCAGGAGCAGAAGCGATCATAGCTATACTCGTTGCGGGTCCATTAATCGTTCCATTCACGGTACTCCAGCTAAAGGTAAAATCAGGCCCCTGAGAAGAATTTCCACCATCCAGGCTCAAGGTAAAAGTATTACAATCCAGTGTTTCCAGCGGAGCAATTATTTCCGCCACCGGAGCGGTGGTATTTTCAATCACGGTAACCGAAGCCTGTGCAGTACAGCCATTTTCGGAATCCATTATTTCCAACTGATAAGTACCGGGTACATTGACTTCAGCAATTAACTCTGTCGTGTTATTTATCAGATTACCATCTACGGTAGTCCAGCTATAAACAGGCGTTCCTTGCACGCTGGAAGCAGTCGCATCTAATTGCCGAACGGTATCGCGACAGGTTAATTGGGGTGGCGTAATAATTACCGGACTCGGCACCGTTACATTCAAACTTATCAAAGTATTCAACATGGATGTACAACCATTGGTCGTATTGGTGAGCAGTAATTGATACAAGCCAGCACTGTCAATTTCAGGAACTGGGTTGTCAATGTTGGCTGGAGCGAGGTAACCATCCTCAGTACTCCATTTAAAATTTACTTCTCCAAAAGGTTGGGAAAAAGTAGCATCCAGAATAGTATTGGTTTCGGTACAAGTAAGCGTTTGTGGGCCTTGCACAAATACAACGGGATCGGGTGGCGCAATATCCTGAGCCAACGTTAAAGTATCCGCACGACGGCACCCCGTGATGGTATTGAGGACCTCCAGGATATAATCGCCGGGTTGATCTACTGTCGGCGTAAGCGTAGTAATTCCATTTTGTATAGAACCGTTGGTCGTATTCCACAGGTATTCATAAATCACACCGGCGGAAGCACTGGCAGACAAATTTATTTCGGTAATATCACAGGTCAGCATATCAGCCGAAGCAATGGCTAAAACCGGCATTTCGGGATCGAGGGTAACTTCGGTGTTTTGTACCGTTTCACAACCATTTCCATCCGTCAATGTCACCTGATATTGTCCACTGTCCAGGTTACTAAGAACGGGACCTGCCGTTCCGTTTTCCCACAAAAAATCATAAGGCAAACGCCCACCCAACGCCGTAACGACGAGCGCGCCATCGGCTGCACCCGGGCAGGTGAGTGGTTCCATTTCATCGCTAATTTCCAGAATAACTGCTGTAACGATTCCAGATCCAGCAGGTGTACCTGCACAAGAATTACTATTAACCGCCGTTAATTCATAAGTTCCCGGAGTGGTCACGGGTAATTGAAAATCATTATTTAAAATACCGACGACTGGATTTTGGGGTACACCGTTTAAGGTATATTGCAAATCCCACGGGCCCGTTCCCGTTAAAATGACAGGCAGAGTATTTGATAAAATATTTTTGCATAGAATTGTCTCTCCGGATAAAGTCGCCGTCGGTTGTGAAGCAATGGTGACCCGATGGATTGCAGAAACAGTTTTTCCACACTGGTCGGTGATGGTCACCGAGTAATCAGTCGTTTGATTGGTCAGGACTGGAAGTTCAGCGAGGGTATCACCGGTACTCCAACGATAAGAAAGGTTTCCTATTCCTCCGATGGCATTGGCATTAAGCAGACCAGACTGACCTTCACAATAAATGATTTCAGTGTCTTCTGTGGCCAGTGGACTTCCATCTCTCAGGTAGATAATGGAGTATGGATTTTCGCAAGAACAAGGTACTTCCATTTCCAGCAAAATATTTTCAGTACCTTCCACTAGATCATCATTATAAGCAAGAACAGGTAAATTATAAAACGATGCTCCAGCAGGAATAACAATCGAATCAGGTAATGTTTCATAGTCTACTCCAGAAGTAGCAGTGCTTAAATCCGAAACTGTATAGCGGATCACGACATCCTCCGACAGGTCCTCGTTGGTACGATCAAAACGAAAGTATCCCCCGGTGCAGTCTTCCGTCAATTCGTCGCCTTCAAACCCAGGTACATCAACACTGATCTGCGCTGTATTTCCCGCACTAAAACTATTGGCTTTCAAAAAAACAGCCGAATCAAAGTAAGCATCCTGAACGTCCGAAATAACCAATCTAATGTGGTAAGTTTCGCAGGGGATTACCTGCGCCATGGCCGTCATTATATTTGTAAACCCATCATATTCCATGAAAGCGGAAGCAACGCCAGGATCATCTTCCAGTTCGGGACAAGACAAGGTCAAGGGTAAATTATCGTGTTGGTTTAATGGAATATTATTATTAAAATAAAGCTGATTTTGAAAGTGATTAATAGAATTAATGGAGATGTAATCGTTAGATCCGGGGACAAAAGCGATATTTTTTCCATTGTCGGAAAACGGTCCATTGATACCGGGACCACTGATAAAGAAACCGAATACATCATTAAAATTTGAATTTACGTATTCACAATATTCTTCGGAAGCGAATACAAATTCAAAAGAGATCATTTCGCTGGTAGGTGTAAAATCAAACTCCAGAGAAGCACGGTCACGAAGCTTGTAATCATCAGCCAGCAGTTGTTCCAAATCCGGATCGTTAGCAGAACCATCCACCCAGTTACCCGTATTATATTTCACATTCGGGCCAGCGGCTTTCTCTACTTTACCAGTAGAAAGAATAATTCCCTCTTCCATATTGAGCGCATTGATTCCACTGGAAAAAAAGCCAATACTTTCCTCGTCTCCTTCGTATTGAATACTGCCCGGCTCCACCTGAAAACAATCACCACCGATAAATACGGTTTCGATGAGTTCTTCGACCGTGTAGGCGTCGAGACTAATTTCAATTCCTTGTGTAGTAGCAGAAAAAGTATTTTGTGAATCTTCTATTTCACCAATACTCAAAGAAAGTAACTGGTCGAGATCACAAGTTGCTCCGGTAATTTCTACTTCCAGGGAAGTATCAATCGCTTTGAAAAAGTAGACACCAGGCTCTATTAGTTTTAAATGGTCATTTAATACAATTGTATTAACAACTGACAGACAGCTTCCATCGGGCCGAGCGGGTAATACGAATAAATGGTAATTCATTTCAGGAATCAAGTCTTCCAGACGAATCAGGGCAGTACCTTGATCGAGCGAAATAAAATGCCGGGTAGTACTGGCAGAGCAGACTATCGGTTGTTGTATGTTCAAAAGGGAATTATAATTTGTATCAGCAAGGACATTCCCTGCGATTAAAAATAATAACAGAAAAGTCCATCTGGTAGATGATACAAACATAAGCGGTTGTTGTTTTTAGAATTTAATTATTTGCGTAATAAATTCTGGTGTTAGCAACTGATTTTATGTATTCTTTCAGAGCACCGTCGGTTATAACAACAACGCTGAATTGATGCTTTCTCCCGGTAGACTCTAAAGAATAAAAAATATTATTTCAATGGTCTTTGTCTTTACTCAGAACAGAAATGAAATTTACAACCTGTTAATTTTAAATAATAAAATATTTGGTTTAGGTATATAGATTTCCAATCCCATTGCGAGGTAAGTCTAAAATAGCAAGACCATGTCCGTAAGCATTTTTACGAACAAAAGGGTTTCCAAAAATAAATCAGTGTGTGGTAAAGAAACTTCGGATTAGAAATTTCCCAGATGAGATAGTGTTGTAAAGCAACTATCGCTCAATATCGGTTTTTGATTTATTAATGATTTCATAGTTTGACCATTCAGGTCAAACCGTATAAATTGTGGGTAAAGTTCTCAATTCCAATAGAATTACAGGTCCGGTTAGACCTAAAAATGTGTGGTGTGGTTATTCAATATTTAAAAACAAGTACTTATATTGTATAACGAGACGTAAAAATATATAAATATTCTAATAAAAAGAAGATAAAGGCTTTTTTTTAAAATAAAGTCAAGGTAAGGATCATTTGGTCATAAAATAAGAAACCCCCGCAAATAACGGGGGCCTTTAAAAAGAGGAAATAACTAAATCATATAGCAACCTGTCAGGTCGCTTGTTTTTTTTATAATCGGTAACTCAGACCAATAGTAACCAAAGAGGCACCATATCCGATTTCTCCAAAAAATCCTAATTTGGAAGGAGTAATATATTTTAGTCCAATATAGCCTGAGTAAGTAATCAGGTTTCCTTCTTCGATTATCACACCTTCAGGTCGATTCTCTAAATCGGTGATATTGGTATCAATTCGAGAAAAGTTATAGCCCAACATGGCACCACCATAAAAATCTACTTGTCCCTGACTATAATGTCCCTGGATTCTTAATCCAGTCAGATAGAAATCATTTTGCAGTTTAAGCTGACCTTCTTTGGATACGTTACCGTGCACATCCTTGACGTTGTCACTATAACCAGTAGAAGAATATCCAAAATAGGCACCTACGCTTAGAAAGTCTTTGACCCGGTAATTTACCGCCAAGCTAACAGGAGGCGTTATCGTCTTTGCATTGACCGAAACAAAAGTAGATAAAAGACCAATTCCAGCCTGCAGTTCTACTTGTCCAGCTTTAAAACTCATATCTTCCTGATGGCCATAGTTTTGAGCATCACTCGATTGAGCCGTAAATAAAAACAGGGCTATGGTAAGCAGTGTTAAGTTAATTAGATTTTTCATGTAGGATAGGTTTTAATTATTGTTTTGACAATTACAACAATGAAATTGGATAATTTGTAATTATATTTTAGTTTGTACTACCCTATCCTTATCAAGAGATAATGGTAATAATTTTATTAAGTAGCAATACCAGTTTCTACTTAACAATATGATTTTAAATAAAAATTTTGATTTTTAAGGCAAAGAAATGAGTCCCCGAAAGGGAGCGTTTGCACAATCAACTGCTGCGTTCACGGCCGACGATTCTGATTGTTCACACATGGTTTCAGCAGCAGCGTACGCGCAACCATAACCGGGAGAACAAGCAGTAAAAGATAATAAAGTGACGGTGCAGTACAACAGAAAAGCAAGAGGGATCTTTTTCATAATTTTTTCATTTGATTTTAAAACTAAATATAGACCGTTACCTATATAATGCATTCAAAGGCAATAATGCTGCACCATTAGGTAATTTTTTTAATCTCTATCAGAAACTGTGCATAAATAAATTGATATTTTAGCTTTTGTTTCTAACACAAATATAGAGAGATATATTATACGAGACAAGTAAAATTTCCTTTTCTTAACACTTAATTGATAAAATAGCTCATTTGTACTAGCTGTATTTATAAAATAGTTGAGCATGAAAATTTTCTTTTTCTACTTTAACGGCTTCAATAATATCGAATTCAGCTGCACTATAGATTAAGTATATTCCATACCTGTAATCCAACCAAATATTTCCTCCCATTTTTTAAAAAATCGGGTGTCATCAAAGAGAAAATTATTAACTTGAGGATTTTAAAATAGCATAAACTTAACACAAACTTAATACTAAGATGCGTCAACTAACCTTCCTTTTATTCATTTTTTTGCTCCCGGTCCTGTTATTTAGTCAAGACAGTCCTGTATTTTTAGATTTGGAGAAATTCTCCGAACTAAAAATCCGTAATATTGGTCCTGCTGGAATGAGTGGCCGCGTAACGGCCATTGATGTAAACCGCCAACACCCAAACCATATTTACGTTGGAACTGCTTCTGGCGGTGTCTGGAAATCCGAGAGTGGCGGAATCGCCTGGGATCCCATCTTTGACGATGCTCCTGTTCAATCTATAGGCTCAATCAAAATCAACCAAAAAAATCCAGACGATATCTGGGTCGGAACCGGAGAAGGAAACCCCCGAAACTCCCACAATAGTGGAAAAGGAATTTACCGGACGCTGGACGGTGGCCGTACCTGGAAATTAATGGGTTTAGAAAATACCACCCTGATCCACCGAATCATTATTCACCGCGACGATCCAAATACCGTGATTGTCGGTGCGCTAGGCTCCGCATGGGGTCCTTCTACCGATCGGGGTGTTTACAAAACAACTGATGGTGGCACTACCTGGAATAAAGTCTTGTTCATTGGTAATCAAACGGGAATTGCCGATTTGGTAACAGATCCCCAAAATCCAAATAAGCTTATCGCTGCTACCTGGGAATTTGGTCGAACGCCCTGGAAATTTAATTCCGGTGGACCAGGATCAGGTATCCATATCAGCTACGATGCGGGCGCTACCTGGGAAAAAATTACTGCCAAGGACAAAAAAAGTGGACTACCCGATGGTCCACTGGGACGGATTGGGCTGGCCGTTGCGCCCAGCAAACCCAATATTATTTATGCACTCGTAGAAGCAAAAGTTAACGCGCTTTATAAATCAGAAGACGGTGGACATAAATGGAAAAAAATTGCGGACAAGGATATTGGTAACCGTCCTTTTTATTATGCAGAAATTTACGTCGATCCACACAACGAAAACCGGATCTGGAATCTATGGTCTTATGTTTCAAAAAGTGAAGATGGTGGCCGTACTTTTAAAACCATTATGGACTACGGAACAAATATTCATCCCGATCACCACGCCTTCTGGCTTTCACCGGACGATCCTGATTATTTGATTAATGGCAATGATGGTGGAATGAATATTTCTCGTGACGGCGGGAAAAACTGGCGCTTTGTAGAAAATTTGCCCGTAGGACAATTTTACCACATTAATTATGATATGTCTATTCCCTACCGAATCGGTGGTGGTATGCAGGACAACGGAACCTGGGTTGGTCCATCAAGTATCTGGAAATCAGGAGGTACCCGAAATGCCGATTGGCGGGAAGTACTTTTTGGTGATGGTTTCGATATGCTTTTCCAACCTGATAACAGTCGTCACGGAATGGCCATGTCTCAGGGTGGCAATCTTGTATATTTTGATTACGAAACGGGACAAAATGAATTTATCAAACCGGCGCATCCCGACGGAGAAGAACTCCGGTATAACTGGAACGCGCCATTGGCGCAAGGTCCCTTCGAAAATTGCGAGGTATATTTTGGTAGTCAATATGTTCATAAAACAACCGATTGCGGAAAGACCTGGAAAATTATTTCTCCTGATTTAACCACTAATGATACGATTAAACAAAAAGAATCTGCGGTCACTGGTGGTCTAACGAAAGACGTTACCAACGCCGAAAACTTTACCACTCTTACCACGATTGCGCCAAGCCCCGTAGATCTAGAACTCGTCTGGGCCGGATCGGATGATGGTAAATTACACCTGACTAGAGATGGTGGCAAAAACTGGTCGGAGATGTCTGGCCGCCTACCGGGTCTTCCGGCCGGAAGCTGGTTTGCGCAGATTGAGGTCTCTAATAAAAATGCGGGGGAAGCTTTTGTGGTCGCAAATAATTATCGACGGAATGATTTCAAACCTTACGCTTATCATACCAGCAACTACGGAGCGACCTGGAAAAGAATTGCGGACGAACGCAGTGTCTCTGGTTATACAATGTGTATTGTACAAGATCCGGTTGTGCCAGAATTGTTATTTATGGGAACGGATTATGGTTTGTATTTTTCGTTGGACGGCGGACAAAAATGGCAGCAGTGGAAAAAGGATTTTCCAAGTGTTCCTACCCGTGATCTGAAAATTCATTCCCGGGATCATGATTTGATCATCGGTACTTTTGGTCGAGCCATCTGGATTATGGATGATATTCGACCCTTACGGGAAATTGCGCGTACTGGAAAAAAAGTACTCAAACAAGACATCGCCATTTTTACACCACCGGATGCTTACCATGGTAGTTATCGCTCGGTTGACGGCGTACGGTTTATTGCCAATGCAGAATTTCGCGGACCAAACCGAAGTCCAAACGGGATGTTTTCTATCTGGATGAAAGCGCAGGAAGAAACGGACCCGAAGGATAAGTCAGCGGTAAAGAAAAAAGATAAGCAGCAAACAAAAATTGCGGAGAAAGCAGCAGATGAAACAGAGAAAGATAAAAAGAAAAAGTCAGATAAAACGGCCATTGTCATCTATGATATGCAAGGAGATACCGTTCGGAATTTTACCAAAAAATTAAAGCCGGGACTCAACCGGGTATCCTGGAATCTGAATGAAAACGGGATCCGTTTTCCTTCTAATCGTGATCCTAAACCAGACGCTGATCCACCGGGAGGACTGGATGTTTTACCGGGTGATTATAAAGTAGTCGTAACCCACGGCGAGGCAAAGGATTCGACGACTATCACGGTACACGCCAATCCACACCGTACGGTTACGATGGATGGCCTGAAAAGAAAGTATGCACAACGTAAAAAGTATAATGATAAAATCGAAACAGCGACTAAAGATTTTAATCGCTTGAAAGCAGCTAAAAAAACCATTAAATTGGTCAACGAAGCAATGGTACACGCGCCCGATAGTACTAAAAAAATGTTTAAAGAAATGGGGAAATCCATGACCGATAGTATTGCTCAACTGATGGCCTTGTATATGTACCCTCCCGACACGAAAGGTATTCAACGTTCATCAGATAAACTTACTTCTGTTATTTTTCAGGGTATGGGATATTTTCGTGGACTGGATGACGAGGTGAGTGAAAATGGAATGGGTGCCATCCGAAAAGCGGAACGAAAGATGACGGAGGTAACCAGGATGGTGAACAAGTTTTTTTCGGAGGATTGGAAGATGTACCGGGAGAAAGTGGAGGCGATTGAGATTAGGTTGTTTGAATAGGTGGTTAGTGAATTGTTGGAAATTGATCCACTGATGGCACCGTTTGGAATGTTGATAAAATAGAAAAACACTTGAAAAAAGTATATCTCACCATTGATGATTCTCCCGGAACACAGTTTACGGAAAAAGTAAATTTACTAGTAAAGTATAATATTCCCGCCGTATTTTTTTGTATTGGACAATTGATTAAAAAATATCCGGAAGCCGTAATTGACAGTATTCACAAGGGATATATCATTGCCAATCACAGTTATACACATCCGGCTTTTTCAAAAATATCACTGAAACAGGCGAAGGTAGAAATTACGAAGACGGATCAAATTATTGAGGAAATTTATCAGTCTGCCGGGGTGGCACGTCCAGCCAAGTGGTTTAGATTTCCTTACGGCGATAAAGGAGACTTACGCAACGGAAAGGTCTTTTCTATTTTTAGAAGAGGTGATCCAAAGCGAGGCGCGGCGATTCAGGATATGCTTAGAGACTTAGGTTATGAACAACCTCGATTTGATGGGGTCACCTACCGCTATATGCAACGGGCAAAACTTTGGGAGGACGCAGATTGGGCCTGGACATTTGATATTATGGAATGGGCCATGGAGATGGATAAACCTTTACAACAATTACATAATATAGATAAAGTTTTTCAGCGATTGGCTACTAAAAATCCCCAGGACTGCCGGGGATTTTTAGCACTGGAAAACAGATGGTTGTCGAGTAATTCTGATGAGATTTTATTACTACACGATCACGAAGCGACCAATAATGATTTTGCTCCGATTATCGATCACTTACGCACCTTACCCCTTTCTTTTGGATCGTTTGATACGCTTACCCAAACCGAATCTTGATTCCATTCGCAGGTTTTAATGTTACCGAAGGGAGCAGCTCAACTTTATGATCTTCTACCAACGTAAATTGGTATTTTTGCAGCATTTTTAAAATAATCATTTTCATTTCCAAGGTAGCGAAATGCCGACCAATACACATTCGTGGACCCGCACCAAATGGCATGTGGGCAAAGTTGTGCCGATCCTTTCTTCCCTCTTTCGTAAAGCGATCCGGATCAAAATTTTCCGCATCCGGCCAAAGTTTTTCAGAATGATGTAAACCATAAATAAAAGGAATTACCCTTGCACCTTTCGGAATATCAAATCCATTCACATGGTCGTCTTCCATCGCAATCCGATTGGTGATCCAGGATGGTGGATAAATTCGTAAGCATTCGTCAAATACGCGATTGAGGTAATCCATTTGTAGCAGCCTGGAAAATTCAGGAACCTGATCTCCAATAATTTCATCGCGCTCTGCTAATATTTTTTTAATAACTTCCGGATGTTTTCCCAGAATGTAGATAATCCAGGACAGGCAGTTGGCTGCCGTTTCGTGTCCGGCAACGAAGAGCGTCAGGGTTTCTTCGCGCAGCTGATCATCGCTCATTCCTTCGTCCGAATCTTCGTACCGACAGGTTAATAACATTCCTAATAAATCTTCTTTAGGCTGTTGTTTACGACGAGCAGCAATCAATTGATTTAGGTAAGCATTGTTGTCTCTTGCTACTTGCTCGTAAAACTTTGTTTGTCCGGTCATCTGGTAGAATTTTAGTAACCGGGGAATTCGCACCAGCTTGATCATCATCTTTTGCAGATTCTGAAACCTATCTGAAAAAGCAGAAATTTCATCCTGATTCATATCATCTCCATAAATCGCCCGTGTCATTACCCGAAAGGTCAGATCACTAAACTCGTGGTCAATAATCAAGGTTGGATTTTTTTCTATCCGCTTATCCATTTCTAAAAAATAACGATCAATCTGCTCGTCCATCAGCCCAATTAGTTTATCAATACTTTTGGGCCGAAAACCAGGTGCCATTAATTTACGGTGTGCGGCGTGACGTTCGCCCGTAGCGAGCAATAACCCTTTACCGACAAAGTGCCCCAGCACCTCATTGTCCGCTACCGGTTTTTTATAGTTGTCTTCATTTTTTCTAAGAAAGTGTTGAATGATATCTGGATCAATTGTGATGATATTGATTTTGCTATAACGCAGGCTAAAGCAGTATGTATCTCCGTATTTTTTAAGATTTCGATTCATAAAAGGAATCGGATTTTTCATGAATCTTTGGATGCGAAGCAAGGATTGGTAACTAGGTGTACGAGGTGGGAGGTTTAACTTTTTGGTCATTCCAATATTTCTTTTTTGACTAAACCTGACCAGCCAACTGCTCAAGTTTATTTTCCTTTTTTAATTGTTGCGCCCAGGTTGCGCAAGGCTTACAAGAGGCTAAATAATATTGGTATTCCGGTGAAAATTTTTCGGGATCTAAATACCAGTCTACGTGTTTTAACGTGTAAGGTCGATCAGTCCGCAACGCACCATACACACTTAAAATATCTGAACTGTTACGATACATCGCAAAGGTCGTGTCAATCGCTCCGACAAAAACATTCCCATCCAACGCTTCCGCCAGCGGTGGCCAGAAATTATTTTCAAATTTAAGGACCATTTTTTTCATAGGATTGTGATCTGGTAAATCATTAATCTCCAGAGATGTACCTACATGATTGTAATCAGGGTAACGATCCAGTAGACCTGATAAATGGCGAATCAAATCTTTTGGTGTATCAGAATACGGGAGCAAATCTACGTCAGTAATCACAAATTTATCAAAACCAGATAATCTATGTTCGCCAAGATATTTTACGCCATTTCTCCACGAGTTATAATTTAGCTTAACGACTTGTACGAGCGGATGATCCAAATGTTCGTAGTACTCCAGTAAAGGTGGCAGGGTTGATTTATTATCTACAATAATAATGGCAACGGGATCTTCTAGCCTTAACAACCAGTCAACTTGTTTTACAAGCAGGTCGAGCCGATTAAAATTATTAATCATCACTGGCATCGTTCCCGCTGGAATCTTTGAATAATCGAGATCAATATTATGAATCCGCCGGTGAATTTCCCATAGGTAATCCCGCTTTAAACGATAGTAGTGATTGTTGAGCCCTTTCCATTTGTTGCGAAACCAATTACGACTGATCCGACCAGAGTAGTCAATTATTTCTTCAGACATAGTGTTTTTTTTAGCGCTATCCAGGACAAAATGTAGAATATAATTTTTTTCGGCACCAAGTCACGAAGTAATATTGATAAGATCAACCGCTTGTTTTTTTTCCAAACAAATGCTCAATCCTTCCCTTAGTCGAGTAGCCGGTCTAAAACCAGTAGCGGCAAATAATTTACCATTGTTACCAATCCTGCGGTTGACCTTAAAAGTTTCCCGGGCGGCGGGATGTTCTAGGCAAGTAATCTCAGATGTTGAGTTGGTTATTGCTTTGATCAATTCGGCCAGTTCTTTGATAGTCGTTTCTTCTCCACGGGAAATATTAAAGGTACCGTTTAATTCAGGAAGTTGAATCATTCTGAAAATTGACTCGCTGACATCTTCTACGAAAGTAAAATCCCGGGTTTGTTCGCCACTACCAAAAATTTCTATAGGTAAACCGTTGAGTGCTTGCTCAAAAAATCGGGGAATAACCATTCTGGTATCCTGTCGTTCTCCGTAGATGTTGAAAAAGCGGAGACAATTAACGGAGATATTATCGGTCTTGATTAATGCAGAAAGATAACGTTCATTTAATCGTTTGGCAATGGCGTAATTACTGACCAGTCCCAGCTCGTCCGATTCGAGACTGCTCGTATTTTCCACTGCTTTGTAGACCGCGCTGGAAGAAGCGTAGAGCACCTTTTTTATACCATTTTTTCGTGCGGCACGGACAACATTATGGGTTCCAATCGTTTCCACTTCCACCGTTTCCAATGGCTGAGCAATTACTTCTTCTACTCCAACAATTGCCGCCAGATGTACAATAACCGCACATCCCTGAGCGGCCAGATCTACCACTAATGGATCACGGATATCTCCTTTGAATAACTTAACTCGTTCGTCAACCGGAATATTCCTTTTTTTACCCGTAGAAAAATTATCAAGAATATTTACATAATAACCTGCTCTGAGCATTTTGCACACGACGTGACTACCGATGAAGCCTGCACCTCCAGTTACAAGGATTTTTCCCTTTTCCATTCTAATTTAATTTTATAAATCCAGAAGCTATAATTCAGATGATAGAAGATAAATATATTATCGCTTCTTGCAAATACACAAAGGATTTGTGAAATGAGGGGCCCAGTAATTATTATTTCATAAATTTAAATAATTATTAAGAACATTGCTTCAATTATAGTGAAATAACCAGGTAAAGTACAGATTAATGGTCCTCTAAAGAACAAAATACCCTATTTGGGTTAGATCATTTTCCTGTTTTTAGAACTGTTTGAAACCAGAGCAAAAAAAATCTGTTCCCAGTAAATGGAAACAGATTTTTTTATGAAAACTATGTAATTTTTTAAGTAACTTTTTTCTATCCTAAATAAGATTTTAGATTATTACGATTATATGATTTTCTCAATCGTCGAATGGCTCTTTCTTTTATTTGACGCACTCTTTCACGCGTTAAACCGTACAAATCACCGATTTCTTCTAGCGTCAGACTTTTGTAACCATTCAAGCCATAATAAGAACTCAGCACCTCTACCTCCCGAGGAGACAAAATGGACAAGCCTTGTTGCACTTCTTCTTTTAGCGATTGTTCCATCAAATTGTTGTCGGGACTTTCTGCTCCTCCACTACCAACGATCACATCCAACATGGTAGAATCTCCTTCTTCTCCACTCATCGGCGCATCAAAAGAAAGATGACGACCATTACCTCTCAGCATATTGTTAATTTCCCGTGGCGTGATGCTAAGGATTTCACCCAATTCTTCGTTGGTTGGTTCTCTTTCAAATTCCTGAACGAACGAAATAAACGCTTCGTTAACCTTATTATAAGAACCTACCTTGTTAAGTGGAAGTCGAACGATTCTCGAGTATTCGACAATAGATTGCAAAATCGCTTGTCTAATCCACCAAACCGCGTAAGAGATAAATTTGAATCCTTTGGTTTCGTCAAAACGCTTCGCCGCTTTCATCAATCCAACATTACCTTCGTTGATTAAATCACTAAGTGACAATCCCTGATTTTGGTATTGTTTGGCAACCGATACGACGAAACGCAGATTGGCTCTCGTCATTATATTAAGTGCTTCGGTATCACCTTCTCGAATTCGACGTGCCATCACAGCTTCTTCGTCTGCATTCAGCATACTGATTTTGCCAATATCGTTAAGATACTTGTCTAACGCGAGTGATTCGCGGGCCGTAATTTTGTTCGTGATTTTTAGTTGACGCATGTCATGGATGTTTGAATTGAGGGATGATTATGAAATTATTATGGTTTATTATCTACTCAATCGTTGCGGTGAAAGTTCTTTCTTATATAAGCTTTGGTTTATGTTTTTATTTTAATGGTCATGTTGATGAATAACTTTTATTACGGAAATTATTCAAATATGTTGACTAAAAATATAAAAAATAACTTGACTTTTTTGTTAAAAAGAAAAAAACCAGAGACTTTAACATTATAGAGACTCCTTGTTTATCACAACGGTGCACTACTTTTCTGCTCCATTTATGGATGCAGCATCGGTAGTTTTTTATTATTAAAATTTGCAAAATGATTTGATTAATACATCAAACCAAAGAGGAGGGTAAGGATAGGAACAGGCAAATAAATTGTAATCTGAACGATATTGTGACCCACTATTACGTTCTTATTGACAATACTTCTCTATGTTCAAAAAAAATGCCCGAAATCAACTGAAAGTTGAAATCGGGCAATAATTTTTATTTTAATAAGTCTAAAACATTGAAAATCAAATACTTAACCAAATATAAAGATTATCCTAACGTATTGACTTTTATAAAATTAATTATTATCTACGGGGACCACGGTCATCACGACGATCGTTTCTACGGCCATTATCACCGCCTCCTTGTGGGCCACCTTCCAATAAGGCTTTCCGGGACAGTCTTAATTTACCTGTTCGTTTGTCGATACCAATGATCTTTACGCGTACTGCATCTCCTAACTGAAACGCATCTTCTACTTTGTCAAGACGGGAATGCGACATTTCAGAAATGTGCAATAATCCACTCTTGCCAGCAAAATCAACGAACGCGCCGTAAGGCATGATGGTTACCACTTTGGCGTCAAATTCATCTCCTACTTCTGGTGTAAAAGTAATTGCTTTGATCCGCGCGAGTGCTGCGTCGATCGACGCTTTATCATTACTGGAAATATTCACCACTCCTTTATCGTCCACCTCTTCGATGTTGATAACGGTATTAGTAGTTGCTTGTAATTCCTGAATGATACTTCCACCTGGTCCGATAACGGCACCAATATAACTCTTGTCAATAACGAGTTCAACAATCCGTGGCGCGTGATCCTTTAGATCTTCGCGTGGAGCAGTCAATGATTCGTCCATTTTATCAAGAATATGCAGACGACCTGCACGAGCCTGTAGCAACGCTTCTTCGAGTAGTTCGTAAGAAAGACCTTCGATTTTGATATCCATCTGACAAGCACAAATACCATCTCTGGTACCGGTAATTTTAAAATCCATATCACCAATCGCATCCTCGTCACCAAGAATATCCGATAAAACAACATTACGTGTTCCATCAGAAATCAATCCCATGGCAATACCAGAAACGGGTGCTTTGATATTGATACCTGCGTCCATCAGTGCTAACGAACCAGCACAAACAGTTGCCATAGAAGAAGAACCGTTGGATTCCAGAATATCAGAAACAATCCGTAGTGTGTACGGCTGCTCTTCCGGTAAAACTTGCCGCAGCGAGCGGTGTGCCAGATTAGCGTGTCCAACCTCTCTACGACCAGGACCACGCATTGGCTTGGTCTCTCCTACTGAGTAAGCAGGGAAATTATAGTGTAAAATAAAATCGCTAAAATGCTGGTCCAACGCAGTGTCCGCCATTAGTTTATCCAGCTTAGTACCTAATGTCAAAGAAGTCAACGCCTGCGTTTCTCCTCTGGTAAATACCGCTGATCCGTGGGTAGAAGGCAGATAATCAACTTCCGTCCAGATGTGCCGAACATCTTTACCAGTACGACCGTCCAGACGAACGCCCGTTGCCATCACCATTTCACGGATGGTTTCTTTTTGTAATTTATAGTAATATTCTTTTGCGTAACCGTAGTTTTCGGTCATCCATTCTTCGCCGTGCTTTTCCGCAAAAGCGGCTTTCATTTCGGAGCGAATCGCACCAAATTGTTCCTTACGAGCGAATTTTTCAAGTTTACCCTGCGCAACAGTCAAGATACGCGCTTCAGCGTATTCTTTGACCATTTTATCAATCTCAGGTTTTACCGCTGCTGGCTCAATGACCCGCTTGACAGTTGCTTTTTCTCCCACCTTTTGAGCGAGGTCCAACTGTGCCTGACACTGTACTTTAATGGCATCGTGTGCCACACGGATAGCTGCGACGATATCTTTTTCAGAACATTCTTTCGCTTCTCCTTCTACCATCATTACGTTATCTATGGTAGCGGCAACGATTAGATCCATGTCAGACGATTCTTTCAAAACCGAACGATCAGGATTAATCACATATTTACCATCAATACGAGCAACCCGTACTTCTGAAATAGGTCCTGCGAAAGGAATATCAGAAACACTCAATGCAGCAGAAGCTGCCAGGGCAACCATGGCATCAGGCATTACATCTTTATCAGAAGAGATCAAGTTGATGATGATCTGCGTGTCATTCATATAACCATTCGGGAAAAGTGGACGAATTGCACGATCCACCAAACGGGAAGTAAGAATTTCGTAATCAGAGAGTCTTGCTTCTCTACGGAAAAAGTTACCAGGGATACGTCCCGCAGCGGCAAATTTTTCTTGATAATCCACAGAAAGTGGAAAGAAGCTTTGGCCGGCACGCGGTTCGTGTGCAGAAACCGCAGTAGCCAATAACATGGTTTTACCCATTTTTACAACGACCGATCCATCGGCCTGAGCAGCTAGTTTACCTGTTTCAATGGTCACTTCGCGACCATTTGGTAAAGTAAAGGAGATGCTTATAGGAGTTTGCTTTCCCATATTTAATTAGGAATTTGAAACGGACCCCGTTGGCCCGTTGGGTGAATAAAAAGCGTATTGTATTTTACAATATTCTTGGTAAAAGGAAAGATGGAATACCCCGAAGGGTGAACTGTAGATGGATCTATTGATAAATGAAAGATCGCATCGCTTTTTTTGACAAACCAGCCGATATATTTAATGGATCGTGAGGCGGGTCTTAAATCGGCTCATCCGCATTCTTTCGGATGCGGGAGAGCTACAGGTGGTTTACGAAGGCGTAACGTTTAGTGTTTCGCCGTTTTGGTTGCTTTTTGTTTGAGTACAAAAGCTTAAAAGAAAGGACATAGATGATTATCAGGAATGTTGATAAAATAAATTAAGACACTATAGCTTCCTCTTTTTAATCGCCATTCCTTAAGCATTTATTTATATCCAAAAACAACAAAAGTGCTACGACCGAAGTCGCAACACTTTTTAAAAATCTTATTTACGAATACCGAGCTTTTCGATAATTGCCCGATACTTGGTAATGTCTTTTGATGCCAGGTAACGCAGGAGCCTTCGTCGCTTACCTACTAAAGTAAGTAAAGTACGTCGGCAAGAGTTATCTTTTTTGTTTTCACGTAAGTGATTGGATAATTCCTGGATACGGAAAGTAAATAATGCGATCTGCCCTTCGGTAGATCCAGTGTTTTTAGCGGAACCGCCGTGCTCGGCGAAGATTTCAGCTACTTTTTCGACTGATTTGTAAACTGCCATTTTAAAAGTTAATTTTTACCATTAGTGATGGGTATTATCCATTGGAGTTCCTGGCTTTGGTTCTTCGATGGTGCTAGTTTAAATAATACCGTAATTAATATATCAGTTATAGCGGCGCAAATATACGATATTTTAAGTAAAAAAGTAGATTAAAATAATATATATAACGCCTAATTAAAGGTGTTCATTTTACGATATCTTTGGCTGCCCGCACCTCAAAACTTTGACCTACTTCCCTTTCGCCTCATTCCACAATTTATCCATCTCCTCCAGACTCATTTCCGTCAAATCCCGATCGGCGTTTGCTTCGATATATTCGAACCGTTTTTTAAATTTTCGATTGATACGTTCGAGCGCTGTCTCGGGATCAATGCCCTGGAAGCGCGCATAATTCACCAACGAAAACAATATATCTCCGAATTCTTCTTCTTTGCGTTCATCGGACAAATCCTCATCGAGGGTTTCTTTAAATTCGTGCATTTCTTCCACGACTTTGTCCCAGACCTGATCTTTATTTTCCCACTCAAATCCAACTTGTTTGGTTTTTTCCTGCATCCGATAAGCCTTGACCATGGCGGGCAAGGAATTAGGTACCCCCTCCAAAACCGATTTTTTTCCTTCGGCTAATTTGAGTCGTTCCCAGTTTCGTTTGACCTCGGCTTCGTCGGCTACTTTAAGGTCGCCGTAGATGTGCGGATGCCGTTTGATCAGTTTATCACAAACCCCATTCAACGCATCGGCAATATCAAAAGCACCTTTTTCTTCTCCAATTTTTGCGTAAAAAACCATGTGTAACAAGATATCGCCGATCTCTTCCTTGATCTCCTGGTGGTCTTCGTTGAGGAGGGCGTCGGCCAGTTCGTAGGTCTCCTCGATGGTCAGATTGCGGAGGGTCAGAAAAGTTTGTTTGCGATCCCAGGGGCATTGCTCGCGCAGTTCGTCCATGATGGTAAGGAGGCGACCGAAGGCTTTGAGTTTATGGTCCATTTTTTTGGACAAAGATAGCGGTTTTTGAAGTGGTGGGAAAGCTATTTCTGATTGCTTTATATCTGAATTCATGCAATTAGAAAGAACATATCTTTCGAATTCTTGTTACATTTGTAGTCAAATTTTAATTGATTTAAAAGAAATAAAAATAATATAATATGGAATTTTTACAGATGGCCGGGGTGATTTTTCTCGTATTTGGTGTTTGTTTTATGTTGATCAATATTCGACATATCGTTACTGGAAATGAATTTCGCGGCACGTGTGCGACCAATAATCCAATGTTAAAGAACAAAATTGGGGATTGTACGGTTTGTGGAAAAAAGCCGGAGGAAGATTGTCAGATGCCGGAAGTGAAGGGCGCTTAATATTTGTAAATAATTGTTAATCCGTTTATTGGTTAATCAGTAGTCGGTCAAATATTAGGTAATCTTGATGTAAGAGCGCAACCAGGATGGTTACGTTCGCATTGCGTACTATGTGACTGATCCACCGATTAACTAATCAACA
>ENA-ORXT01000700-ORXT01000700.1-marine-metagenome-genome-assembly--contig:-NODE-700-length-51212-cov-24.583084_pt1 | contig 51212 bp, 44 predicted proteins | sample MGYA00237868_ERZ511482 | MGnify/ENA metagenome assembly ERZ511482
AATGTCAAAAAAACAAGTTATAAATCAAAAAAAAACTAAATAATGCTTGGATAAACCATAGAAAACGGGGCTAATTTGGAAACGGTTGTCGCTCGTATTTACAAACTCGTGCCACTACTTGTTTGCTAAGCTTTCAATTGTAGCACGAGTAATCGTGACAATTTACGTAGTTTGCTTGCGTTAGGGATTGAGCCTTTGTTTGAGCTCTTTTTTGTGTAGCAAAGCGAAACAAAAAAAGCGAGTGGCGAAAGCCCGACCCGAAGGGGAACGCCCAAAATAATCTGCCGCAAGTCTTTTTTTTTGCACATATTGTAAATTATGCAGTTAGGCTACAATTCGATGGAAGCCGTTCCATTGTCCAAACATGTACACAAGTGAACAGGTTCACTTGGAGCAGAGAAAAACATGTACACAAGTGAACAGGTTCACTTGGAGCAGAGAAAAATTTTAATACGATGGCATTAATGAATATGCTGCCTTGGTATGGGTTATCATCAATAAAATACTTAGTTTTGCAGCCTAAAAAAATGGGTGGCTAAAATAATTGTTTCGCCCAACTAAACACTCAATTAAATACCCAAATAAACACCCAATTGAAAAATATTGTAAGTATAAAGCATGAGTAAAAATGAACATGTAAAAGGAACGTTGATTCCAATAGGCGGCAATGAAGATAAAGGAGCTAACATTCCAGAAGCGCACGCTGTAGATTTTGTGAAAGATGGTATACTCTCTCACGTTTTGAAAGAAAGTGGTGGATTTGATTCGAGGATAGTTGTTATTCCAACGGCCTCTAGTATACCTGTTGAAGTGGGTAAAAACTATGTGAGTGCTTTTGATAAATTAGGTTGCACCAACGTAAAGGTGCTCAACATAACTGAAAGAAAACAGGCAGACGATCCAAACTTTTTAAAATGGATAGAAAATGCCAATTGTGTTATGTTTTCTGGTGGCGACCAATCTAAAATTGTAGACAAAATAGGTGGTACGCAAATGCACGAAATTTTGCACAGGCGATATGTGGAAGAAGCATTTGTAATTGCCGGAACAAGCGCTGGCGCCATGGCAATGTCAACCGAAATGATTGCCGGCGGAACCGGAACCGACGCTTTTTTTAAAGGTGCCGTTTCTATGAGAGACGGTATGGGTTTTTTCCCCGAACTGATTATTGATTCGCATTTTATTTTGCGGGGAAGGTTTGGGCGACTGGCGGAAGCTGTAGCTGCATTTCCAAAATTAATAGGGATTGGTTTGGCAGAAGATACCGCACTCGTGATTAAAAAATCGAACGAGTTTAAAATTATCGGTTCTGGTATGGTTATTATTTTCGACCCTTCGTGGGTTAGCCATAACAACCATAAACTTTTGGAGGAAGACACACCAATGACGATGTCCAATTTAAAAGTTCATATACTTTCTAACAGCGATAAATTTTATGTAGATGAAAGAAGGGTAGAAGTTTTGCCGATTGATGCTCCTTTTGAGTGAGTGAGCTAATTTATTTTTATTTATAAATGGCAATCAATTCTTCACCATTCGATTTTCGCCAGGCTCTGTACATGCCTTCGGTATTAAAAGGAAGGGCTAAATTTCCAAGCGCATCGGCAGCTATCAATCCACCATCTCCATTTATTTTTAGTAAGCGGGAATGTACCACTTCATCGCAGGCTGCCTGAAGACTTAAACCTTTGTATTCCATTAAACAAGAAACATCGTAAGCAACTACGCCTCTAATAAAAAACTCCCCACTTCCGGTACACGAAACCGCACAGGTGGCATTGTTGGCATAAGTGCCCGAGCCAATCATCGGGCTATCGCCAACCCTGCCAAAACGTTTATTGGTCATTCCGCCGGTTGAAGTTGCTGCTGCTACATTACCATTACTGTCCATGGCAACTGCGCCTACGGTTCCAAATTTTTGATCTTTAGTAGTAGAATGATCGAGTTGAAAGGCATCTGTACCTTTTATCTTTTGCCATTGCTGATATCTAAATTCATCATAAAACCAATCTTCCTCCATCAATTCGCAGTTCATTTTTTTGGCAAAGTCTAATGCACCATCTCCTGATAAAAATACATGACCTGATTTTTCCATAATCAACCGGGCAAGGCGTATCGGATTTCTCACACTTTCAATTTGGGCTACTGCACCTGCCTGTAGCGTTTTTCCTTCCATAATAGAAGCATCCATCTCGTGCGTTCCTGTTGCCGTAAAAACAGAACCTTTGCCGGCATTAAATAGTGGGCAGTCTTCCAATACTCTTACTGCCTCTTCTACTGCTGCTAATGCCGTTCCGCCATCTGATAATATTTTAGTACCACAATTTAAAGCCTTGCTCAATGCGTTTTTGTAAGCTGCTTCTTTCTCGGCCGTCATGCTGCTTTTTAAGATGGTGCCCGCCCCGCCGTGAATGGCTATTGTAAATTTTTTCATTAATTATTTTTGTGTTTTGGTACGAATGAATTTATCGTATACCTACATTAAATATTATCAAGTTTATTGTGTTTTATTATGTTTGTTATTGGCAACAAATATATCACTTTAGGCAGACACCTTAAGTGCCTGATTGGTTTGAACTGCTTCTAAATTGTCGGCTACAAACATTTATCCATTCTAATTTCTATGTCATTATATAACTCACCTTTTCCATTCCTATCTCAAACCTGTCATCTTCACTCAAGCCCAACCTCCACAAAGCCAAAACGCCCAACATCAAACAAACCCAAATCAGTAATTTTTAAAGCAGGAATTACTGGCAAAGCCAAAAAAGACAATAACATAAAAGGAGCTTTTAAGATACAACCTAATTCGGTTTTTGTCCAGGCATCTATTTTACCATATTGTTGTGCAAGTTCATAACCATCTATAGGGCTCATCAATCCGGCAATTGGTAATCCTAAAACTTTAGCAGTTCCAGTATTGTTTACCGCTACCACACCGCCTTTGTTTTTAATCACTTCATTTACGGCTGCACAAAGGTTCTCGTCAGAAGTGCCAACCGCTACAATATTGTGCGAATCGTGCGCCACGCTCGAAGCCAAAGCCCCTTGCTTTAAACCAAAGCCTCTTACAAAACCAATAGACGGTTTTTCGTTTTCGGCATAACGGTTAACTACCGCAATTTTTAAAATGTCTTTTTGCAAATCGGGCAAATAGTTGCCGTCAGCAATTGGCAGTTCATCAACCTGCGCTTGCGTAATTATTTCTCCATCCAAGGCTTTAATAATTCTAACCTTTTTTGAGCTGCCTTTAATTATAAAATCCGAAGCTTGTTTAGGTTTTACTTTAAAAATATTAGGTGTTTCCGATAGCAGATGTTCAATTAAAGACTCACCATTTTTGGCAACACAAGTGCCATCAATATAAGTTTCCAAAACGTTAAAGGATTCCAAATTATCCACCCGAATAAAATCCGCAGCATCACCTTCTTCTAGCAAACCAACTGCTAAACCATAATGTTGCACCGGATGAATACAAGTCGCCCGAAGCACATCAAAAACATCATAACCAAGCTTTACTGAGCGAGCAACTAACAAGTTAATATGGCCTTCAATTAAATCGTCAGGGTGTTTATCATCACTGCAAAACATGATCAACTCTGGGTACAATTTTATCAACGGATGTAGCGCATCATAATTACGAGCCGCACTACCTTCTCTAATTAAAATCTTTACACCCAATTTCGCTTTTTCCAAACCTTCATCAAAAGTAAAACATTCGTGGTCCGTACTTATGCCGGCAGCAAAATATTGTTGAGCATCATCGCCCATTAAGCCCGGAGCGTGTCCATCAATAGGTTTGCCTAATTTTTTGGCTGCTTCAATTTTGGCCATCACTTCCGCATCCTTCATTAACACGCCTGGAAAATTCATCATCTCCGATAAATAACCTATCTCTTTACGCTCCAACAATTTGCCAACGGCTTCTGCATCAAGATGCGCACCTGCCGTTTCAAAATGAGTTGCCGGAACGCAAGAAGGCGCACCAAAGCAAAATTTTAGAGGTACCCGTTTCGCTTCATCTAACATATATTGCACGCCCTCTAAACCCAAAACATTCGCAATTTCGTGCGGGTCCGAAACCGTAGCAACTGTTCCGTGTACTACTGCAAGGCGCGCAAATTCTGTCGGCGGCATCATACTACTTTCAATATGCACATGCGCATCTACAAAACCAGGCAATAAATAACCAGCATTTTCTGGCGCATCTTCCACCTCTTGAATACCTTTAATTACGCCATCGTCAACTTCAACTATGGCTGCATAAATCCGCTTGTTCAAAATATCCACTAAATTAGAATGAAACTTCATGCTTATAATATATTATTTAAAATATTTATTTTTTGAAACGAGACGGCGCAACACGAAATAAATTTTGGTCCCGCTTTCCGTTCAAATGCTGTTCCACTTTGTTACACAGCATAACCACTCCAATCGGGGCTACACTTCAAAGCTCGCTCCGCCGTTTAAAACTAACTCAAATATATCATTCTTTATGATAAATCTTTAAGGCAAATTTTTATTAGCTAATTGAATAAGTTGAGCGGCAATGCTGATAGCAATTTCTTGCGGCGTTCTGCTTTTAATTTCCAAACCAATTGGGCTGTTTACAGTTGACAATTGCGCTTCAGAATAACCTAAACTTTTCATCTCATCCATCAACTGCTTTACTTTTTCTTTGCTGCCCATCATACCTTTAAACGCAACTTTTTTATCAATCAATTGTTGCAATACTTTTAAGTCGGTTCTGTAGGCAAAGGTCATAATAAAAATAAACACATCCGTTCCTTCCCTTACTTGGTCGCTCAATGCAGTATAATCTACAACTATTTTTTGATGTGCATAGCTATTATTTTTGAGTGTATGTAACTGCTGTCGATCATCAATCACCGTGCAATGAAATTCTAAATCGACCAACACTTTAGTTAAAGCCTGTCCAACATGTCCACCGCCAATAATGTAAGCAAATTTTTTAAATCCCAACTTTTCTTTGTACTGCCAATTGCGATCATCCAAAAACTGAAAAGTGTAAGGTTTGGTAATTGAAGTTTTTAAAAACTCAAGTCCATTAGAAGAAATTAGCAAAGTACCACTTTCCCTCTTTTGTAAGCAGTCAACCAGCTGTTCAATTAACGGAATATCTTTCACAGAAATTGGAAGGATTACAATAGATTGTTCACCAGAGCAAATCATACCCGATTGATTGTTAGCTACCGACTTAGAATGAATTTGATGTTTAAATATTAAACTTAAATCATTGTTTAACAATTTTGATTTTGCCAGTTCCACCAGTTTATGTTCCATTATTCCACCACCAATAGATCCAAACATTTCGCCATCTTCTGAAACCAACAATTTAAAACCTTGCCTGCCCGGACTGCTGCCTTTGCTATCTAACACATAAAGCAACATCACCTTTTTTTGCTGAGACAGGGATTGTAATATGTGTTGCCAGAAATTCATATTTAGGTTAAGCTTCTTACTTTTTTGATTAGGCTTCTACTTATCTTTCACTCAATTTTAACATCATTACTCACTCTTAATATAAAGCCTGTTTCTTCTTCAAATTGTTCATAAAAAACCGCTCCACCAGCATAGAAGTTTGGTCTTTGCTTATTGGCAATATGTGCATGTAGCTTTTTATATCCCTCCAATCCAACATCTCTTTTGAAAAGCTTTATAGTGTTTACAAGCTGATCTCTTGCGTTGCCTGCCCATCCTGCTGCGTTTGCATCTTTTAGTTCAATAAAAATTAAGGTGTCATTATAGGTTATCATTGCCTCACTTCGCTTTCCTTCTATTTTAGGAATATCCAGACATTTATCTATAGCTATAAAAGTAATTTCAATTTCATTTACATTGTCAACCCAAGCAATCCATACATCTTCATTTTCAAAATCAAGCGTTGCAGGAGGAATATCATAAATGCCAAAAACATCTTTTGAAGTTTGAGTTGTGCATTCGGCTTCAAAAAAATTTATCGCCATCCCTTTTCAATTTCTTGTAGTTGAGCGAATAACTCGTTAGAATCTTGCAGCCCCTTATTTAAATGGTTTTCATCTGATGGCAAACCTTTATAGTCTGATAGTTTTTTCACGCTGCCATCTTCTTCATTTAATTCATATATCGCTAAATCACTTGCCTTAACTATTGATTTGAGCGGAACTATTTCATTTAGTTTTTGTAAAGCATCCTCGTCTTCTTTAATTGTATCTTTTACCATATCTGCTTTTACAGCCAAGGTTAGATAATTGATTAAGTAAGGGCTATGGGTTGTCATAACTAATTTATTGTTTCCTGTGTTGAAAGCTAACAAACTATTTAGCAATAATCTTTGAGAGGTTGGGAATAGATTTTGCTCTGGCTCTTCAACAATATTTACGAGATATTTTGGAATATATTTTCTGTTAACTAATCGCTCACCTGCTCTAATATCATCTTCAGAAATTTCTGAAATATTAAACTTTTTTAGTTCCTCATTTCTTCTAATGGTTTGGTCGGGACTTAACGACTGAAGTAACTTATTCTCATCTTGATTTATAAAATTGTTCAAATATTTTGTTACCCAATATAATGGCACAATTGAGTGAAAACCACTTGATGCTTCAGACAGTTTTAAACGTTTTTCATCAAACACTAAATAGTTTTCATCATCTTTATTATTATATATTATTTTAGTATTGTTGATTGGCAAGTCAACAGATATTCCTTTATGTGCCAATTGTGCATTGCGAAACTCAATTGAATAAGTCTGTAAACTTCCAACAATTAAATTCGATACTTTGTTAATATTTTCTATTGAACTCAAAAAGTTTCTTTCAGCAGGTACATACATTATTTTAGGAAGTCTAACAGGTTCTCCATTTAATTTTTCTACTTCAAATATTTGCTCACTCGCTTCCGAATTAAGAGAAAATTTCAGTTTATAAGTCGCTCCTATATATTCGATTTCAGTATTATCCTCTAAATAATTTTGAAGCCTGTGAAATGCAATTGACTTTATAAAATAATCATCATCTTCTTCTAAATCCCAATTCTTTATATCATCTCTAATTAATGCTTTCTCAAGCCAAGTAAAAGTAGAAATCAATTTAGCTACTGTACTTTTTCCACTACCTTGGTTACCAATAAAGACAGTAACCTTTTTTATGTCAATCCATTCGTCTCCAAATCCATCTTTAATTGGTCCGAAATTTTTTATTTTTATTTTGCTCAATGGTCTATCTAATCAGTCTAATTTTACTTTGCTAAGTTAGTTATTTCAATGGATTTTAAGTTATTTAAAGTTGTGAAAAGAAATTCTGATCACTTATAAAAAATAGCCCACTTTTTTAAATTGCCAAACAAAGAGGATAACTGGTTTGAGGAAGCCGTACAAATGCTTAAACCCGTTAAATTGAGGTTGCCCAATGTTGACAAAAAACACAACACACGCTTAAAAATGCATGTTTGGCAGGGCAAATTTCAACTGGTAGAAAAAGCCGAAAAAAGATAAATGCCAACAAACCGATTGGCCTGGAAATGAAAATGTTTCAGGCGCATAATCGTATGCCTGAAACCTTAATTTAATATATTGAAAATTATCAAGTTATTAAATTCTACCAATCAAAAAGACCTGTTCTAAGTTTAATATAAAATTTCTACATTATTAAAAACATTAATAATCATTTCTTGTTCAGCTGTCGTAATATTTTTAACACTAAGGGTAAGTTTTGAATGAAAATACGGATCTTCTAACGCAGCATTATAACTATACATGTGAATTCTGGTAATATTGTTTTGTGAATCAAAAGGCTTAACAATCTGTCTGAAATTCCCTTCTATTTCATCTTCAGTTACAACATATTCGGTAGCAGGTAAATTTGATTTTGGTCCAGTATAAGGACCATAATCGAAGTTAAGTGAAATGCCAGATTCATCATATATATTTCCGACATAAGAGTCGAGACCTTGACCTGGAACAAGTGAAAACTCTAAAGGAAACTGGAATTGGTATCTCCCAATTTTAATAGGAACAGATGGCTCAACAATTTCTACTGCCTTAAAAATATCAACAAGCATTTCTTGTTGTGCCCGTGTAATATTATTAACAGATATAACAAGCTGACTGTCACTATCGGTATTATCACCCAATTTGACAATTGTAATTTTAGTAAATTCGTTTAAATCAGATGGTTGAATAATACTTATATTATGTCCATCTATTTCATTATTGATGTAGATATCTCCTGATTCGCTTATCCCTTCATCAAAAGTAAGATATGCAAGCACATCATCTAAACTATGTTCAAAGTCAAGTGATAAACCTGCCCCTTCTATTGTTCCAGCAGAAAAATCGGCATCATTTTCGGGAACGAGTGAAAATGTTATGGGAAATTGAAATAAATAGCTCCAAATTTTAATAGGAACTTTTGAAGCCTCCGACTCATTTTCGTTTAAAAGAATCCATTGTACCCCATTAAATCCTAAAAATTCGGTGCCCGTCCAACATATTGTACCTGCTTTGGGATTTGGAGGAATGTTTGACTCAAGAGTTATTGCTCCGGCTTCAATAGCTGTCTTATCATTTTGGCTATATCCGGTTAAAACAATAGCAAAGCAAATGCAAGTAAAGAGTAATTTTTTCATAATATAATAATTAAATTTAAAATGAAAATATGCAAAGATCTTGCCAATAAATTTGGAACAGTTTAATAATAAATTAAATATTTTGAAAACAAAAGTTTACTAAGCTGAAGAAAAAAGAGCAAGCCTAATTAATTGTGAATCGCCTTGCAAATTTATAGTAGACTTCCATCTAATATTTTTTTCATATTATGAATAAAAATTTTTATTATCTTGTCAAGAGCGCTATATTTTCTACTTCTATTTTAATTACTTAAATAAAATAGCACTATTTTTGACTTTAATATTTTAAAATTAAATGTGGAAAATCAATCAATAAAATTTTTTACGGAAGACTTAGCAGCAGTAAAACAGTCGCTCAATATAGTGGTTGAATCTTTTCATTTAGATGATTTTGAGGAATGGACGATCATTAATTTAAAACAAGCATTTGAATATGCGGTGTTGTTTAAAGAAGAGTTAAAGTTAAGCGAGCAAGATATGTACCTAGTAAAAATGTTACTACATATTTTTGTGTTAGAAAATTTTGAGCCGGCTATGGTAGCAGAGTTGAAAAATGCCTTTTTTGCCAATTTGAAAATGGAACCCACTAAGCTTAACTTCCTAAAAAAAGCATTGTTACTAATTGAACAGAACAAGGAGGAAAAGCAAACAAGTTTAGCTGTTGCTGCCGATATTAAACACCGCCAAAAGTTGAGAAAAAAATATTTTGAGCACCAAACCATGCTGTATAAAGAAGACATTCTTTCGGGCGAAGAAGGCAGTAATATGGACAAGCTCACCCTTATTGAAAACTTTTACCATAATATGAATAGCTATAGTTTTAAAACTAAAATAGCCAAAAAATTATGGAAGAAAAAAAAGATAAGCGCTTTGAGAATAATGAGCCAGTTTATTGAAAAATCGAAGCGCGAAAATTCTTTATTGTTTAACAAAATAGCAATGACGATGATAAAAACCAGCTCAAGAAATCAAATTGATTTAATTAACATTGCTGATAAACGAGCCGGCATTATGATTACCGTAAATGCCATTTTACTTACCTTAATGATACCCTTATTTGCCAGTTATATTTTTGATGTATCTAGCTTTATTATACCAATGCTTATACTAATTATTTCGAGTGGCATTACCATTGTTTTGGCAACATTGGCAACCAAACCACTCAACAGAAAAAGCCCCGAGATGTACGATTTAATAAAAGGAAACCGCAGTATTTTTTACTTCGATAATTTTAAAGACCTTAACAAAGGGCAGTTTACAAAAACGGTGAATGATTTGGTGGTAAAATCTTCTTATTTGGAAAACGCTATATATGCAGATTTGTATGACACCGGTATAAAGTTGAGTTTGAAATTTAAAAGATTGCGCTGGTGTTATTCTATTTTTGCTATTGGAATAATATCAACCATTATAAGTTTTGTGTTTTGTATTTTGTATTTCGACATTTAAAAACCGTTGCTTAAACAAGTTTATACAACAAAAATATTGTGTATGTGTGTATAGTATTTTTTTTGAAGCGAGGCATTAAAACTCAACGAAATTTTGGATCCCGCTCATATCTTTACAATTTTTATTTTTAAGCTATTAGTTAACTTAAAAAGGAAATGTGGTTGTATTAAGAGGCTCTGGCAAAGTAGGCATTAATGTGATACTGTCGTGAAAGGAACCCCGACCACATTTTTTTATACAGCGTTTGAATAGTACCTATGTAGATAAACTTGTTTTATGATACGCAATACTATGAGCAAAGACGATGTATAATTTCCTTTTTTTTAAAATTGTATTATTTATGAAGACAGCAATTAAGATTTTGAAGTATGCCGTTGGTATAGATATTTCTAAAGCTGATTTTAAAGCTTGTTTATCTAAAATCGATAGTAGTCAACAGGTAAAGGTGGTGGCTAGGCGCACTTTCTGCAACACATTTACAGGTTTTAATCAACTCCACCAATGGATCACTAAACACAGAAAAGACAAAGGTATTCCACTAGTATTGGTTTTAGAAGCTACTGGAGTTTACTATGAAAACCTGGCATTTTTTCTTCAAGATAAGCAATATGCTTTAAGTGTAGTATTGCCTAACAGAGCCAAAAAGTATTTAGCCTACCTTGGTTTAAAAAGTAAAACCGATAAGATAGATGCCCAGGGCTTAGCGCAAATGGCCGCCCAACAACAGTTAAGGTTATGGCAGCCAGCTACTAAATTTTATTATGAGTTAAGAGGTTTAACACGCCACTACCAAAGTCTGCAAGAACAGAAAACAGCAGCAGGTAATCGCTTAGAAGCACTTACTCATTCTGCCAACAGTTCTAATTTCGTATTAAAAAGCCTTAAACTACAAATCAAGCGGCTTAAAGCAGAAATTATAAAAACTAACCAAGCCATAAAAGATCATATCCAAAGCGATGAAAAAAATTATGAAAAAATTATTGGCATCTGTAAATTAAAGGGCTTGGCTATACTTTCAGTATCTACTGTGTTGGCAGAAACCTTTGGCTTTGAATTGTTTGAAAATTACAAGCAGGTAATAAGCTACTCTGGTTATGATGTGGTAGAAAACCAATCTGGCAAAAGAAGTGGTAAAACCAAAATCAGTAAAAAAGGCAATAGCCGTATAAGGCGCATATTACATATGCCTGCAATGGTTTCTATTAAATACGAAAATACCGCTTTTTGTAATTTGTATAATAGAACTTATGAAAAACACGGCATTAAAATGAAAAGCCTTGTTGCGGTACAGAAAAAATTATTAATTACCATATATGCTATGTGGAAAAACAACAGCGCTTATGATAACCAATACTATCTGGCAAATATTCAGCGAAAATGAACTGGCGTTTCGCTCTCTGGTAAAGGTAGCAGCGAAGCTGCTGATCAAAAAAATACTTTGATAACAACAAGCTAAAAAAAGTAGCCACAATAAAGTGGCTACACAAGGTAAACATTCATCGAATGATCGCTGTATGTTTCCTCTCTGGTAATGCAAAAATATAAAATAAGATTGAAAATGACAATAAGTGATAATTTATTGAACAGGAAAGCTACACCCAAAATAAAAAGAAAATTTTTCTTGCTTTTTAAGATAGTATCTCTTATCGTACTATTTTAACTTAATGGCAGAAGCCAAAAGTAATCCTTAGAATCAATAATATATCCTATGTCCTTGTGTTGGCTAAGAAAACCCAAAATAATTAATGACGTTTTCGCAGAAAACACCTTGTTAGTGTAACTAAAATAGATAAAACAAAAAAATAAGTTATGTATTGAAAAAAAATTAAAATATATTTGTATAAACCATAGAAACCGGGGCTAGTTTTGAAGGTTAAGTTTTCGTGGATGCTTTTACAAAACCAAATTAATGTCAATCAATTTGATGAACATGTCTATAATTATCAACAAATATACGGATTTATTTCTTTTGGAAAACATTTAGCAGTTGAGTTAAAATCAAGTGAATTATAGATGAATAAATACTTATTAAATGAATGACAACTTGGAATATTCCATCCCGCCGCACGGTTTAAACAAGCAGCAAAAAGAAAAAGCGGATGAGGAGCTTAAACGATTGAGATTTGAAAGTCTTCAGCAAGTTAACAATGAGCAGAAGATTTATGCAGCCCTAATTAGTTTAAAATATACCCTTATAGATTATTTGGAAAGTGATACTTTTTCAGAAGAATTTCTGTTTTCAAAAATCTTAAAAAATTACACATCCATTTTATATTGTTCAAGATGAAAGCTTGCCGATGATTTGGGGGTTCACGAAACCAAGTTTTCGAGATTGATCAACAATAAAGAAAATCCGGGTATTGGAATATTGCATAGCAATCAAAAGTTAAGAATAAATTGAATTTGAAGATTGTATAATATCGGCTCAAAATTGTAGTCTAAATTTTTAAGAGCTATAAATATTGTAATTTTTTTAAGATAATTATTCAGAATCAAACATTATATCTGATTATGAAGGAACAACTTATGATTTTCTAAGTTCAGCGGTATCTTAAAATAAGATAATCGAAATATTTATTGCAAAACAAGCTTAGTTTTTTCACTTACTATTTCGCTACCCTCATTTTTTAAATAAGCCCAATAAATGCCAGTAGGTAGTTTTTGGTTATGATTATTTTTACCACGCCAGGTATACATTTGCTTGCTTGGTGATGCAGTAAATTGATATTCAAAAACTATATCACCTTTTAAATTAACTATTTCTAATTTGTTTGCTTTAGTATTTTTGCTGTTAAACTCAAAAACAGTAAAATCCATAAATGGGTTGGGGTAGTTATTTATAATTGAATTGTTTAATTCTGGTGCATCAATACCAACTACCGGTTCGGCGGCATAAAAGCTAAATTGATTATTACTTTCGCAAATTTCATTGTACGTGTTTTCATAATCTACTTCAATGGTAAAGTTATGCATTTCGTTAAGTTGTACTTCAAATTCACTTTTATAATAGATTGTTTTATTTGGTTTAGCAAAACCACTATGCACAACTTCTTGTTTACTACCGTTTGATTTAATAATTCGATACGGTACTTCTTCTATTTCTGGTATATTTAAGTAAAAGATTTGAAACTGAATATTTAATTCGTAAAGCGTATCATTTAATTTATCAATATCTACATTAATGTTTTCTTCATTTAAAATTATTTCTGGTTGGTTGTTGCTGTAATATTTTAGCGCAGGATCACCAGAATAGCTTATTGCATTGGCAGCATATTTATTAGCAAATTCGGTTTTGTTAAAATGAATATGAATTGCTTGGTTTAGTTGCTCTCCCAGAGTTAGGTGAGGGTTTTCAGCAAACATTTGCAGGTACAAATCATCTATTAAATCAGCCCCTGTATATACATCTGACATATAATTAAAGCCAATGTAAGCTGTTGCTCCTTTATTGGCACTATTCAGCCATTCAATAGGTAAAACGCTTTGATCTTCTGTATAATTAGCTTTGTATATGTTGCCAGCAAATTCATCTTGTCCAATAATTATAGGATAGTGATTATTAAAATCATAAGCTAATGGACTGCCGATTTCAAGATCCCAACTTTCTTTATTAGAACCACCTAAAAAGCTTATAATTTTTATGCCATCATTTAGAATATTTTTTAAGCAATCTATGGTTTGTTCTTGCCAACTTCTGCCATTAATTTTACAAATACTTTCAACATTGTCATCAATAACCAAAAATTTCGAATAGGCAGTTGCCGCTCCATCTGCTGTAAGATTGGCCTGTTCTAATAAACGACGGCTAAATGGGTTGTAATCAAAATAGTCATAAACCTTACCGCTAATATGTAAAATTTGATGTCGCCATTGTTGTTCTTTTACATAACTGCAAAAAGCTAAATTATATGGCAACTCTACTGCTTTTACTTTGTTTAAGTAATTAGTAACTTCTTGCACCTGTGTAACATTCAAACGTCCAATTGCTAAACGGCTCAACGGGCTAAAATTTTCTGAGCCGAAAATTTGATCGCTACTTTTATGCCCAAAGGTGGGAATTAAATTTTGATTCCAGTTGTCAACACCTAATGTTCTGTAGCTCTCAATGCCTTTACCAATTAAAAAGCAATGCCTGGGTTTTGTGTTCCAATTTTCTAAAGCATCATTTAAAAAATTTTTAATTGCTAAAGGATGCTTAGCAATGCCATAACTATATTGATCGTACAATTCTTCAATATTTACTATTACTGGTTTATAGTTGCCGCCTTTTGAAGAAGAACGATAAGCTGCATATTGTTCAATTGCATCTCCCTGTTTAAGTAATTTTGGATGGCTTATAATTATGTAATCCCCTTGATTGTTGACAGCAGTATAATTGGTAAAGTTAAACATTTGTAGTTGCTCAACACTTATGGCTTTATCAGCTTTGTATAAATACAAATGCCGTTTTTCATTTTCGATTGCAGAAAGGTGTACTGCGTGAATTGCTTTATCTTTTAAATAAACAAGTGATGTTTTTGTTAAATTGTTGAGATCGAACAAAAAATAATTCTCTGTTGCTTGTAGGTTTTCAAACTCTAAATATTGGCTCGTACCACTACCTTCTATATGAAATTGGAAAGTGTTTACATTGTTAAAATTAAAACTACGTGGATATTTTATTAAAATGTTTACTATACCAATTCTATCAACGTAAGCAGTATCTGTTGTGGTACTAAATTCAATACTGTTATTTTGTGCATTTAATTTTTTTAATGAAAATAATTCTAAATTATGAGATTGAATGGAATATTCTTCAAAGTTATTATCAACAATTAACTCATCATTTAATTTAACTTTTAAATGATGACCAAAGGAGGGTAACTCACTAAAACTCAAACCAACTGTTTTTATTTTTATAGTCGCAGAAAGGCCATTGCTATAAATACAAGGCGTTTTTAATGATATTTTTGTGTTGTTATAGTTTGGCAAGTTACTAGTAATTGTTCGGCCTAAAAAACTTTCACCTTTGCCATATTTCCCAAAATAAACATCTATTAAATTTAAAGGATAATTTGGATGGTGGATATGGAAATGGTTTCCATCTGGTTTGCCAGAATTAAAACTATTTGCTTCTGCGTATTCAACCTCGTGCATAAAGTATTCCTCTTTAGCAGGTATATTTTCAAAATTGCTTTCAAAATAGGTGATTCTTTGTTCGGCAATTCCAGTAGTTAAATAGTAAACGGCTGTGTCTGCAAACATGCTAAAACGGCTGTGTATTTGGTGTTCTGGTTTTTCATATAATTGGGTATCAAAACGGCCATCTAATTTTTTACCAAAAAACTCTAAGTAGTCACTTTCGGTCCATTTATTTTCATTGCTTACAAAAATGGGTATTTCTTTTCCTTCATTAATTAATAACAACTCGTTTCCTGTAATTGATTTTATTGGAAAACCTGCTGTTGTTAAAGTTTCATAACTTAAAGTGTACATGCCTGTTTCGGCAACTTTAATTTTGTAATAGGTTTTATTGTAATCTACCCAAGTATTGGTGTTTTGAGCAAATACACCAACAGTAATTATTATTGGTAAAATGAGCAATAATAATTTTTTCATAGTTGTGAAATTTTAATTGTAAATATAACAATTTTTAATTAAATATTATTTTAATAGTGATTTAAGTACGTTAACATTTTTACATCCAGTCTTTTATAAGATGATTTTTTGTTAATTGCAGATACTAAGTTTTTTAAGCTCTCAATGTATTCAGTATTAATGGGATTCAAATCATTTAAAAGGGTAGCATATTCTTCAATATAATTAACTACACCTTCTTTTTTACGCTCTCTAACTTTTACCATCTTACCAAAAATAAAACTGTTGTGTTACAAATTTAATTTTCCAAAAAGCTTGCTAATTTTAGTAACATTGAATAGAAGCGAGATTGGAGGTTTACCCCTGTATTCTGCTTTGCATTTTAAAATTACATCTTTTACAAGCACAACGCTTTTAGTGTTTGCTTTACACCTAAATTTTATATGATAAAAAGCTATAAAATAAAAGATGAATACAAAATCTTCTAATCACAATCAATATTACCTGCTGCTGGTGGATTACACGGAGATTTTTTTGCTATTAAAGGTCGTTGATAAACACCATTGCCGTGAGTAGCTACCCGTAGTTTTCTGTTAACTGGTGAAATACTCAAATCCATTGCTAAAATAGCATCTGGCAGACCAGCTTGAAGCACGCTCCAGGTTTTCCCGTCATTATCAGAAACGTAAACTCCAATATCCGTACCAATGTATAAATGATCTACTCCAACAGTATCAATCAAAATTGTATTTACTGGTACATCTGGAAGTTCTGCTCCTATAATTTTAAAGCTTTCTGCTCCATCTTCAGATTTATATAGATGCTTATTTCTATATGCTCCAATTGCTACATATACCCAATCTTCATTTTTAGGATGTACAGCTATATCTAACATAAAACGCCGGGGTAAATTACTTGTTGCTTTTTCCCAGGTTTGTGCTCCATCATCACTTTTATATAAGGCAATACCACCAAAATCTGGAATTCCGGTACTGGCATACAACAAATCGCAATTTTGTGGGGCAACTGCAATGCGCAACATATAAGCCCCATTTAAGGGTTCAGATTGGAAATTCCAGTCTGCACTATTTTCTGATTTAAATATAGTATTTCTGCCAGCATATAATATGTTTGGGTTACTTTGGCACATTGCATAAGGCCCCGCAAAAGCTGTTGTTGCATTGTTATTGTTTGGTGGCCGAATTGGAAAAAAAGATTGGGCTTTATTTATTGATTTATTTATATTCAAGTATTGTGAAGATCCATAAACAATAGAGTCGTTTAAAGGATTAATGGCAGTGCTTAAACCATCGCCTTGTATTACTCTGCGCCAAGAATCATTGCCTTCATAAATAGCTGTATTATTGTCTTGCATACCACCAATTGCAAATATTGAATCTTGATGAGAGTTTGAAAAATCGGCATAAAATTGTTGTGTCTGCAAACTTCCATTTCTTGTTTCAAAAGTTAAGCCACCATCAGGCGAAACAAATATACCTCCATCGGTAACATAATATACTTTATTATAATTAGTTGGATGATACATTACCCTGTGAATATCTACGTGGCAATAATCAGAAGGACCCGGGTCGCCAACTGGTGTGGCATTAAGACTGCCAGCGCTAGCAGCTGCAGTTTGTGCTAAAGTTACACCACCGTCCGTACTTTTATAAGGCAATACACCAACTACCACCACTTCATTTTCATTTTCAGGGTGTACTGCAACATCGTGAGAAAACCAACCCTGGTAGGTAGCATAATCAACACCATTTAGTTTTCGCCAGGAGGCTCCATTGTCGGTACTTGAAAATAAACCTCTTGACATAAACTGATCTGCTATACTTGCGAAAAGCGTGTAAGGTTCAGTTAGCTGCATATCTAACATTGTTTTTCCACTCCAGGTAGTTGGTAAGTTGTTTCCCCCGTTGCTAATTTTTTCAAAATCAATACCTCCGTTTGTAGATCGATAGATACCATGATTAGCTGAACCAAAGTTACCACAAGCAGCAAATACAATAGATGTATCTTGTGGATGCATTAGCACATCGGTTGCATTAAAAGCATCAACCTTTAATTCCCAAGTATCGCCTGCATTATAACTTACGTGCAAACCTTCGGAGGTTGCTGCCCAAACTGTATTTGGCCTAACGGGGTTTATTAAAACATCATTTATACCACGCATATCTCCGTATTGCCAATCCAATACCTTTGTCCAGCTAATACCATTGTCTGTTGATTTTAAAAGTCCAATACCATAAGTACCTCTTGAGGTACGTTCACCTATACCTTCGCCAGATTTTCTGTAGCGATAAACCTCACCTGTACCAATGTAAATTTCGTTACTATCTAATGGGTTAACTGCAATGCCCATTACTCCTAATACTGGAAAACCTGTATGAACATATTTCCAAGCTTCTACACCAATACCGTCGGTGGTGGTTTTCCACAAGCCTCCACTTGCAGAACCTGCCCAAATTGTATTCGGATTTTGTGGATTGAAAGCTAAACCTATCATTCTGCCAGCAAAGTTTTTAGGGCCAATAGCTTCCCATTGAACATCATCTTTCTTTTTAGAAAGCAATTGCATTTCTTGATGCTTTTCATACGCCTTAGAATATAGTTGGTGTGGAATAATAGAATCTTCTAAAGCTCTTTGCATACAAAAAGCATCTAATGCTTTACCTGCACCACTTAGTTTGTATTTTATTTTTTTTGGTTTGATTAAAAATTGAGTAGCAATAAAAGTGGTGATAATAATAAGTATGCAGATTGTAGCTATGGTATAAATTTTGTTGGCTTTCATATCTCAAATATAGGGAATTAATAAATGATAAAATCATGCGTGTGTCATTTTTTGAGAAGGAAAGTTGGAGAGTAAGTTTCCGTTTTTCCAATTTGCTTTTTTACTGTCTCCATTGAATAGGATTCACTTTCTTTTTTGGAATACGCTAAAATGCTTAATAAAATATTTTCGTTGATATGTTCACCTTCTCCAACTAAATCTTTGTTAGTTTTTTTTATAATACGTCGTAGATATAGTTTAAAATAAAGCTAATTTAACAGATAAAACTACCCTTTATAAAACAACCACTTACCCAACTCTTTTACCGTAATCTTTTTACCATAAATTAAAATACCAATACGATAAATTTTGGCAGCTAACCAAGTGGCCAAAATAAAACCAACTATTAAACTAACAACCGAAAGTGCTAATTGCCAAAACGGAACACCAAAAGGAATACGTGCGGGCATTACTATGGGCGAGAAAAAAGGGATAATAGAACCAACAATTGACATTGGACTGTTAGGCGCATTAATTACACCCATTGAAATAAAAATAGCAATTACCAATGGTATGGTAACTATTAAGGTTAGCGATTGTGAGGTTTCGTTTTCTTCGCCGGTAGCGGTACCAATGGCCGCGAAAAAAGCAGCGTAAAAAAAATAGCCTCCTAAAAAATAAAAAGCAAAACTTGCCAAAATTGGTAACCAGTTCACTTGTGCTAAGCCGTTCATTATTTCATTTACGGCACTCATTTCCAGGCCTTCGGGTAAGTTGGCATTTTGAACCATACTTTGTGAACCAGCAGCTATCTGGTCAGCAAATAAAAAACTCATTACTGCAATAACTGCAAAGCCCAAAATTATCCACAACAAAAACTGGGTTAAACCAACTAAGCCGATACCAATTATTTTACCCATCATTAATTTAAAAGGCTTTACGCTCGACATAATTACTTCAACAATACGGTTGTTTTTTTCTTCGGCTACGCCACGCATAACCATCGTACCATACATAATTAAAATAAAGTAAATAATAAAGCCAGTTAAATAACTACTAATAGTTGCTACAATGGTATCACCTCCTTTATCGCTGTCAATACCAGTTTGGTTAATGTTAATATTAGTTTTAAACGATTTTAGTTGATCTTCACTTAGGTTAGCGTTTTTGTATTTAATATCTTTTATGGCTGCCGATAATTTATTTTCGATAGATTTTTTTGCAGTAATGCTCAACAAATTATCTGAATGGTAATTAATACCACTTGGCTCGTTTATATTTATTGGTGGAATAATTAGCACGCCTTCGAAGCCATTGGTTTTGTAGTTTTTCTTTAGGCTATCTTCATTTTCACTTACATAAAAATAGTTGATGCTTTTTGAGTTTTCTAACTTGCCCCAATTAAGTTTGCTGTTATCTAATATTGCTATGTTAGATATGTCGCCAGTATAACTCATAAAAAAGAACTGCGCCCCAAACAAAAAAGCAATACCAATTGGTGCTAACAGGGTAGTAATTATAAAAGATAGTTTGCGCACACGGGTAATGTATTCGCGCTTAATAATTAACCAAATTCTATTCATTGCTTTGTCCGCTTACCTGGGTTATAAAAATTTCATTAATGCTGGGTAGTATTTCATTAAAGGCTGTAATGTCAACTTGGTGTTCCAAAAAATATCGTAAAATATCTTTGGTTTGATGCCCATTTAATAAATGCACTTTTAACTGGTTGGCATGTTGATTGATTACTTCAAACACTTCATTGTGTTCAATGTTTGTTTCATCTGCTATGGTAATGGCGTATTCATTTCTTTTAAACTGATTTTTTAAATCTTTTACCGTTCCGCTCAATAGCACTTCTCCTTTATTAATCAACGCAATTTCTTCACATACTTCTTCTACTTGTTCCATTCTATGTGTAGAAAATAATATGGTTGCACCCGACTTAGCCAGTTCAAATATTTCGTTTTTAATTAAACTGGTATTAATGGGATCCAAGCCAGAGAAAGGTTCATCTAAAATAATTAAAGGCGGTTTGTGGGCTACTGTGCTAATAAACTGTACCTTCTGTTGCATCCCTTTTGAAAGATCACTTACCTTTTTGTTCCACCAAGTCTTAATTTCAAATTTGTTCATCCATTCTAAAATGTTTAGTTTGGCTTGCTTGTACGACATTCCTTTTAGTTGTGTTAGATACATTAACTGCTCCCCAACTTTCATTTTTTTGTAAAGGCCACGTTCTTCTGGCATGTAGCCAAAATTTAATGGGTCTAAATTGGCTACTTCTTTACTATCAAAAAATATCTGGCCTTCATCGGCAGCAATAATGTTGGTAATAATTCTAATTAAAGTAGTTTTACCTGCGCCATTTGGGCCTAATAAACCAAATACAATACCTTCTGGTATGGTTAAGTTCACACCGTTTACTGCTTTAGTTTTATTAAATGTTTTAAAAATTTGTTTCAGTTCTATTTGCGGCATTTATACTGTTTTGTTTTTTTTAAAATGGCTGTAGCTTGCCTTATCCGCTAATTTATTAACAAAATATTCCACAAACATTTTTTTTACCTCAAGTAAATTTTTGTTAGTTATATTAAAAAAACAAACCTTTAATAACTCAAGTTGTAATTCGCTTAACTTTTTAACACCCATTCGTTTTTTAATTTATTAACGCAAAGTAATAATTATTTTATTCAAATCGAATGTAACACAACAAACAAACTAATCCAATAAATAATTCAATACAATACCTGCGGCAACTGCTGCGTTAAGTGATTCTGCTTTTCCACCGCCTTTTATTTTTATATGATGCTTTGATAAGTTTAACAAAGGTTGTGAAATGCCATTCGCTTCGTTACCAATTAAAATAAAACCTGGTGTATAGGTTTTGCTTTTATCTAACAATTCGCCTTTTAAACTAGTGGCATAAATGGGTAAATTTTTGTTGTTACTAAATAGTGTTTCCAAATTTTGATACGTAATTTTAGTGTGTAACAAAGCACCCATTGTTGATTGTATTACTTTAGCATTGTAAATATCTACACAGCTCTCTGATAGAATAATTTGTTTCATATTAAACCAACAGGCTGTTCTAATAATTGTACCTAAATTGCCTGGGTCACGTATATTATCGCAAACAAGTGTAAAATTTTGTTTTAAAATTTTGGTATCAATTTCAGGTTTAAAAAAGGGTAACAAGCACAAAACTTTGTTAGGTGTTTTTTGCTGCGAAATTTTATTCAATGTTTTGTCGTTTATTAGTGTAACCTTGTTGGTATAAGTCGCTATATTTTTTATAATATTGTAAATATTATCATTACAAGTGTAAATATGTTTAACCTCAGCTTTGGCAGCAATTATTTCATTTAACCATTTTTCGCCTTCTGTAATAAAAGTGGCTGTTTTATGCCTGTATTTTTTTAATTTGAGCGATTGTATAAATTGAATTTCTTTTTTAGTTAGCATAATTATTTGATACGTATATATTCATATTATTTTTGTTTAATGTTGTTGTTGATTTTATCAGCTTGCAGCAATACTAAATATTTAGAAAAAGGGGAGCTACTTTACGAAAGTACCAATATAACAGTTGAATCTTCATCACCAAAAAATAAAATAAAAAATAAAAGCGATTTAACTGCTGATTTAACAAAACTGGCTGTACCTAAAGCCAACAAACGTATTTTAAATTTATTTGCGGTGCGCTTATGGGCTTACAATAAATCTTTAAACGCTACAAAGGGCTTAAAGAAATGGGTAAACGAATCGTATGGTGAGCCACCAGTTTTGTTTGGAGATGAAAATATTGATATTACTATTGAAAGAATGAAAAATTTTCTTTTCCAAAATGGCTACTTTACCAGTAATATTGAAGCTACCAAAGATATTTACAATAAAAAAATAAGTGTTGACTATACCGTTAAACTAAATCGCCAATATCAATTTGGTGAAATTTTCTTTCCTAAAGAAAATATAGGTATTTATAAGGTAATTGAATTTTATAAAAACGAAAGTAAGCTAAAAAAAGATGCACCATTTTCTACCGAAGAGCTAAATAACGAAAGAGAACGGATTGCAGCGGATGCAAAAAATTCTGGCTTTTATCGTTTTAATAAAGATTTAATTAGATTTGAATTAGATACAAATGCTACTAAAAATAAAGTTGAGGTAGTGTTGAAAATAAAGGAAGAAAACAACGAAGCAATATTAAGAAAAAGCTACATTAAAACCGTTCAACTTTATTCTGATTACAACCCTAACTTAAATTCGCCTGTTTTTAATAAAAGTACTGGCTGCGAATTTCAAATGCCCGACACTTCTATTATAAACTATAAACGGTTAAGAAACCAAACGCATTATGTTTTTAAAGAAGATATTATTAACATCAATGTATTAAAAAAAGCAATTTTGTTTAAAATTGGTTTGCCTTATAGCTCAAAAGATTACAACAATACAATTAACAACCTAATTAATTTAGGCATTTACAAATTTGTTGATATTCAATTAAACCCTTGCCAAAGAGAAAACTACGATTCCTTAAACGTAACAATATTATTGACCACCAGAAATAAAATTGAATTTGAAGCAGATGTTGAAGTAAACAGTAAAACCGATTCTTCTGATCCACTTTTTGGCTTAGGTAATTTAGGTACTGCTGTTTCGGTAAGTAATAGTAATTTAAATAGTTTTGGTGGTGCCGAACGTTTTAAAACAGGTATTTTTGGTGGTATAGAATTTCAACCTTTTGCTGGTAAAGACAGTTTAATTAATGCATTTGAATTGAGTATTCAAGCAAACTTATCAATTCCTCGTTTTGTTGTTCCGTTTGAAACGAGCCCAAATTTAGGAAGAATAGCGCCAAAAACTTTGGTGGGGCTGGGGGTACAATACCTAAATAGAACTCGTTTTTTTGAGAGTGTAAATTTTAATGCTAGCTTTGGTTATCAGTGGCAAAACAATCAAACTATACAACATCGTTTTAATTTATTGAATGTTAACTTTTTTAGATTGCTTAGTGAAGAACCAGAATTTACAGCTACTTTAGAAAACAATAGTTTGCTTAAAAGCAGTTTTACTAACCAACTTTTATTTGGTACGCAATATAATTTTGTTTATAATAAATTGTTTAATACTAACAAGGAAGAATACACTTATTTAAAAACACAGGTAGAAGTAGTAGGTAATTTAATTAATAGGTTTTTATCACCAAATGAAAATAACGAAAAATTGCTATTGGGTGTTAAAACAGCGCAGTTTATAAAATTAGATGTTGAAGGAAAATACTATCGCATCTTTTCAGACAAACACTTATTGGCCAATAGGGTAAGTTTTGGTATTGGTGTACCTTATGGTAATTCTACTACATTACCTTATAGCAAACAATATTTTATTGGTGGTGCTAACAGCTTGCGTGCATTTAGAATTCGCTCTTTAGGGCCAGGCAGTTTTACGCCAGATGAAGATCAACTTTTTCCTGACCAAACTGGTGAATTTAAAATAGAGTTAAATACAGAATATCGATTTGACATAGCAAAGTATTTAGAAGGTGCTTTTTTTGTAGATGCTGGAAATATTTGGAACTTGAATTTAAAAAGATTGGAAGATACTCCAGAAAAATATTTTGAATTTAAAGATCTTTATAAAGAATTAGCATTAGGAGCAGGTGTTGGCTTACGGTTAGATTTTTCGTACTTTATTATTAGAGCTGATGTGGCCTTGCCTTTAAGAAGGCAATGGAATAACGAAAATTTTCAATGGATTAACAGCAACCGTTTTCAACAAATAACTAATAGTGAAAAATATATCTTTAATTTGGCAATAGGTTATCCTTTTTAAACTAAGGTTCGCAACTTTCAATAATTGCAGAAAAGTTGCCATCTTTCATTACTTCAAAGTTGTTTATTAAGCTAATGCTATCTCCGGCTAAATACTCTAACTCAACATTACTACTTATTATTTGGTTACTTAATATTAAACTTTTGGCTTTTACTAAACCATTCAATGCAATAGCATTATCCGTAAAAATTTGCTCTTGAGGGCAAAGTTCAATAGCATTTGGATCGCAGCTACTGCTCCACCAGTTTAAGGTAAAACCATCATCAACCACATAAAGATCAGAAAAATGCCTAATGGTAATACTGTTGCCTGTTGAGCTAATGGTATCTGGCAAATCGTAACCGTTTAAGGTAGTTATTAAGTTGTTAGAAGTGTCTGGCCCATCATAAATATACAAAAAATCATAACCTGGCTCATAAGCCAACTCGGTAAACAATAAGTTTACTGGTTCGTTAAAAAGCGAAACTATAGTAACTGTGCCGTCAGATAAATCGCTGTAAGATTTGCCTGGCCCATTAACATCATACAAAGTACCACTACATACATTTTCGATTGACCTACTGTTAAAAGGCATGGTTAAAATGCAAGGTGCAACGGTATCAATTGTAATTAAATCAGTTTCGGTTATTATGCTTGAGGCGTTGCAACCTTTAGCCTTTAAAGAAACATTGTAGCTGCCAGGTTTGTTAAAAGTATAAGTTACCGTATCGCCTGTTGTTATTGCGGCATTGTCAAAATTCCATGTAAAAGTGGTATTCGAATAATTGCTGGATGCAAAAAAACTGACTGTTTGCGGCGCTGAACAATAATAGTTAGGACTTAGCAGGTTTACTTGTGTTTGCAATTGATCTTCCTCAGTATATTCCTTACCTAAACCAACTGCATACCACGCATTTATGGTACTAATTAATTCTGGTGAAGCAGGACATTCTCCAAACAAATCTTTGGCGGCTTCTATAGCATATCTTTTAGCATCTGAATATCTGCTTTTAGGAGTTAAATAAACGGTTAAATTACGGTAGGCTATTTCCGCAGCCTTTTTAATACCAATGCCATTCACATTGTAATTATCGCCATTGTGATTAGTGCCACTTCCACCATTAGCCAGCAAATAAAACCAATGATTTTGTACGCCACTATTTATGTGTAAACCACACAAATCGTTTTCACTACCAGGCCAGCAACCATCAATTTCTATCCAAAACGGATCGTTACTTCCATACGTATCTGGATGCCCTTTTCTATTCGGGTTTGATAAATTTCTTAAAACGAAACCAATATCTTCTCCTAACAACCAATTACCGCTATTATCACTTGTATTAGCATAAAATTCAACTGCTACCCCAAAAATATCACTAAAAGATTCGTTTAATGCACCTGACTCTCCTTCATATAACAAGTTGGCAGAAAAATCGGTAACACCGTGTGTGAATTCGTGTGCAACTATATCTAACGCAGTAAATGCATTTGCAAAACTTAAACCATCTCCAAAAGATAGATAACTTCCTGTCCAGGTAGCATTATTAGTACTGCCATTTTCATAAACGTAATGCACCCTACATTCTACTGGTGCCCCTGCATTATCAAAACTGTTTCTGTTATGAAAGTTTAAAAAATAGTCATAGGTCGCTGTTGCTCCCCAATGACAATCTAAGGCTGCATAATCTCTTTCCGCATTATCATATTCTGCTAAGGGCCAAATATTATCATCATCGGCAACCAAAGTTAAAGTTCTACTGTCAATTATACCTATTCCTCTTCCTCTTGTCAAGTCTAATAAAGCATATTTATTCTCAATAATTGTATCATTTGTAATTACAGTTCTATCTCCACTTTTTTTTGTTTCAATAGAAGTACTAATATTATAGCTACATATTAAATTTTCGGTGTGTTCAATTTTACCGTTGTTTGCATTTACGTAAACTAAATCTCTGCTTTCGGGTTGGTGTGCAAACACGTTTACTTCATAACATAGTTGGTAGACCCCAAGTTTATCTTCAATTAAAATTAGCTTGCTTTCAGGAAAATAAGAGGTTGCTTTTTTCTTACTACTTTTTGAAAGATGAAATTCTTCTTGTGGTATTTCCCATTTATAAGCTGTTGCACCAATAAAAGTTTTTGCAATATCTAAAGCATTTAAAAAGCTTAAACGATAGGAGTGATTATCATCTAATTTATTAGTTATTTCTCCATTTGTAGAAGTTACTTTTCCATTTTTGGTATGAACATTTACTACCATGTTTTTAATTGAGTAGCTTTGGTAGGTTTGCTTGTATCTATAATGTATATACCCTAATTTATCTGTTGTTGATGCAATTAACTTAAAACCATAAGGTGCTTTAAGCTGATACCATTGCATCAGTTGAGCATCTAAATTATTTACAATGGGTTGTTTATTATTATCAAATTTAACAAATTCTATAGTTTTTGAAGTTTTGTTAATATAAATTTCATTTGTATTAGGTATTTGTTTTTTTGCCTTTTCTCCTTTTAATATATGTATGGCTTCTAAAGTTTTACAAATAAAAGATAGTGTTAGTATAATTATTACAGCTCTGTAAATCATATTTAAAAATTATTAATAAATTTTGCTTGTATAATTAATTAAAATGCCAAACAATATGTTAATATGTACGAAACTAAATGCATATGGTTGGATGACTTAGACTAAAATACCTATTTTTGCAAAAACTTATATAAAATGAAAAATATTTTAATAGTACTATTAGGCATTATTGTAATGTTTATTGCTTGTAATAATACCTCTGATTCTACTGAAAATAAAATTGCTTCAAAAACTGAACTTGAAGGCAAAAATAAACTTGTACAAAAAGAAAAGACGATTGCTACCGATAACAAGTTGCAAAAAGCAAGTAATAAAAAAGAAGTAGTAGGAAACGGCAAAATTAATTGGGTTGATATTGAAGAAGTTGAAAAGTTAATAAAACAACAGCCTAAAAAAATATTAATTGATGCTTATACCAGTTGGTGTGGCTGGTGTAAACGTATGGATAAAAATACATTTGAAAACCCAACTATTGCAAAATATGTAAATGATAATTTTTATGCGGTTAAATTAAATGCTGAAAGCAAAGAATCGATTAATTTTAAAGGCAAAAATTATGAATTTGTAAAAGGGGGCAGAAGAGGTTATAATGCTTTGGCCAAAGAGCTTTTAAAGGGTAGAATGAGTTATCCTACTATTTCTTTTTTAGATGAAAATTTAAACTTAATTAATGCATTCCCTGGTTATAAATCACCTCAAAAATTTGATGCCTTAATGAATTATATAAATGAAAATGAGTTTCAAAATGTTGGATTTACGCAATATAAAACATCCTTTAAATCCGAAATTCCGGAAGAAGCCAAAAGCACAACATCTACTAAAAATAATACTAATAGTAAAACAGAAAATAAACTCATTACCAAACCTCAACTAAAAAGAAAAGCAAACATAAAAAAACAAAACAAAGTGGTTAAACCTAAATTAGTTAAACCACAAAATAAGGTTTTAAAAAAACCTGCTAATAAAGAAATGTAAAATATTATTGATTGTTATGAAAAATAGGATTCAAATTTATAGCTGTTTATTGTTTTGTTTATTATTAGTTTATGCAGTAAAGGCGCAAGAAACTGAAGCAGTTGAAAATGTAAATGATGTTTTAAAGCAAAATTTTAAAAAACACGTTAGTTTTTTATCTGATGATGATTTAGAAGGAAGGGCAACCGGCACAAAAGGGGAGCAACTGGCATACCGCTACATAATAAACGAGTTTGAACAAATTGGCCTTCAGAAAATAAAGGGAGAAACCGATTTTATATCAGAATTTGACTTTTATAATGGAATGATTGTTGGATCGAAAACAATGTTGACCCTCAACGGAAACAGCTATCAACTTAATAAAGATTTTTATCCGGTTGCACAATCGGCATCTGGCAGCTTTAGCGGTAAAATTGTAAGTGTTGGTTATGGAATTGAAGCAACAGACTTGAACTACAACAACTTTAGCAAGAAAAACAAAGAAATTGCTGGTAAAGCTGCTTTTATAGATTTATCAAACCCCGACCCCAGCAATCCGCACTCAGAATATGCACCATATAGTGGCATTAACTACCGTATTGAAAAAGCAATAGAAAAGGGGGCCGCGGCTATTATTTTATATAATACTAATCAGTTTATAAACAACCCAGATGAAAAATATAAAATAAAAGCTAATAGATTTAATGTGCCAGTTGTTTTTGTAAAAGATATTACAATTGCAGCATCTTTAAAAAAAAGAAAAAATACAGTAGAGTTATTAGTAGAAATTGAACCAGTTATTGGCACAGGAAATAACATTGTAGCAAAAATTGACAATAATGCAAACTATACTGTTGTAATTGGTGCACATTACGATCATATAGGTTATGGTAGCTTTGGCTCAAGATATACCGGCCCGCCAGCCATACACAATGGTGCCGACGATAATGCAAGTGGAACTGCCATGTTAATTGAATTAGCTCGCTGGCTAAAAAATAGTGAACTTACTAATAACAATTATACTTTTGTAGCCTTTTCTGGTGAAGAAATGGGGCTTTATGGCTCTAAAGCACTAGTGAAATCAGAAAATTTTAATAGTAAAAAAGTAAACTACATGCTTAATTACGATATGGTTGGCCGCTTAAATGAAGACAGCATATTATCAATAAATGGAGTAGGTACTTCTAACAATTGGGATGTTTTAAACGATATAAAAAGTGAAGGCATTGCTACTGTAAATAAATCCGAATCTGGCTTAGGTCCCAGCGATCACGCCTCCTTTTATTTAGAAAACATTCCGGCAATACACTTTTTTAGTGGTGCACATAACGACTATCATAAACCAAGTGATGACGAAGAATTTATTAACTATAATGGTATGAATGCTATTTTTGATCTTTCGATTGTTTTAATAGATTCTCTAAATGATGATGGAAAACTAAATTTTAAAAAAACTAAAGACAACAACACTAACAATGCACCTAAATTTACAGTAACGCTTGGTGTAATGCCCGATTATGTTTTTGCAGGTAAAGGCATGCGTATAGATGGAGTAACAGATGGTAAAACTGCCTTTAAAGCTGGTATAGAAGCTGGCGATATAGTTACCAAAATGGGCAATTATAATGTTAATGATATGATGAGCTATATGGAAGCTTTAAGTAAATTTAAAAAAGGAGATAAAACAGCTGTAGAAATAATAAGAGATAATGAAACCAAAAGTTTCGAAATAACATTTCAATAAAATATACAATAGAAGTGCAGCCTTTAATATTAATTTTAGAAACAGCAACCAATGTTTGCTCCGTAGCGCTTTTTAAGGGTAAAGTTTTGTTAGCTTCAAAAGAAAGCAATACGAAAAATACACATTCGAAGAATATATTACGTTTTGTTCAAAATGTAATTAATGATGCTGGAGTTAATATGCAAAATTTGAATGCTGTTGCTTTTAGCAAAGGGCCAGGTTCTTACACAGGTTTAAGAATTGGTTCTACTGCTGCCAAAGCTTTAGCCTACACTTTAGAAATACCTTTAATAAGTTATGATACTCTGCAAAGTGCTGCACACGCCCTATGTAAATTTAACAATTATTTAGATAATACTATATATATTGCAGCAATTGATGCACGAAGAGAAGAAATATACATACATATTTGCAATAATAAATTAAATATCTTATATTCAACCTCAAATATGGTATTAAATGAAAATAGCTTTAATTCGTATATAAATCAAGAAAAAATTGTTTTAGGAGGCAATTGCAACGAAAAAATAGGAAAATTTATAAGTAATAATAATGTAATTGATGACGAACATAATATTTTTTCGTCTATATTGTCAGTTGATATAGTTATTGAAAAATATACCAATAAGGAGTATGATAATATCGCTTATTCAACACCTAATTATGTAAAAAATTTTTATACCCTTAAAAAAAAATAAAATGACTATATTCCGCATTTAGTTATATAACATATATTTAATAATATTTAATAATTTTTAATAAAAACTTATAAAAAAGAATGGCAGCAAGTAAAACAGATGTCGTAGTATTAAAAGGTGAAGGCAAATCTAAAGAAGATATTAAATTAGATTATGCAGTTTTGAGAAAAGCAGTTTTAATATTACGAGCCGTAAACCACGACTTACGACAAGCAATTATTAAGCTTTTAGAAGAAAGCAAAAAATTAACTGTAACTCAAATTTACGTTAAACTTAGACTAGAGCAATCAGTTGCTTCACAGCATTTAGCAATTTTAAGAAAAGCCGGAGTTGTGGTAACCGAAAGAGATGGAAAATTTATATATTACACATTAGACAAGGGTAGAATTAAAGAAATTTCAGAATTAATTGGCGACCTCGTTGTTGATTAATAATAATTTTTTTTTAACTTTAAAAACAAAAATTAATAATGTATGACTACTGTATTAACTAACGATTTGAAATCCGCTACCGAAATTTTGAGAGCTTTAGCTCATCCTCTCAGAATGAAAATTCTTTCTTTTATTGACAAACAAGAAAAGATTAATGTAAACAAAATTTACAACAGTCTTAAACTAGAGCAATCAATAACTTCTCAGCATTTACGTATTTTAAGAAATGCTGATTTAGTTGAGACTACAAGAGATGGGAAATTTATTTATTATTCAGTAAATTATGAGAAAATTAAAAGTGTAAATACTGCAATAGCTTCATTTTTAGATAAAGAATAGTAGGCTAAAGTTGATTTTATTTTAAAAAGGGAGCGATTTTTGCTTCCTTTTTTTATTTCAGCAAAATATTTATACCTTTAGTATTTAATACATTAAGGTTAATTTGTTCTGCGAAACATTTTATTAACCTTATTGGTGTATTAAAACCATTAAGCTTTTATAAAATCATAATTATGCACAAAGTTACTGACTTAGAATTGATAGAGTCGGCTATAAACTATAACAATCAAGAAGCCTACACCTTGCTTTATAATCGTTATGAAAAAGCTGTAAAATCTTTTCTAAAAATGATGATTAAAAACGAATCAGATGCAGAAGATGTTCAAATTCAAGCATTTAGTAAAGCATTTAAAAATTTAGAGCGATACAACCCTCAGTATAAATTTAGTACTTGGGTGTATAGAATTGCTACAAATTGTGCTATTGATTTTATTCGTAAAAAAAGAGTTAAAGTAGTAGATCTTCAAGACAAATATGAAGATCGGGCGAAAGAAGAATCAAAGTATTATGCATCATCAAATTTAAACCCAGAAGAGCAGGTAATTTATTCTGATTTAATAGCAAGATGTATACGTGCTGCAAATCAACTTTCAGATAAGCATAAGGCCATTTTTGAAATGCGTTTTTTGAAAAATTATTCTTACAAAGAAATTGCAGACGAATTGCAAATTCCGCTTGGTTCAGTAAAGGGCAATCTTTTTAGAGCAAGACAAGATTTGAAAAATTTACTTGGTGTAGATATGCACTATCTAAAAGATTTAATTTCGAGAGGTGAAAATAGAATATCTTAACTTTAAGCTTTAATATAATTTGAAAATACATTTTATTGCAATAGGTGGCAGCATTATGTCGCAATTAGCCATCCAAAGTGCCTTAAAAGGAGATACGGTAACGGGTTCTGATGATGAAATTTTTAATCCTTCAAAAACAAACCTTCAAAATCACCAGCTTTTACCAAAAGAAATGGGCTGGTATCCAAATAAAATTACAACTGAAATTGATGCTATTATTGTTGGTATGCATGCAAAGTTTGATAATGCAGAGCTATTGCGTGCACAGGAATTGAATTTGCCCACGTTTAGCTATCCAGAATATATTTACAATGAAACCAAAAACAAAAAAAGAGTAGTTATAGCAGGCAGCCACGGCAAAACAACTATTACTGCAATGGTAATGCATGTTTTAAAGGCATATAATGTTGATTTTGATTACTTAGTAGGTGCTTCATTAGAAGGTTTTGAATATCAGATAAAATTAACTTCAAAAAGCAATACAATAATTATTGAAGGTGATGAATATTTATCATCACCAATACATAAACAACCCAAAATAAGTTATTATAAACCGCATATTACCAGTATAAGTGGTATCGCCTGGGATCATATAAATGTTTTTAAAACAGAAGCCGATTACTTACAAATTTTTGAAGATTATGTTTTTGGCTTAAACAAAGATGCTGTTTTGTTTCATTATAAAAACGATGAAAAGTTAGCTAAAATTGAAGAAAAGGCTAAACTTTTAAAATCAATTGCTTATGAAACACCAGCGTTTAATGTAAAAAATGGCACCTTCGAAATTATAGATAATGAAAAAATTATACCGCTAAAAATTTTTGGTGAGCATAATTTACAAAACATTGCCTGTGCAAAATTAATTTGTGAAGAGTTGGGTATTAATAACAACTTGTTTTATAAACAAATAAAAAACTTTACTGGTGCATCACGTAGACTTCAATTGATAAAACAAGGACAAGATTGGGCTATATATAACGATTTTGCACACGCGCCATCAAAAGTAAAAGCTACGGTTAATGCTCTACAGCAGCTTTGGCCCAACCGAAAATTAATTTGCATTTTAGAGTTACACACCTATAGTAGTTTAAATAAAAATTTCATTGATACATATAACAATACCTTAAATAATGCTAATGAGGCGGTTGTATACTATAACCAACACACTTTGGAAATTAAGAAATTACCTAATTTGTCAAAAAGTGATGTTAAGCGAGCCTTTGGTTTAGATAACCTTAATGTAATTACTGAAAAAGAGGCGCTCAAAAGCTATTTGCAGCAAGTTGAATTACATAACACCAATGTGTTAGTAATGACCTCAGGTAATCTATCGGGGCTAAAAATTAAAGATTTGCTTAGTGACAATGTATAAGCAAAGTTTTACTGCTTTTATTTATTTTAGAGTAGCAATAAAACCTACAACGTTATCAACTTAAAATAATAGGCAATAAATAAAGTAGCAATTATGGTAAACGCTACAATACCTCTTTGGGTTAAATATCTTTTTTGCCTGCCCGTAATATGAAATGGAATTAAACAACTTACAACACCCAACATATAAATAAACTGAGTGCGCACACCACTAAATTGATTGGGAAATATTTGATAAATGAACAAACTGTTTATGGCTTTAAATAATACACTACTTACCCAAAAGGCAGCAGCAGCCAAAATAATACCCGAAATCAAATTGTCTTTTTTTAACATAACACTATAGTGCTATTGTAGAACTGTTTAAGGTCCAATTTTCTTGTAAACTTTGCACACTTTTTTTTGCCGTTAAATTATAAGAAACTGGTACAATACTAACATAATTGTGTTCTAAAGCCCAAATATCATTATCATCACCACTATCTTCATATATATATTTGCCAGTAAGCCAGTAATACTTTCTACCAAAAGGATCAGTTCTGCTATCAAATTCCTCGTGCCAATTTCCTTTGGCTTGTCTGCATATTTTAAAGCCTTTCAATTGCTCAACATCTACATTAGGTATGTTTATATTTAGCAAATTGGCATCGCTAATACCTTTTTTAAGCGTTTCAGCAATAATTTTTTCTACTACAAATTTTGAGGTATCCATGTTAGCATCGCTACTAAAGTTTAATAATGAAAAACCAATAGAATTTATCCCTTCAATAGCTGCCTCCATAGCAGCTGCTACTGTACCAGAATATATTACATTTACAGAGGCATTAGAGCCGTGATTAATGCCAGATACACACAAATCTGGCTTTCTATCAACTACTTTGGCTAAAGCTATTTTAACACAATCAACTGGTGTGCCTGAGCATTTGTAGCCTTTTGAAACACCAAAATTATTTACCTCCTTTAACCTTAAAGGCTTACTCATTGTTATTGCATGGCTCATTCCACTTTGGTGACTATCGGGTGCAACTACTACTACTTCACCAAATTTTTGAGCTACTTCTACCAGCGCAGCAATACCAATTGAGTCAAATCCATCATCATTTGTAACTAAAATTAAAGGTCGATTCATTGAGCAAAAGTGTAATAAATATGCGCATTATCCAATTTTTATTTAAATTTTGAAATAATATTGATGCTTGAAGCAACCTTTTTATACAAAAAAACATACATATACATAGCAACTTTAATAAAAAAAGCTTAAAAAACCTTTTATTATTAAAACGCTACTAAAACTGGTGAAATACTTACCTTTTTTTAAACGTTAATAAAAATAGATGAATTATAGGGAATTTTTTTAAAGTACTTGCGGTTTATCATTTTAAATAGTAAACAATAAATAATTATATCCTTTAGATATGAGACAGTTAAAAATATCAACCAAAATAACCAATAGAGATAGTGTTTCTTTAGAGCGTTATTTAAACGAAATTAGCAAATTAGATTTAATTAGCCCAGAGCAAGAGGTTGAACTTGCAAGACAAATTAGAACGGGCAGCACAGAAGCTTTAGAGCAACTAACCAATGCAAACCTAAGGTTTGTGGTTTCCGTTGCTAAGCAGTATCAAAATCAAGGTTTATTGTTAAGCGATTTAATAAATGAAGGAAACCTTGGTTTAATTAAAGCCGCTAAAAAGTTTGATGAAACAAAGGGCTTCAAATTTATATCGTACGCCGTTTGGTGGATTAGGCAATCTATAATGCAAGCATTGGTAGAGCAATCTCGTTTGGTGCGGCTACCTGTAAATAAGGTAGGCTCTAGCCATAAATTATACAAATTAGCCGTTAAATTTGAGCAAAAGTATCAACGTGAGCCATCTGCTTTAGAGTTAGCTGAGCTAACAGATATGAACGAAAAGCAAGTAAAAGAAATTAGAAAAAATGATAAAAGACATTTATCTGTAGATGCACCTATTTCTTCGGAAGATACTGCTACGATGCTTGATTTAATGAGCAACAAGGATGAAATAGAACCTGATGCTGATTTGATAAAAGACTCTTTAACTAACGAAATCATGCACATCTTATCAATTTTAAACGATAAGGAAAAGCAGATAATTGAGTTGTATTTTGGCTTGAAAGGCAATAGCCCAATTTCGTTAGAAGATATTGGCTTGAGAATGCAACTAACAAGAGAAAGAGTTCGGCAAATAAAAGATAGAGCTATCCGCAGGATGCGTAAAATGTCGGGTAGTGAGCAATTAAAATCTTATTTAGGATAATGTTAAAAAATAAAGCCAGTTTAAACTGAGTTGTTTTTCAAATACTGGTATTTTACAAATAAAAAAACGGAGAGATTTATAATCTTTCCGTTTTTTTAAAATATTTTTATAGTCAGTAATTTTTTAAATATCTTACCAAAAAAAAGTTGTTAGTAAAATAGATTTAGTACCTCAATTACAATACTAATTTATACTCAGCAATTAATCACACACATTCTTGTAGGCAGCTTTTATTGTTTATTCAAATTTTTATACATAATAAAAGTATCAACCAGCCCTAATTGAGAATGTTTAAATCCATTTAGCGTTATTCCAATTATTTTAAATCCGAATTTTCCCCATAATTTAATGTCTCCTTCATTTGTGCTTACCACAATATTAAATTGGATTGCTTCAAAACTATTTTCCCTGGCTATTTTAATTGAGTGTTCACAAAGCCTCTTTCCAATTCCTTTTCCTCGAAGATTCGGTTTTACCATATAACTACAATTTGCGATGTGGTTTTCTAAATCAATTTGGTTAGGTTTAATTATATATGTACCAAGTATTTGTTCATTTTCTTCAATCACATAAGTTTCCATATAATCTGCAAACCAATGTTTTTTCAAATCCTTTTTTTTTGTTGTATTTGGATTGAATATATAAGTGTCTCCAGTTTTTATCACTTTTGAGAATATTTCCCAAAATTAGTCAATATCAAATTCTGTTGCTTTTCTAATGTTCAATATTGTTCTTTATTATTCACTTTTTATTTTTATGTTACTATTTAATTATCCAATTGTATTTTTTCTATGTTTTCTTCAATTTCAATTGTAGTTTTTCCTACTATTTGAAATTTCTTAACTATTTCTTTATTATCATCTAAAAGCAGGAAGGAGAAATCAACTAAATATAGAGTAAAAATATAATTTTTAGCTATTTTCTTAAACCAATTTTTTTTGTTAGTTATTTTCATCACAAGCTGTAATAAACAGAAGTACGATTAAAACAAATATTAATTTTTATAGTTCTATTATTTTTCATTTTTTGCCAGTTGCTCTAAAAGTGTAATCTGCTTATCCATTTTTTGTACCATTTTATTCAGTAATTCAATATTTTTAGGTGTTACTTCTGCCGGATTAGATGGATCTTCTGATTTATTTCTTATGTTATTCATAAATTTAACTACCAAAAAAACGGTAAAACCAATAACTAAAAAATCTACACCAGCTTCTAATAATTTACCATAACCAATTGCAATTTCCTCTGGCTTAGCAACTCCATTTTCTGTAACTGCTTTACGAATCACCCAGCGTTTGTTTTCCCAATTTATTCCATCTGTTAGTAACGACAGTGGTGGAAGAAATATTTCTTTTACAAGCACATCAACAACTTTGTTAAAAGCGGCTCCAATAATTACACCTATAGCAATATCAATCATATTGCCTTTAATTGCAAAATCTTTAAATTCTTTAAATAAATTAAATTTCATTTTTTGTTTTTTTTTATAAATCGTAACAGTCGGGTATAAAGAATACTGTTTATTTCATCTATTCTTTTACCAAAGATAATCATCTAACAAACTTTGCCCAGTTTCATTATTAAAATTTAAAACATAAGTGTAGATTTCAGTTATTTACCGCTGTTGTAACTCAACTGTTAAAGCCTTTCAATAAAACAAACATTTTTTCTAAAATAAAACAGATTTTGGTATGAGTAATTTACTGATGGTTTAAAAATTACAATACAGTAATGCTAATGCTTAATATTGTTATTTTTGTTTTACGAAATGTTAGAAAAAATGAACTACCGATCCTTTTTAGCCAAACCACTTGCAAAATATTTGATCTTAAAAACAATAAAAGATCATATTAACCCTGTTGACTGTCAACAAACAATATTTGAGCATTTAATTAATACGGCAAAAAATACGCAATTTGGTAAAGATCATTATTTTAATAAAATAAAAACAATTGCAGATTTTCGAAAAGCAGTACCTGTAAAAGATTACGAAAATATTAAACCTTATGTAGAGCAAATTTTTAAAGGTAAACAAAATGTATTGTGGCCTGGCTTGCCAGTTTACTTTGCCAAAACATCTGGTACTACATCGGGTTCTAAATTTATACCTATCACTAAAGCATCTATACCTAACCATATCAATACTGCCAGAAACGCTTTAATGAGCTACGTGTATTACACGGGCAAAGCCAATTTTTTAGATGGTAATATGATGTTTCTTTCTGGCAGCCCCATTTTAGATAATGGTAGTTTAATACCAACAGGCAGGCTATCTGGCATTGTAAACCATCATATACCAAAAGTTTTAAAAACTAACCAACTGCCAAGCTGGGCAACCAATTGCATAGAAAATTGGGATGACAAAGTTCAAAAAATTGTAGAAGAAACCCGTAACAGCGATTTGCGTTTAATTAGCGGTATTCCACCTTGGGTGCAAATGTATTTGGATAAGATTAATGAACAAACTGGTAAACCTATAAACGAAGTTTTTCCTAACTTACAACTGTTTGTGCATGGTGGCGTAAATTACCGACCTTATAAAAACAAGTTGGAAACTTCATTTAACAAAGCAATGGATACTATAGAAACCTTTCCGGCGAGTGAAGGGTTTTTTGCGTATCAAGATAAACAAGATGAGGATGGCTTGTTGCTCAATATTAACTCAGGCATTTTTTTTGAGTTTATTCCTTTAGATGAATTTTATAATGATAACCCAACAAGGCTGAGTGTGGCTGATGTAGAATTAAATATAAACTACGCTTTAGTAATTAGTTCAAACGCAGGCCTTTGGGCATATAGCATTGGCGATACAGTAAAGTTTGTAAACAAAAAGCCTTTGCGTTTGGTGGTAAGTGGCCGGGTAAAGCATTTTATTTCTGCCTTTGGCGAACACGTTATTGGCGAAGAAGTAGACAGAGCCATTAGCTTAGCCGCCAAACAATTTAAAGCAACTATTAACGAATTTACGGTAGCCCCAATGGTAAACCCAGTTAATGAATTACCTTATCACGAGTGGTGTATTGAGTTTGAAACAGAACCCGAATATCTTAAAAAATTTGCCTTGTGTATAGATGAGCAATTGCAACAACAAAACAGTTATTATAAAGATTTGGTTGTGGGCAAAGTATTACAACCACTTAAAATTACGCTTATAAAAAAAGGTGGCTTTAATCAATACATGGAGTCTATTGGCAAGTTGGGCGGGCAAAATAAGTTGCCTCGTTTAACTAATAATCGTAAATTAGTAGATGTTTTGTTGAATTTAAATGTTTAGACTTTTTGATTACAGATGTTAGATGTTTTGACTTTTAGATGTTAGACGATTAGAAAACAGATATTAAGATGTGAGATTACAGATTTTTTGTTCAAAAGAATATTTATTTGAATAATGAAAATAAACATAATAGAAGCCAAAGAAAAATGAGGGAGTATAAAATGAATTTTTCGCATTGCTTTTTGTTTCTTCACCGTATTACAAAGGAATGGCAATTGGCTTAGCTATATTGATTATTGCTGCATTTAATGAAAAAAATTATAAAATGTAACCCCCGAAACACATCATTTTTATGAATAAAAAAGCCAAAACAACAATCAGCAATCCAAAAGTCTGTCATCTAACAATCTGTAATCCAAAGGTCTGTCATCTAACAATCTGTAATCCAAAAGTCTGTCTGACCTCTAAAAAAATCAATCCGGATAAATGAAAAAGCGATAACTTAAACCTAAGCCATAATTAATAAATTGAAAGTCTAATTTTTCAACTCTTTCTCTGTCTGGGAAAATTTCGCTTGTTCTTTTGTTTCTATATAAAAAATGATCGTATGATGCCCAGGCTCTTATACTAAGTTTATCAAAAAGGCGATAAAATAAGGCCAACTTAGCATCGTAATATAAGTTAGTACCAGTTCTGCCATCTAAGTAATTATCTTGAAAAGCACCAATAGAAACAGTTGGATTTAAATATAAATTTTTCACTTTTGGTATTTGCCATTCGTAGTCAATCGTTCCACATATTGAAAAGAAAACATAAAAATCACGAGAACTATAGGTAGGGAAATCAGGATTAAATCTAAATAAATCAAGACTTAATAGCTTGTAACTTAGTCCAATATTCATTTGCTCAGTGAGCGACAACATTAAATCAAATTTAATATTGGTTTGTTTACTAATTTCTTTCGTTGTACCATTAGAATTTTGAAAAGCTGGCCGATCTTGTTCTGCCCAAACCCAGTCGAAACCATCAGGGCTTGATTGAAAAAGTTCACCTTCGTAAAAGTAACGTGTTTTCACAAAAGCGGGTTGCTTGTTTAAACCATAATCAAGCCTAAAACTTAGGTTTAGTCTTTTCTTTTTTTTCGTGGTATCGCTTTCTGCAACATTATCTGTTTGTGCAAACAAACTTATAGTAAGAAATAAAACAGCAAAAAGGGTAAAATTAATTTTCATAACTATTAATAAGATAAAAGTACAATACTAAACCAATTTAAAAAAAATGCAATTGTATGTGATAACAACTGTACTTTGCCTAATTTATTTTAAAAAATATTATTTTAATCTGCTACTTATAGATATATCTAACCTTATTTCATCATAAATAATTTTATCACCTAAAGCATCAAAAAACGAACCTGAACCATATTTTACATCAAAATCGGAACGATCAATTTCTATTCTGGTAGATGCTGAAACGTAGCCGCTGCCGCTGGTATATTTATAAAGGTTAATTTTAAATTTAATTTCCTTAGTAATATCTTTAATAGTTAAATCCGCAATAGCTTTATAAACCTGTCCTGTACTTTCCTCCTGGCGTGTATCAAATTCGCCGTACGGTATCATTTTTTTTATTTTTATTTTGGCAGTACTAAAACTGTCTACATTAAAAAAGTCATCCGATTTTAAGTGGTTCACCAGTTTTATATTGTTTGCTTCATCTTCAATATCAGTACAAATAATGCTGCTCATATCAACTACAATTTCACCGCCAACTAATACGGTGTCCATAAATAAAAGATTACCATATTTCACCTCAATTTCTCCGGTATGCTCTCCTAATGGCTTAAATCCTTTCCACAAAATTCTACTACTTTCTGTTAAAACTTCTGTAGAAATTTCTTTTTTCTCTTCATCTGTAGGGTTAGGATTTGCAAATGAGTTTAATCCTAAAAAAATAAACAGAACCAAAAAACAACTAATCTTACTCATAAAAATTTTGTTTGGCTAAACATACGTTTAAAAGATTTAAAAAAATATTAATTTCAGATGCAAATTTAGCAGTTCTTTTTTTTTGAAAAAACAAGTGAAGTATTTTAACAATTTTTTAATATGGCTTTGCCAGCCTAATGATAGTAATATTTAATAACTTAAATTAAACAATTAGTTGTATATGAAAAAATAACTCTTAAACAAACACATACTTATCAGCTTAAATCATCGTTAATAAATAAAAAATGCAAAATAAATTTAATAAAGATTTAGTTGGTTTTTATATACGTTGTTGACAGTAGTTTATTTTTTTATTACATTCGCAAAGTATTCAAAAGTCATTTTTTTTCAGTATTTTCCAAATTAAATATTAAAACCGTTATGTTCAGTAAAGAAAAAATATCTAAAACAGATTTTCTTCTACCTAAAAATAGTTTTTTAGTAGGATTTGGTTCTGTACTCAATATTGTAGGTTCTTATTTTGAGTATAATTCTTCAAAAACAGGAAATGAAGCAGATTTAAAAGCTTTATTTTCAGATTGGCTAAATGTAGGTGAAGATTTAAATATTTCAAAAAAGAAATTTGAAAAAAAACATAGGAAAGAATTAACTTTTAAATAGAAATTCACTTGGCAAAGCATAACAGTCCAGTAAAATCAGAAACTCCAGAAGAACTTATAGAGTTAGAGCAAGAACTCTTAGAATTTAATCCAGAAGTATTTAAAGGTATAAATTCAAAGAAAAAATTAGAAATTCTTAGGAGTTTATCATTTACATTAATTCAAGAAAAATCTCATTCAGGACCATTACCTGATTCAGAATCTTTAATCCAATATAATTCTGTAATTCCTAATGGGGCTGATAGAATTATGAAGATGGCGGAAAGGCAACAAGAGCATAGAATGTCTATTGAAAAAAAAGTAATAAATAGTCAATCTCTGCAAAGTGGATTAGGGCAAATTTTCGGATTAATTATAGGGATTGTTGGAATTGTAAGCGGAACTTATTTAGCTTCAATTGGAGCTACAGCAGTAGGAGGTATTATTGCCGGTGGTACTGTTATTAGTTTAGTTTCAGTTTTCGTAATAGGTAAGAATATTCAAAAAAATAAAGAAACCTAATTGAAAATACAGCCAATGTCTTAATAACAGCATTAAATAACAAGTAAATTCAATAAATGAACAATACTATAAAAAAGATTGGAATTATTGGCTTAGTAGTAATTGTATCTGCGGGCTTTTTTAGTTTCAAAAGTAATTACTTCGAAATATCCAAAAACTTAGACATATTCGCCTCGTTATACAAAGAGTTAAATACCTATTATGTTGATGATGTAGAACCTGCAGATTTAATGCGCAAAGGTATTGATGCGATGCTGAAATCTTTAGATCCGTATACCAACTACATTTCTGAGGCAGAAATTGAAGGTTACAAAATGCAAACTACTGGCAAGTATGGTGGCATTGGTGCGGCCATTCGTACAGTTGGTGATTATGTAATTATTACCGAACCTTACGAAAATTTTCCTGCCGACAAAGCAGGCTTAAAAGCTGGCGATAAAATAAAAGAAATAGAAGGCAAATCTGCCAAGGGTAAAAACTCTGATCAAATTAGTCGTATTTTAAGAGGCCAACCAGGCACCGAAGTTAATTTTAAAGTAGAGCGACCAGGCGAAAAAAAAGACATCCCAATAAAATTAGTGCGCGAACAGGTTAAAATTAAAAGTGTGCCTTACAGCGGCATTATTTCTGAAGGTATTGCTTATGTAAAGTTAAACTCATTTACCAGAGCTTGCAGTAATGAAGTGGCGGGCTCACTAAAGCTGCTAAAAGAAGAGAATGACTTAACTGGTATTGTTTTTGATTTAAGAGGTAACCGCGGTGGTTTGTTAGAAGAAGCCAGAAACGTATCGAATATTTTTATTGAAAAAGATAAAGAAATAGTTTCTACCAAAGGTAAAATAGAAGAATGGGCTAAAACATTAAATGCCAAAAAAGAGGCGTTTGATTCAGAAATTCCATTAGTTGTTTTAACAGATAGATCGTCTGCTTCGGCATCAGAAATTGTTAGTGGTGTAGTGCAAGATTATGATAGAGGTGTAATAGTTGGCCAGCGCACTTTTGGTAAAGGCTTAGTACAAACTACCAAAAACTTAGGCTACAACTCTAAATTGAAATTAACTACTGCAAAATATTATACGCCAAGTGGCAGATGTATACAAGCCATTAATTATGGTAAGAAAGGTAAAGATGGCGCAGTAGCAAAAATGCCAGATAGTTTACGTACTGAGTTTAAAACAAAAAATGGTAGAACGGTTTATGACGGCGGTGGTGTAGAGCCCGATGTTGAAATTGAATTAAAAAAATATGCTAACATAACCCTTAGCTTAATAAGGAAAAATCATATTTTTAATTATGTAACAGAATATGTATTGAAAAATGACAGCATTGCCGGCCCAGAAGATTTTAAATTAACCGATACTGATTTTGAAGATTTTGTTACATATTTAGATGGTAAAGAATATAATTACAAAACTAAAAGTGAATTGTTATTAGAAGATTTAAAAGAAGTTACCGAGAAAGAAAACTATTTTGAAGCTGTTGAAACAGATTTGAAAGATTTGGTAGCTAAAATTAATGAGGATAAAGAGAATGATATTAACAAACACAAAGCAGAAATAAAAGATTTGTTAGAATTGGAAGTTATTGGCAGGTACTATTATAGTGTAGGTAAAATAAGATCTTCTTTAAAAACAGATGAAGAGGTACTGAAAGCAATTGAATTGTTAAATGATTCCGCAGAATACAACCAGATATTATCAGGTGTTTAGTAACATCATTTAATATTTAATACAAAGCTATCTTTATAATAATATGAAGATAGCTTTTTTAATTAAGCAAAGTTTAGCAATTATATAAATGGCCAAAAACAGGCAAACTACAAAAGAAAAAACAGCCAAAAAATTCAATGTAAAAGAGCTATTGCACATATTTAGCTTTGTGCTGCCCTACAAGTGGCAGTTTATTATTGGTTTAGTTTTTTTGGCATTTTCAAGCTTCACGTTTTTACTATTTCCTTATATAACTGGTGAACTGGTAGATGCCGCTACAGGTGAAAGTAATTGGATGATGGACAGCATTAACTATATTGCTTTAGCTATGATGGGCGTACTGGTATTGCAATCTATATTTAGTTATTTACGTGTAGTACTATTTGCCATTGTTAGTGAAAATGCTATGGCCGATATTAGAAACTCTTTATATCAAAAAATAATATCCTTACCAATTGTTTTTTTTGAGCAAAACAGAGTTGGTGATTTGGTAAGTCGGCTATCATCTGATGTTACTCAACTACAAGCTACCCTTAGCAATACTTTAGCAGAATTTTTTAGGCAAATAGCAACATTGGTTATCGGTTTGTTTTTCATTGTCTTTATTTCTCCTAAACTAACATTGGTAATGTTATCCGTATTTCCGGCCTTAATTATTGTTGCTATTTTGTTTGGAAGGTTTATTCGTAGATTATCTAAAAAATCGCAAGATGCATTAGCCGAAGCCAATATTGTGGTAGACGAAACTTTTCAAGCTATTAACATTGTAAAAGCTTTTGCTAACGAAAAGTACGAAGCCAGCAGATATGGCAACTCCATTACAAGCGTTGTTGGTTATGCCTTAAAAGCTGCCAGGTACAGAGGCTTATTTGTTTCCTTTATATTTTTGGGTTTATTTGGCAGCATTGTTTTGGTATTGTGGTACGGAGCAACCTTAATTAGTGCAGGCAGTATGACAATTGGTCAACTCACTTCATTTATTATTTATACTACTTTTATCGGCGGTTCTATGGGTGGTATGAGTGGCTTGTACGCAACTATACAAAGCTCTATTGGTGCATCAGAAAGGGTTAGAGGTATTTTAGAAGAAGATAGTGAAGCCAATGCATCTAACCAAAATAAAACAATAACAGCTATAGAAATTAACGGACCAATTGAGTTTAACAATGTCAATTTTTATTATCCAACCCGTACTGATGTTCAAGTATTAAACAATATCAATTTTAATATAAAACGCGGAGAAATGGTGGCAATAGTAGGCGCAAGTGGCGCAGGAAAATCTACCATAGCGCAACTATTAATGCGTTTTTATGATGTGAGCGGTGGTGATATTTTTATAAACAAAAAACCTCTTTCACAAATTGAACACCATCATTTACGAAGCAACATAGCTATTGTGCCACAAGAGGTAATTTTGTTTGGAGGTACAATAAAAGAAAACATTGCTTACGGCAACATTACCGCCACACAACAACAAATAATAGAAGCCGCCAAAGCTGCCAACGCAATTGATTTTATACAATCGTTTCCAGATGGTTTTGATACTGTGGTTGGCGAAAGAGGTATTAAACTAAGTGGCGGTCAAAAACAACGCATTGCCATTGCAAGAGCTATTCTTAAAAATCCAAATATTTTAATTTTAGATGAAGCTACTAGTTCTTTAGATTCCGAATCAGAACAACTGGTAAAAGAAGCTTTAGAAAAATTGATGGACAACCGAACTACAATTGTAATTGCACACCGCTTAGCAACTGTTAGAAATGCTGATAAAATTTTAGTTTTAGAAAAAGGAAACATTATTGAAACTGGCAAGCATCACCAACTAATTGAAAATGAAAACGGCTATTACAATAGGTTAATAAAGTTGCAGTTTGAAACGGTGTAGGTAGTTATTGCAGACGAGTATTTACCGCTCAACCGTTCTAAGCATAAATTATTCGAGTTTTGAGTTAAATCAACTAAAAATTTAATACTAATCTTAAAAGGATTTACGTTAATCTTAAATGTCAAAATTTCTATGTATTATATTGCTTGCTTTAACTCCTGTGCTAAGTATAGCAAATCAATCAGACACCATCATAATAAAAAAACATTTAAAAGAAATTACCAAAACAGAAAAAGCAAGAAACTATAAAAATTTGGAATCGTTGAATGCCGCGGCAAGCTATATTTATAAAGAATTTACACAATTTGCCGACAGTACTTATTATCAAAAATATGATGTTGAAGGAAAAGAATATAAAAATGTAATTGCGGTTTTCGGCAGCAACAATAAACGTACCATTGTGGTTGGGGCACATTATGATGTATGCGGAGACCAGGAAGGCGCTGATGATAATGCAAGTGGCACAGTAGGTTTATTAGAGCTTGCCCGAATGTTAAAAGGCGAACAGTTAAAATATAGAATTGAATTGGTAGCTTATACCTTAGAAGAACCTCCTTTTTTTAGATCTGAATTTATGGGCAGTTATATACACGCAAAATCATTAAAAGAAAGTAACAGAGATGTATTTGGTATGGTTTGTTTAGAGATGATTGGTTATTTTGATAGTAATAAAAAAACACAAGATTATCCGATTGGATTATTGTCTTGGTTTTATGGTAATACAGGCGATTATATAACTGTTGTAAATAAATTTGGCAGAGGTAAATTTAGTAGCATTTTTAGTTCAAAATTTAAAAAGTTGGCAACTATTAAAACAAAAATGTTTAACGGGCCAAAGAGTTTGCAAGGTATTGATTTTTCTGATCATTTAAATTATTGGCACTTTGGGTTTAGTGCATTGATGATTACTGACACCGCTTTTTACAGAAACAAAAATTATCACGAAAAAACCGATCAGATGCATACGCTTGATATTACAAAAATGGCCAAAGTAATTGATAGTGTTTATTTTACTTTAACAAGACTAAATTGAGTATTTGGTTTTGATGTGCTAAATGTAATGGCTATTAATTACTAACTCAACTTACATTATTCCATCAAAACATTTTTAACTAACTAATCGAAGCGTCCTCGCTTCGATTCAAAAAGCTTAAAGTGTCTCACTTTAAATTAAAGTTATCATTAATAATTTTGTTTTTTACCTAAGAGAAACACACGTCACTTTATTATTGGCAGCGAGAACACTTCGAGTAAATAACCTGTTCAGCCCATTCCATCTTAGCTGTTATAACCTTAAATTCTTACTAATCAAAGCGTCCTCGCTTCGATTCTAAAAGCTTAAAATGTCTCACTTTAATCAAATTAATTGAAACATCCCCTCTGCTTTTTTTGAAAGTAAAGAATACTTTCAATTTAAAACTACGTACAATTTTAATAACTTGCATATAAATTGTTATGCCTTCAAGTTACAAAATAACAGATAATAATGCGTTGTATTTTATAACCTTTACTGTAGTTAATTGGATTAATGTATTTACCAGAGATATTTTTAGAGATATTTTTTATGAAAGTGTTAACTTTTGTATTAGAAAAAAAGGCTTACAGATTCACGCATATTGTATAATGACAAACCATATCCATTTAATTGCAAGTACAAATAAAAATTCACTATCTGACATTGTACGAGATCTTAAAGCTTATACTTCAAGGCAAATAAGGTTATGTTTAGAGAAAACAACTGTGGAAAGTAGAAAAAAATGGATGATGAATACATTTATATTTAGGGGCACTTATAATGTTAACAACTACGATTTTCAATTTTGGGAAAAGGGATATCATCCTGTAATTTTAAATACTAACTTTAAAATTGATCAGAGGTTAGAATACATTCATAATAACCCAGTAAAACAAGGCTTGGTATTGCTGCCTCAACATTGGTTGCATAGTAGTGCAACATTTTATAATGAAGAAAATGCCCTCACATTTATCCCACTAATTCGTATTGAGCGATAATTGAAATCAATTTGTTTTTAACAAATAAACTTACTACTAACTAATCAAAACGTGCTCGCTTCAATTTTAAAAGCTAAAGTGTCTCACTTTAAAATAAAACCATAACAAACTTTTTTTCAGGCGGACGCCTGCAACTTTATTACTCGAAGCGAGGACGCTTCGAGTAAATAATCATTTCATTCCATCAAAACCGCCTTAATCTTATTAATCTCATTCACCAAAATTTCACCATTAATCTTGCTATTTTCCCTAACCGCAGTACCAATATGAAAAGCATTAGCACCAGTTGTAGCTTTCAAAGTATTTATGTTTTGAAGGCTTACACCAGATCCTACCATAATTTTTACCGATTTAGAAAGTGCTACTAATTTTTGAATTATGGCCACACCATCAACTGCTTTTGCTTTGGTGCCAGATGTAAGTAAACCACTTACGGCATCGTACTTATTTAAAGTTTCAATACCTTCTATTGGGTTCGCTAATTCATCAAAAGCTCGGTGAAAAATCAAATCCAAATCACCCTTATTTTCAATAATTTGCTGAAGTTGAACTTCATTAATCTTATTATGTTTTGTAAGTGAACCAAACACAATACCATTTGGTGGCTGTTTTAATAGTTTTATTTTGGTAAGATGGGTTAATATAGTTTCAAACTCACTTTGTGTATAAATAAAATGATTAGCATGCGGCCGTAACATAACATTAACTGGCAGTTTGCTCAAAGTTACAGCAGCTTCAATAAGCTCTAAACTTGGGCTAAGCCCACCAAGCTCCAAATTGTTTACCAATTCTATTTGATCAGCTTTCGATTGGTTAATTGCCGCAATATCAACCAAATTAGTAGCAATTATTTCTAATGTTAATACCATAATAGTTTGCTAAATAAATCATAAGTTTACAAACTAACCAATATTTTAAGTGATGCGAAAAAGCTTTTTTTTAATCTTACTTTGCGCCCTTTTTTTTATTCAATGTAAAACTACTAAAAAAGTAGAAAAAGTAAACACTACAACAATGGAACAAACTGTTGAAAAAGAAACACAAACAACCGAAAAAATGGTTGAGGCACCAATAGCAACAAAAAAAGATAGCATATTAGAAATTCATGGTGACAAGCGTATTGATCCATACTTTTGGATGCGCTTAACCGACGAACAAAAAAATGCAGAAAAACCTGACAAACAAACCCAGCAAGTGTTGGATTACTTAAATGCAGAAAACAAATACACCAAAAGCGTTTTGCAACCAACAGAAGATCTACAAAAAAAATTATTTACCGAAATTGTAGATCGTATTAAAAAAGATGATGAAAGCGTACCTTATTTTGATAATGGTTACTGGTACTACACCCGTTTTGAAAAAGATAAAGAATACGCCATCTATTGTAGAAAAAAAGAAAGCTTAGAGGGCGAAGAAGAAATTTTAATTGACGGCAACTTGCAAGCAAAAGGCCACGATTATTATCGAATGGGCAGCTACGAAATTAGCCCCGACAATAAAATAATGGCTTTTAGTGAAGATACCGTAAGCCGTAATATTTTTACTATGAAATTTAAAAATTTAGAAACTGGCGATTTGTTTGAACAGCAGTTAAACAACACAACAGGTTCTGGTGCTTGGGCAAACGATAACAAAACCTTTTTCTATACCACAAAAAATGAAGTATCATTATTATCTGAAAAAATATGGCGACATAAATTAAACAATAGCCAAAAAGATGATGAAATGGTGTATCACGAAAAAGATCCAAGTTATTATATTGGCGTTTACAAATCAAAATCTGACAAATATGTTATTATTTACAATGGTAGTACTTTAGTAAACGATTATCACATTTTAAATGCTAATAATGCCGATGATGATTTTCAACAATTTACACCACGTGGTACTGAACACGAATATAATATAAATCATTTTGAAGACAAATTTTACATAGTTACCAATTGGGAAGCCGAAAATTTCCGGTTAATGGAAACGCCGGAAACAGCAACCGCTATGGAAAATTGGGTAGAAGTAATTCCACATCGTACAGATGTATTGTTAAATTACATTGAAGTATTTAAAAATTACTTAGTAGTAAGCGAGCGTGGTAATGCTTTAACCCAACTAAAAATAATTAATCAAAAAACTAAAAGCGAACATTACATTGAAATTGAAGAACCCGCTTATGTTATTTATTCTTCTACCAACCCCGAGTTTGACACCAATAAACTGCGCTTTGGTTATAGCTCGTTAACTACGCCCAACTCTCAATTTGATTATAACATGGAAACCAAAGAGCGTATCCTTTTAAAACAACAGGAAATTGTTGGAGGCCACAACCCGGAAGAATATAAAACAGAACGCTTTTTTGTAGTAGTGCGCGATGGTGTAGAAGTACCTATGACTTTAGTTTATAAAAAAGATACTGAACTAAATGAAAGCACACCAACTATGCTTTACAGTTATGGTTCTTATGGTAGCTCAACCGATCCATGGTTTCGTTCGCCTATGCTAAGCCTACTAAACCGAGGCTTTGTTTTTGCAATAGCACACGTTAGAGGCGGGCAAGAAATGGGCCGCCAATGGTACGATAATGGAAAGATGTTTAACAAAAAAAATACCTTCACCGATTTTGTAGATTGTGCCAACTATTTAATTGACAATAACTATACCTCAGCAAAACATTTGTATGCCGAAGGAGGCAGTGCCGGTGGTTTACTAATGGGTGCAATAGCCAATATGAGTCCACAAAGTTTTAACGGTATTATTGCCGATGTACCTTTTGTTGATGTGGTAAGCACCATGTTAGATGAAACCATACCGCTTACCACCAACGAGTTCGACGAGTGGGGCAACCCCAAAAATAAAGACAGTTACGAGTATATGTTAAGCTATTCGCCATACGATCAGGTGCAAGCACAAGCCTATCCAAATATGTTGGTAGTAACAGGTTTGTTCGATTCGCAGGTGCAATATTGGGAACCCGCCAAATGGGTAGCCAAACTTCGCGATTTGAAAACCGACAATAACTTACTATTGTTAGATACCAATATGGAAGCCGGCCACGGAGGCGCATCGGGCCGTTTTGAATACCACAAAGAAACCGCAAAAAAATATGCCTTTTTGTTTATGTTAGAAGGCATAACAGAATAATATATTGGTGCTGCAATTTGCATACAAATTAAATTGCAGCACCAATTAATTTAAACCAGCAAAAAACGTAACTATTCAAAAATCAGACCATTTCATTCTCAGATGTCAGACATAAATTGGGCGAAAAAAATCGTGTTTGACTTCACTCAACCGAACTTATCTAACGTCTAAAAGCGAAGCGGTCTCACCTCAACTGAATAGTTAACAAAAAACAATAATTAGTAGCGAAACATTATTGCTCGCATTAAAATTCTCCCCGCTGTACGCTAAATCTTTTTGTTTTTATTTAATAGGTTGGGTAACACACATCAACTAAATATTTTGTTGCTGTCCTTTGGTTTTTATCTTATTGTAAAACAAAAAGGATACCGCTGCCATCGGGGCTAAACAGCAAACTTTGCAGCTCGTAGAAATGAAGCTTTAGCAAAACCACCTTTTATAAAACTTGTATTGCTTAGCTTTAAAAACCTTTTTTGCAATTTCAACACATCTTAAAAAAACAAACAATGCTACAAAAAATTACAACGTTGTAAAGGCAATCAAGTGAAAATTTTGCTCAACTCCAAATTAACCTGTTCACTTGTTTTTATTACTGCTCAATGAAACAGATTTCATTTAACCATTGTCTCAATAGTTATCATACTAAAGTACTAAAATATCCTACTTTAGTAGAAGTACTCAAACTTCATACTTCCATAGTTCT
>ENA-ORXT01000702-ORXT01000702.1-marine-metagenome-genome-assembly--contig:-NODE-702-length-51096-cov-5.533880_pt1 | contig 51096 bp, 32 predicted proteins | sample MGYA00237868_ERZ511482 | MGnify/ENA metagenome assembly ERZ511482
GCATGAACAGGTTCATCTCGCTGATGCCCAACTCCACGTGTTGGCCCGTCGGTCCGGGCGCCCACTTGAGCAGCCGGTCAGCACCGCCATGGTCGTCCCGCTCGATATGGGAGTAGACGCCACGCTTGTTGATGAAACCGCCCAGGTTGGTCGAGATCGACACGTCGGGTGCGGTGGTGATGATCCGTTCACCGATCCCGTCGACGTCGGCGAGGATGGCCAGCACCCGCCCGAACGCCTCCTGTGTCGAGCTCGACCCATTGGTCACCACGGAACGCGCTGCTGCAGGCACCGGCAGGATGGGGCGCGGTGTCGGTGGTGCATTGTTGATGTCGCCCCCGACTTCCCGGCAGAGCAGGCCTGCGTCGGACTTCGGCGCGAAGCGATCCCACTCGGTGTCGGCGTCGAGGCCGAGCTCGGCGCGAAACGCATCGACCTGCTCTGGCGTCAGCAGCGCGGCGTGGTTCATTGGATCGCCAGCCATCGGCAGGCCGTGCCCCTTAATCGTGTAGGCGAACATCACCGACGGTCGGTCTGGATTCGCATCGCACTCGCGGAACGTGTCGACGAGCAGCCCGAGGTCATGGCCGCCGAGGTCGGTGACGAGATGCTTGAGGTCGGCATCGTCGAGGTCGGCAACGAATTCGCGCACGGTCTCGTCAGCATTCACGAGGAACTTGCGCCGGACCTCGGCCCCGTCGAGCGCGAAGAGTTCCTGGTAGGCCTCGTTGTTCATCGAATCGATGTGCGCTTCGAGTGCGTCGCCGCCCGACTGGGCAAATGCTGCGGTGAGGCGACCGCCGTATTTGGCTTCGGCAACGTGCCAGCCGGCATCGGCGAAGAACCGCTTGAGACGCACCGCTGCGATGTCGGGGATGACGCGATCGAGGCTCTGGCGATTGAGGTCGATGACCATCGTGAAGTTGCCGAGCTCCTGGGTGGCCGGATCGGCAATGGCTTCCCAGACGTTGCCTTCGTCGAGCTCGGCGTCGCCGACGAGCGCGATGAAGCGCGCCGATGGCTGCTCGCCGAAGTGAGATTCGACGTACCGGCGCGTGAGCGCGGAGAACAGCGGCGCCACGGCACCCAGGCCGACCGACCCGGTCGAGAAGTCAGACACGTCGGGGTCCTTCGTCCGTGACGGATACGCTTGGAGACCGCCCCGCTGACGCAACGTTGTCAAGTACGAGCGGTCGAGCTCACCGGTGAGGTACTTGATCGCGTGATACACCGGCGATGCGTGCGGCTTGACCGCGACCTTGTCGTCGCCGTTGAGGTGAGCGAACCACAGCGCAGTCATGATCGATGCCATCGACGCGCTCGACGCCTGGTGCCCGCCCACCTTCACATCGCCACCCTTCATGTTGCCTGTCGCGGCGCCGCGCGAGTTGGCATGGTCGATGATGCGCGTCGCAAGCCAGAGCACGCGCCGCTCGATCGTGCGCAGTGTGGCCAGGTCCACGGAGGAGTCCATTGCGCCAGCTTGACCGGTTCAGGTGCGCGATGTCGGAAACGCCACGCAGAACTACGCGTATCACGCCCGCGTATGAAGCGCTCATGATGGCCGTGGTCCACCTTCTTGGCTTCGCCGGTTCAGCGCTCATCGTGACCGGGGTGATGATGCGCCCCGTCATCTGGCTCCGCGCCTTCGGGTTGGCAGGCGCATCAACATTCATCGTCTACGGCATCCTGCTCGGCGCCTGGCCCGTGGTCGTCACGAACGTCGCCACGGCCGGCTTGCACGTCTTCCACCTCCGAGCGCGTCGAGCCGACCGTCAGCGACCCGCGACCACGGGCCGGCCCTCGTCGACACCGATGGGACGCACCACCCTGCCGGTGTGACCTGTGGCCGTCTGACCTGAGCTACTCAGAGCCGAACTACTCAGAGCCGAACTACTCAGAGCCGAACCAGTCAGAGCCGTACTACTCAGAGCCGTACTACTCAGAGCCGTGGCGGCCATGTCGGCGAGCGAGACGACCTCGCCGATCACGATGACGACTGGGGCAGGCAACGGACAACCCTGGTCGCAAAGATCGCGCAGTGTCGTCACAGTGGTTCGCTCATCGTGATGTCCTGCGCGATGCACGATGGCCACTGGCTCGTGCGAACGACGCCCGCCGAGCAAGAGACGTTCGGCAATGGCGCCCGCTGTGCTGGCACCCATGAGGACGACCAAGGTCGAACCAGACCGGGCAAGCGCTTCCCAATCGTGACCAGCTTCGGCGATGCGATGCCCGGTCAGCACCGTGAACGACGCCGACATCGCTCGATGCGTGAGCGGGATCCCGGCGAGCGCCGGACCTGCCAGCGACGAACTCAATCCGGGGACGACTTCGCACCGCAGCCCGGCAGCCACGACTGCGTCGCGCTCCTCCGAGCCTCGACCGAACACAAACGGATCGCCGCCCTTGAGGCGTACGACCTCGGACCCGCGACCAGCATGCTCGACCAGGATCGCATTGATCTCCTCCTGACTCATGCCCGACCCCTTTGCTTTGCCGACCGGGATCCGTACTGCAACCACCGGAGCCAAGTCGAGCAGAGCAGGATCGGCAAGCCGGTCGTACACGACCACATCGGCTCGGGCGAGCGCAGCGGCTCCCCGCACCGTGATCAGGTCAGCGCCGCCCGGACCTGCCCCGACAAGAGTCACCAAACCGCTGCGGAGCGGCGTCGGCGAGGCAAAGCCACTGACGAACCGTCGCCGAAGTTCAGCCAGCGATGCGAGACGGCCGGCGCTGATCTCTCGAACCCCGGGCTCGAAGAAATGTTGCCGCCACGCCGCGTAGTCGTATCGGTAGGTGCCGGACTGACGGAGTTCTCGACGCGCGACCGTTGCGTGGTCGATCAGGTCTCCGACCTGCGGTGGTAGTCCACGTTCGATCTCTTCACGCAGGAAACGTGCTGCTGCCGGGCTCGAACCGTCGGTGGTAATCGCGATCGTCGCCGCACCGCGCCGCACGGTCGCAGGCACGATCACGTCACAGAGCGCCGGGTCGTCGACCACGTTCACCACTGCTCGGATCGCGTGCGCCCACCGACGTACGCGACGGTTGACGGCTCGGTCATCGGTCGCCGCGACCACGAGTCGGGCGCCGAGTACATCACGCCGGCGGACTGGGCGAGCATGCAGTGTGATCGTGCCTGCTGCTGCGAGGCCGCTGATCCGAGTGGTCGGCACCGTTCCGACGACAACGATCTCAGCACCGGCATGGCGCAGAGTTTCGACCTTGCCTTCTGCAATCTCTCCGGCGCCAACGATCAGGACCTTTCGTCCGGCCAGGTCCCAAGCAAGGAGATACCTGCTCACAATGCCACCGCTGACGTACCTGACGGAATGGACGCTGTTGACGCCGTGCGATGAGGGCGGAACGACTCGTCGGCATCGGACTTCCCGGCGTCATCGGGTTCGACGTCGGCGAGCCGGCAAACATGAACTGGCGTGTATTTGAATCCCGGTATCGCACTGATCGGGTCGAGGTCGGCTGCCACCAACACGTTGCACTCGCGCCAGTGGTACGGCATGAACACCGTGTCGGCACGAAGCTGCTCGTTGGGCCGCCACGGCACTGCTGACCTGCCCTGCTGCGACGTGAGTTCGACGCGGTCGTCACCTGATAGCCCGAGGGAGTGGGCCGTTGTCGGGTGTAACTCGACGTAGGGGCCCGGCGCCTTGCTCTGCTGGGCTGGGATCCGCTTGGTCTGGTTCCCCGACAGGTACTGAGCGAGCAGCCGGCCGGTCGTCAAGACGAGTGGGAAGTCGTCATCGACCACCACCGGCGGCGGCACGTGCTCGATCCCAGAGAAGCGGGCGCGGCCGTCGGCATGAGCGAAACGCTCGGTGTACAGCTGTGGTGTTCCCGGATGGTCTTCGTCAGGGCACGGCCAAAAGACCCCCTCGCGAGCGCGTTCCCATGTGATCCCGGCGTAGTCATTCGGACCACCCGCTGACACCGCCCGCATCTCCTCATACACGTCGCGGGCGCGAGTGAAGGCGAAGTGGCGGCCGACTCCGAGGCGGTTGGCCAGGTTGCGGAGCACATCGATGTCGGCGCGCCGCGGGATCGGTGCGACTGCCTGGTCGCAGCGCACAACGCGACCCTCGATGGTCGTGATCGTACCTTCCTCCTCAGCAAACGTGTTGCCCGGCAGCACGATGTCGGCATGGCGAAGCGCCGCTTCCGACAGGAACGGATCGATGATCACGACATGGTCCAGCGTTGCCATCTGCTCTTCCACTCGATTGAGGTCGGGCGCCGAGATGCTCATGTTGTTCGAGATCGACAGCAGGCCCTTGATTTCTCCGCGGCCAGCCATCTGGAGGATCTCGACATACGTCGCACCGAGCCCGGGGAGGGTGTCGACATCGACACCCCAGCGCTGCGCGACGACTGCACGGTGTGCGGGGTCAGCTATCGATCGGCCGGCTGGAAGCTGGTTGCAACGCTGCCCCCACTCACGTCCGCCTTGCCCGTTACGTTGGCCAGTCAGCATGTTGATACCGCTCCCCGGACGGCCGGGCAGTCCAGCGGCCAATGCAACGTTGATCATCGCGAGGACGTTCGACGTGCCCATTGTCTGCTGCTCGGGGCCACGGGCGTGCAAGATGAGGCAGCGCTTCGCTGTGCCGATGAGGCGAGCGGCCTCGCGGACGTCATCCGCCGACACGTCAGCTGTCGCTGCGACCACGTCTGCCGGCCAGACGCGCGCTGAGCGGATTGCCTCGTCGAAACCTGTGGTGCGCTCGTCTATGTAGTCGACATCGAGCAGACCCTGACGTTCGAGTTCGTTCAACAGGCCGAGAAACAACACGCCATCGGTGCCGGGACGGATCGCAACCTTCAGATCCTCGTCTTGGACCCACCTTCCGAAACGCGGATCGACGACGATCACACGGGCACCCTTTCGACGCGCCTTGTTGATTGCTGTCGGCAACATCACGGGATACGCATCGGACAGATTCGCACCCACGACGACAATCACCTCTGCGCGTTCGATCTCATCCAACGGCGTCATCGCGCGGTCGCGTCCGAACGCTGCCATGTTGGCGCTTCCGGCTGACACCATGCAGAACCGGCCGTTGTAGTCGATGTGGCGAGTTCCCAGAGCGAGCCGAGCGAACTTGCCCATCAGGTACGCCTTTTCGTTCGTCAGCGAACCACCCGACAGGACACCGTTGGCGTCGGCGCCGTGTTCGCTGCGGATCCGGACGAAGCCGGCAACAGCCAAGTCGAGCGCCTCGTCCCACGGTGTCTCCACGAGCACGCCATTGCGGCGGACCAGCGGCATCGTCACCCGGTCCTGGTGATGCACCTGCTCCCACGCCGTCTTACCTTTGGAGCAGACCGCCCCCGCCGTCAACGGCGAACCCTTCCACCGCACCTGGCCAATGAGCGTGCTGGTCGAATCGACCTCGAGGCCGATCCCGCAGTTCAGCGCACAGTACGGACAGTGGCTGGTGACCGTGGTCGTCATGGCCCGACGCCTGCAGTGACGGTTGCCGCCTCGACCGACTCCGTCGCGCTGGCAAGAACGGGTGCAGCAGGCATGTCGTCGTCGTCGACGAGCAGCTCGGTCGCGAAGCTCGCTTCGGGCTCGACCAAGAACAAGCTTGCCAGCAACGCAACCACGGCGGCGCCGGCAATGCACAGGAAGAACACCTGGGTGCTCACGAAGAGACCGATCGTCAAGAAGCAGACCGCCCCCACGTTGCCGTAGGCCCCGGTCATGCCGGCGATCTGGCCGCTGACTCGCTTCTTGACCAACGGCACGATCGCATACACAGCGCCTTCGCCTGCTTGCACGAAGAACGAGCAGAACATGCAGGCAGCCACGGCGAGCGCCCACGGCCACGCCTCGCCCATGGTCGACAACAGCACGTAGCCGACCAACAGCCCGACGATCAGCGCTGTCAGCGTCTTACGGCGTGACCCGAGTAGGTCCGACATGATGCCCCCGACCGGCCGCGACGCAAGGTTCATGAAGGCGAATCCCGACGCCGCCAGACCAGCGAGTCCGGGACCGAGCCCCCACGTGTCGGCAAAGAACGTCGGCAGCATCGACACCACCGCGAGTTCGGAGCCGAACGTCGCGAAGTAGGAGATACAGAGCACCGCAACCGAGCGCATGGGGTACTGCTCACTCGGGGCGTACTCGTTGCGCATCGCTGGTTTGTTCACCCGGAACACGGCGAGCTCCTGCATGATGAAGAGCGCAGCAATGACTGCGAGCACCGCGACGAATGCCGGCGTCGAGACAACGTCGACTCGCCAGATGCGCCAGGCAATCAGGACGAGGACAGCGTTGATCGGCACGGTGAGCGCCGCCAGTCCGAACACTGCGGATCGGCTGGTCACCTCGAGGGCACCCTGGCGTCGCGGCCGGGCATAGGCGACTCCCTCGGGCGTGTCGGTGACTGCGGTGAGGTAGTAGAGCCCGTATGCCGCCGCGACGAGTCCGGTGGCGAGGATCGACCAGCGCCATCCGTCGTCACCGCCAACGATGCCCGCAACGATCGGCAACGAGAACGCTGCCGCTGCTGAGCCAAAGTTGCCCCATCCGCCGTACACGCCCTCGGCGGTACCGACTTCGCTCGGCGGGAACCACTCCGACACCATGCGAATACCGACAACGAAACCCGCGCCCACCACCGACAGCGCCAGTCGGCTGAACACCAACATGTTGAACGAACTGGACAACGCGAAGATCGTGTTCGGGATCGCTGCGAACAGCAAGATGGTCGCATAGACCCGGCGCGGCCCCCACCGGTCGAGTGCCATGCCGATGAAGATGCGGGCAGGAACCGTGAGGGCCACGTTGCACAGCCCGATCGTCTTCTTCTGATCGCTGCTGAGGCCGAGCTCGGCAGCGATCGTGTTGGCGAACGGAGCGAAGTTGAACCAGACGACGAAGCTCAAGAAGAACGCAAACCAGGTCAGGTGCAGGACGCGGTACTTGCCGCGAAACGACCACAGTCCTTTCACTCGGCCGACAGCGCCGGGAACCAAGGGGGTGGCTGGAGGGGTGCTCATGGCCACGACTCAACTCCGCTCAGGTTGCACGGCGACGTCGCGGCAGTGAATGCAACGTGCACGCTGGCGCACGTCCGGTCACCAGCACCGGTGCTGTTACTCACAGCCCCGGCGACGCCGCGTGAGAAGTCGGCAACGCGTGTGCGGCCTGGAACGCAGATCACGACGCGCTGGCGCGGTAGCCGCGTCGCATCACCGTCTCGATCCCAGCCGAGGCGGGTCCGAGACGTTGCCGGAGCCGACCAATGGTGACCTCGACGAGATGTTCGTCGTTCTCGGTGCCGTGCCAGACCCGTCGCAGCAGGTCGCTCTTGGAGTACACGACGCCCGGCCGTTCGACCAGCACGTCGAGAATCGCCTGCTCACGCTCAGTCAGCCAGGCCTCGGTCGTGCCGTCGATGACGGCAAGACCTCCCTGAACGCGGACGCTCGTCCCCGCCAGTTCGACAACGACTGCCCGTTCGGCAAAGAACATCGATATCTGTTGGACCATTGCGCCGAGACGGAATCGCTCCGGAACCATTGGCTCGGGGAGGCCGATGTCGGTGAACCCGGCCGCGCACACCGGTCCGACACAGAACGGCACCGCCAGACCGGTGGCGAACGCCTCGGACACCTCATCGTGCAGCCCGATGTGGCTGGCGATCTCGAAGAAGTTCTCGACCGCTGGTCGCGCCGTGAACGTGACTGCGTCGATGCGCCCTGCGGCCGTCGAGCGGACCAGTCGTTCCGCCGCGCTGCAGTCCGCCGGGAGCGACCATTTGTACACCGGCACACGAACGACGTCTGCACCCTCCGCCTCGATCGCAGCGCACAAGTCGGCCGCACCTGCGCCGTCGAGTTGCACCGCGACGCGCGACCCGCTCACACCACGAGAGCACAGCGTGTCGATGACGTCGGCGTACCGAGCCAACGGTGCGTCCGTCGCGATGTCGAAGCCATTGGTTGCAAGCGCGCCTTTCGCCTTGGGACCGCGGGCGAAGAGCAAAGCGCTTGCGAACACGTCACGCAATTGTTCGCCGAGGTGTATCGAGTCGGCGGCTTCGAGCCAGCCGCGCACACCGAGGCCCGTCGTGAGCACAACGAGTTCAGGCGGGTCGTCGATGAGTGCCTCGGTCGCAGATCCGAGCGCTGCGACGGTGTCGACCGGGTTCGTCTTGATGACCTCGCCATGCACGCATTCGGCTCCTCGCGACGAGAGCAGGCGAATCTGTTCATCAGCGCGACGATCTGCGGTGACCCCGATCTTGAAACCGGCAAGCGGACCGACTACCACGGCGCCAGTGTCGGGTCGGTAGGTTTCCGGGCCATTTCCAGTCGGAGTCGATCCCACGCTGTGTTCAGGCCGCACCTGCAACCGACTCGGTGTCGACCTTGACAACACCATCGATCACCGCTGTCGGCCACACCCGAACCGAGATGGACGGATCGTCGATGCAGGCTCCGGTCCGCAGGTCGAAACGTTGCTTGTGCAGCGGTGACACCACGACCACACGGTCGCCGCACGATCCGACGAGTCCGCGCGCCAGCACCGGAACCCCGGTGAACGGGTCGACGTGGTCGATTGCCAAGACCTCGCCGTCGGCGAGCCGGAAGATGGCAACGTCGTGCCCACCCACCTTCGCAGCCACGCCACGGTCGACTGGGAGCAGATCGAATGGCGTGATGTCGATCGAGCTCATGCCGGCACCCGCTGTCCACGCTCCGTGATCCACACGGGTGTCGAGTTCTCGTCGGGAGCGTTGACGAACTCGACGAAGTGGCTGAGCCGTTCGGGGTCGTCGAGCGTGGCCTTCCACTCACATTCGTAGGTGTCGACGTGGCGCTCGATGTCGGCCACCAGCTCGTCGGCGATCCCGAGCACATCGTCGAAAACGACTCGACGCACGTGCTCGAGGCCTCCTTCGAGCTCCTCGAGCCAACTCGATGTTCGCTGGAGCCGGTCGGCGGTGCGGATGTAGAACATCAAGAAGCGATCGACTGCGCTGATCAGTTCCGCATCCGACAAGTCGGTCGCAAGCAGGTCGGCGTGACGGGGACTCCGACCGCCGTTGCCACCAACGAAGAGATTCCAACCTGTCTCGGTGGCAATGACGCCGACGTCCTTGCTCTGTGCCTCTGCGCACTCCCGAGTGCAGCCAGACACGCCCATCTTGGTCTTGTGCGGCGATCGCAGACCTCGGTAGCGATGTTCGAGACGGATCGCCATACCCACAGCGTCTTGGACGCCATAGCGACACCATGTCTCGCCGACACAGGACTTCACCGTGCGTAACGCCTTGCCATACGCATGACCCGATTCCATCCCGGCATCGAGCACACGACGCCAGATGGCAGGAAGGTCATGGAGTTGAGCTCCGAACAGGTCGATGCGCTGGCCTCCGGTGACCTTCGTGTACAGGTCGTAGTCCTTGGCAATCTGGCCGAGCGCGATCAGTTGGTCCGGCAGGACTTCGCCGCCGGGGATGCGCGGGACGACCGAGTAGGTGCCGTTGCGCTGCATGTTGGCGAGGTGATGATCGTTCGTGTCCTGGAGCCCGGCTTGATCGCCGTCGAGTACGTATCCGTTCGACAACGACGCCAGGATCGAGGCAATGGTCGGCCGGCAGACCTCGCATCCACGACCTGTGCCATGAGCAGTGAGTACTTCGGCCCAGGTGCGGTAGCGGTGGAATCGGACGAGGTCGAAGAGTTCCTGGCGGGTGTGGTCGAAGTGCTCGCACAGCGCGTCAGACACAGCAACGCCGGCACGCTGCAGCTCGACTTTGACCAGCGTGGCGAGCGCTGGCACGCAGCCTCCGCAACTCGTTCCAGCACAGGTCGACTGCTTGACATCACCAAGCGTGTGGCAACCACCAGCGACGGCCTCGCGCACCGAGCCGGCGGTCACTGCATTGCAGCTGCACAGCACAGCGCCGTCGGGAAGCGCGACGTCGTCAGGCGGGCGGACCGAGGCCGGCAGCACGTACGCCGGGAGATCGCTCGGTTGGTCCGCCAGACCGAGTGTCAATGCAGTCAGCAGTTCGTAGCCCGACGTGTCGCCGACGAGTGCGCCGCCGAGCAGACGCCCGGTTGCTTCGTCCACGACGAGGCGCCTGAAGATCCTGTTGATCGGATCGTGGTAGACGATTTCGTCGACGTCGTCACCGTCGAGTGCGCTTGCGCCGAAACTGGCGACGTCGACTCCGAGCAGCTTCAGCTTGGTCGACGTGTCACTGCCCTCGTAGGTCGCCTCGGCACCGGTGAGTCGATCAGCAAGCACACCAGCCATCTCGTAGCCCGGAGCGACGAGCCCGTAGATCTTTCCGTCGTGCAGCGCTATCTCGCCGATTGCCGAGACGTCGGGTGCGCTGGACATCAGGTCGTCACCGACGACGACGCCTCCACGCTCGCCGACCTCGATACCCGACACGCGGGCCAACTCATCACGCGGACGGACGCCTGCTGAAAAGATGACCATGTCGGTGTCGTAGACCGTGCCGTCAGACATTTCGAGTCCGACGACACGTCCGCCTTGGTCGGCCACGAACTGCTTCGGGGCGACGCCACAGTGCAGGTCGACGCCAAGCGAGTCGACCCAGCGAGCAAGCATCCGACCGCCGCCCTCACCGAGCTGCTGCGGCATCGGGTACGGCGCCATCTCGACGACGTGGACGCCGAGTCCGAGTGCGCGCACTGCATTTGCTGCCTCGAGGCCGAGCAGACCGCCGCCGATCACGAGGCCAGTCGTGCGGCCCTCGGCCGTCGCCCACGCTTTGATCTCGGCCAGGTCGTCGAGCGTCCGGTAGACGAAGCAACCGGCGAGCTCGTGGCCGGGAACCGGCGGCACGAACGGATACGAGCCGGTTGCCAACACGAGGTGGTCGTACGACAGCGTTGTTCCGTCATCGAGTGTGGCGACGTGGGCGTCGGCGTCGATCTCCGACACCAGGCGGCCGAAGCGGTACTCGACACGATCACCTGCAAGGTGTGCGTCGTGGACGAGGCACAGGTCGGCCTCACTCCGACCGTCGAACCAGCTCGACAACGCCACGCGGTCATACGCCGGCCGGCTCTCCTCGCCCACGACAACGAGGTCGTATTGGAGCGCGGTGTCAGCGGCGATGAGACGGTCGACGAAGCGTTGGCCGACCATTCCGTTTCCCACGACGATGATCCGTTGGCGACTCATGAATCGAGTCGACCACGCGCCGGTTGCCTTGCGATTCCGGGAGCGTGACGATTGCGGGTCTGGCGAGTCGCTCGACAGTTGGGTCGTCGTGAGTGATCTCACACCGACGTCGCGAAGCTGTGAGGCGTCGTGACGAGCCGAGGCGGCGCAATACGGAGTCTCAGTCGTCGAGGAGGCGCATCGCCGTCATCCGGATGGCGAGTGCGCGTTCACGTAGTTGGTAGGCGCCATCGGTGTCGTCCATCAGTTCGGCGGTCTCGGCCAACTCGTCCAGCCGATCAGCCGCCTCGGTGAGGTGGCCGGGGCTGTCGCTGTTCGGATCGGGCACAGCCATCGGCTCAGCTTGCCATCCGGTTGTGGTTCGAGCTATTCGGCTTCGTAGCCGATCAGCCAGGAGAGGCCGTACCGGTCGATCACCTGGCCGTCACTGGCTCCCCACGGCTTGGCGGCGAGTGGGTCGACGATCACGCCGCCGTCGGCCAGGCCGTCGAACCATCGGTGAGGCACATCCGGTTCAGCGGTGCCGAGCAGTCGATCATCGAACTTCGTCCACGTCAAGGACCGCCCTGTGAGACTCCACCGATGCCGTTGCGTGTTTCGCCGATATGCATCCCGGCGACTCACCAGAACCTCTCGAAGCAACCCATTCCGGCAGTGCGCGACGTGCTGATGCCCGGCGGGTTCAGTCTTCGAGTCGGACACTGAGTTGCGATCCGACCTCGGTCAGACCGAGCGCTCGGGCGAGACGAATCGAGGCGTCGTTCGAAGCCGCAGCGCGCCATTGCACGAGCAGGTGCCCGGCAGTTGCCGCACTCATCGCTCGATTGCTTGCAGCGAGCGCGTAGCCGCTGAAGCGACTGGAACGAGCGGTCAACACTCCGATGTGGGCGACGTCGTGCGGCCATCGTGTCCATCCGCAGATCGCCGCTGGCCAACCGCCGGCGTCGAGTACGAGGTACACCCCCGAGGCGCATCCTTCCAGGCCAGACTCATCGCGTTCGGCTGCGGTTGCATCCGTGAGAACGTGCGCGACTCGCTCGTCGTTGGTCGGCAGCGGTGCCAGGACCGTGCCGGTACTTGTGGGTCCGTCACGTTACTGAGTCGTCTCGTAGAAGAGGCGGGCGGGGCCGAGCGTTTGGCTGGTTGCAGGGCGGACACGATGCCGAAGTGGTCCTCCGGGTGGGTCGGGTCCACTCCTTCGAGCCAATCTCGGACGCGATCAAAGCAGTGCGACGGGCTGGTGATCACCGTGACATCGCCGATCCTGACGACGCCGACCCAACCCGGCGGTGCAGAACGATGTTGATCGGATCGGACAAGCGTGGGTGTCTCGTGGAATCCGTTCGGAGCATCGGTCAGATCCCGCCACAGTGCTCGAATCCGTTCCACCGTCGTTTCCATCTGCCAAGCATCGCGCAGCGGTCAAGCAGATCTTGCCGAAGATTCTCTGCGCCGTGCGCAGGTCAGCAGGAGGGCGTCCCGCCGAAATTCACCGCGCGCATGCGGACCTTTCTGACGCGGTCGTTACTGAGGGACATCACGAGATGACCACAACACACACGGGAGACGTCATGACCAACACCAACATTCGCACCCAGGTGGGCCGCAATCGGAGCCGCCGTCGCCATCACACTGGGCGCCGGTGGTATCGGAATCACCAACGCAGCAACATCGTCGGGCGAGAAGCCGATCTTCAAACCAATCGAACCCTGCCGCCTGGTCGATCTCCGTCCACTACCCGATCAGGTCGGCCCACGGTCCGCCCCGCTCGGGCCAGCCGAGTCGTTCACACTGTCGGGCTGGGGCACAGTCGGCGACTGCAATCTGCCGTCTGGCACCACGGCGCTCTCGCTCAACGTCACCGCACTCGATGCGACCGAGGCAACGTTCCTCACGATCTATCCAGGCACCGGCATACCACCGCTTGCGTCGAGCTTGAACCCGACCCCTGGGCAGCCACCGACGCCCAATGCCGTCAACGTCGACCTCGACGGCGCAGGTGACTTCTCGGTGTTCAACAACACCGGCACCGTCAACGTGCTGATCGACGTCGTTGGCTACTACGACGATCACACGCACGCCGACGACCCGACAGCACCAGATGTGGTGGCCTTCATCAACTCTGACGGCACCATCCGATCGGGCGGCGAAGGTATCGAGTCGATCACGTACGACGCTGGCGACGGCCGATACGAGATCGAGTTCGATGATTTCAGCTTCACGATCAACGCCGACTCCGCTCTCGCCACGACCGGCGGAAGCACACCAAGATTCATCGCGACCGCCTCGGTCGGCGGCTCAACCCTCGTGGTCTACATCGACGACATCAACGGCAACTCGGTACAGAACTCGTTCACGATCGCCGTTTGGGACTCGATCGACTGAGCGCCGTCCGGTGTCCGATCATTCAGGGCACCGGCACAGCTGCCAAGACCCGTGCCGTCGCCAGGTGTCAGCGATCCGGTGACGTCTCGGGTTGGCAGGTCGGGCACCAGTAGGTGCTCCGTCCCGTGCGTTCGCCAGCGGACGAGAACGACACCGAGTTGTCGCAGCGGCGGCACGCGAATCGATGCCGTCCGTAGACGTGGGTGCGGTCGGGTGCACCCACCGCCGTCGTCGACCGGTATGGCGTGTCGCGGTTCGCTACGAGTTGGCGGTGAGCGATCGACCAGAGCTTGGCCAACCGCTCGTCGCTGACGTCGGCGACGAGGGTGAACGGGTACAAGCCTGCGACGAAGAGGGTTTCGCTCTTGAACACGTTGCCGACACCCGCCGCCACTTGCTGGTCGAGCAGGAGTTCTGCCAGTGTCGTTGTCTCGGACGAACGAGCTCGACTTCGGACCACGACGACGTCGAGATCGACGTCGTCATTGCTCAGATCGGGCCCGACGCGATCGGCCGGCGAGGTTCCTGCTCCCGAGATGTGTGTCGAGATGTCAGGTGCAGCGAAACAGAGCGCTCGTCCGGCGGCGGTTTCGATCACGATGCGAAGCTTCGGCGATCTCGGCACCGCCCTGTCAAGCGTCGTCGTTCGCCACGAACCAGACATCCCGAGATGCGTGTGCAGCACCAGCTTGCGGTCGAACTCGATCAGCAGGTACTTGCCGACGGCGTCGACACTGTGGATCATGTCGCCGACGCGAGGCCGATAGCCGCGCAGCTTCTTGAACCACAGCTCGGTCACGATCTGCCCCTCGAGAACCGGGGTCAAGACTTCGGCGGCACGCCGCAGTGTGTCGCCCTCAGGCATGGGTCAGCTCCGACACCCTGTTGACGCTACCGATGTACGCTCGATGCACTGACCGCGCGGCGACATTGGCAAACGTGTCCCCCGCGCTCGGATGCTGCTGCGTGTGACTCTGTGGCCGACCGGGCCAGATGAGACAACAGGAGCACGACAACGTGAACTCGACCACGGCGATGCCGGGCGTCCCAAGCAGCGACCTCGAACCCGCAGTTCGACTGGAATGCGACCCGATCCCTGAGGCCGATCCCGGCCCGGGTGCAGGGCCGAGCGACCCGTTGCCCGGCGAGTCGCCGCCGCCGGCTGCGGATCCCGAAACACCGACGGCCCCGCCCTTCGTTCTCGATCGTCGCGCCGCTGCTCGGCTACTCAGCCAAGCGACGTTCGGACCGTCGGTCGCAGACATCGACGCCCTGGTCGACCTCGGCAGCGTGCAGGCCTGGATCGATGCTCAGTTCGAGCAGTCGATCTCGCGCACCCTTCCTGCTGTCAGGGCCAGGGGGAACGGAAGTCTCGGTACGACGCGTCATCACGTCTGGTGGTCGAACGCCATCGAGGGCCCTGACCAACTTCGTCAGCGTGTCGCCTTCGCTTTGAGCCAGATCTTCGTCGTGTCGGATCGTGACTACGAGATCAGCAACGCGCAGTACGGGATCAGCGGCTACTACGACATGTTGGCCGAACTCGCTTTCGGGGACTTCCGGACGTTGCTCGGACGCGTCACGCTGCACCCGATCATGGGCATCTACCTGTCGATGCTGCGCAACGAAAAAGCAGATCCCGCCCGCAACATCCGTCCTGACGAGAACTTCGCTCGCGAGGTGCTGCAGCTGTTCACGATCGGCCTCGACGAGTTGGCGGCTGATGGGTCGGTTCGGCTGGACGGTGAGGGCGAACCGATACCGACGTACGACCAGGAGACCGTCGAGCAGTTCGCCAAGGTGTTCACCGGCTGGAACCTGTCCGACGCTGGCGACGTGTGGGTGTCGAACGGCTTGACCAAGTTCGACAAGGAAGCGCCGATGCTCCCGGTCGAGCGATACCACGACACCTCGGAAAAGGTCCTGCTCGGCGGAACACGTCTGCCGGCCGGCCAGGACGCCCGGACCGACCTCGAAGCAGCGCTCGACAACATCGTCGCCCACCCGAACGTCGGCCCCTTCATCGCTCGAGCGTTGATTCAACGGCTCGTCACCAGCAACCCGACGCGGGCATACGTCGCTCGCGTCGGCGCATCGTTCGACGACGATGGCAGTGGCACTCGCGGCAACCTCGGTGCAGTCGTCACCGCAATCCTGCTCGACCCCGAAGCGCAATCCGGCCATGTCACGCTGCCCGCCGAGTTCGGCAAGGTGATCGAGCCGATGATCCGCCTGACCCGATTGTGGCGCGCCTTCGACGCCAGCCCCGGCCGCGACACCGGCATCTTCCGACCCAAGGCCAAGGCCCTCCCCCAACTCGACGACATCATCGGCCAAGGCCCACTCGAATCGCCGTCGGTCTTCAACTTCTTCTCCCCTGATCACAAATTGCGCGCAGGCGGTGACCTGCTAGCCCCCGAGGCGCAGCTGCTCTCCGAGATCGGTGTCGCCTCGATGAACAACCTCTTGCACCTGCAGATCTACTCCGGGAACTCGCGTGAGGACGCTGGCGGCAACGTGGTGCACATCGACGTCGAGCGAGAGATCGGACTCGCCGCGAACGGCCGGGCCCTCGCCGAGCATCTCAGCCTGTTGCTCTGCTCTGACGCGCTGCCCGACGATGTCGTCGACGCCATTGCAGCCCATGTCGACTCCTTGCCCGACGATGCCGACGGCTTGGTCACCAGAGCACTCGACGCGATCTTCTGCGTCGTTGGTTCCCCCTTCCACCTGGTCCAGAAGTGAGGCTGCAATGCGTGACGACGACGGCATGAGGAACGACACGAACAACGGCGCGAACGGCAGCTCCGGCGCTGGTCGTCGAATCAGCCGGCGTCACTTTCTCGGAACGATGGGAGCCTTCGGCGCTGGCGTTGCCTTGAGCAGCCTCGATCCCACCATGTTGACGAGCGCGGCAGCACAGACCGGCGCCCGCAGCCTGGTCTGCGTCTTCCTCGCTGGAGGAGCGGACTCGCACAACATGGTGGTCCCGCTCGACCACACGGTCCCTGGGCAGACCCACGACGACTACGCGCGAACCCGCGGCGCTTTTGCCGTGGGGGCCGGGCAACTCCTCGGGATCGGTGACGGCTCGTTCGGTCTGAACCCAGCCCTCAGCGGATTGCATGCGCTTGCCGAGCGAGGTCGGTTGACAACGGTGCTGAACGTCGGGCCGCTCGAGCGGCCTGTCACCAAGGCCGACTATGCAGCTCGGCGCTCGATGCCCCAGAGTCTGTTCGCTCACGACGCCCAGCAGAAACTGTGGCAGACGGGACGAGCACGCCTGGTCACCGACACCGGATGGGGCGGCGCCATCGAATCGAACGTTGCACCGGGCTCCGACGCCGACGGTGTCGCTCCGGCGTTCTCGCTCAACGGTTCGAACATTTGGCAAGAGGGAGCCGCTGCGCGCTACACCCAGCTCTCCCCGACGGTGCGCGTCGAACAACTCCTCGGTCACGACGCGTCGCTGCGGAACTGGATCTCGTCGTCAGAGGGTGTTGCCGATGTCCTGGCGACGGCGATGTCGACCGCGGCTACATCGGCAAGCCCGTTCGATGCGGAGATGGCTGCAACGTTGCGGCGGTCGATCATCGCGACCGAGCAACTCCGTTCCGCCACCACGGCGTCGGAGGAGAACGACGTCGGGATGGACGATGTGGGCGGCAACAAGCTGGGCCTGCAACTGCGCACCGTGGCCCGGCTGATCAAGAACCGTCAGGAGTTGGGCATGGACCGCCAGGTGTTCTTCGTCCGGATGGGCGGGTGGGACACGCACCGGATCCAGCAGCAGTTGCTCCCGCGTCTGCTGGGCGAACTCGATGCCGCCCTGACCTCGTTCCACGGCGCACTCGAGGACCTCGGTGTCGCCGATTCAGTCACCACGTTCACGGCGTCGGACTTCGGTCGGACACTCACCGCCAACGGCGACGGCACCGACCACGGCTGGGGCGGCAACGCCTTCGTCATGGGCGGCGCGGTCCGAGGCGGGCTGTACGGCACGGTGCCGAGCTACCTCAGCACGAACAACCCTGACGATGTCGGTGACCGCAACGGCAACTTCGCTGGTCGGCTGATCCCGACGACATCGGTCAGTCAGTACGGCGCGACGTTGGCCAACTGGATGGGTCTCGGCCAGAGTCAACTCGCCGAAGCCTTCCCTGACCTCGCAAACTTCACCCGACGCGACCTGGGTTTCATGGCTTGACGATTCACATCGCGTCACATCGGGGACAGGCGAACGTGACGCGATCCGTCAATCGAGCTGGCCGACGTCGATGACGTAGGTGTCGACGCTGGTGCCGCTGCCCCAGTCGCTGGAGAACGCAACGCGTTCGCCTGACGGGCTGACCGACACGAATGTCGACGACCAGTAGCCGAGCGCTGAGCTCGTGCGGTTGTGGGCGAGGCGAGTGACCACCGGGTCGGCGGACCGCAGGTCGACCAGGACGACCTCGCCGTCGAATGCCACCCAGTCCGCTGCTTCGAGATCTTCGGGCGCCCGGGTCGAGAAGGCAACGAGTTGTCCGGACGCAGAGACCGTCATCCCGTTGGTGATGCTCGTGGAGTCCGGACCCGGTTCGACAATGGGGCGTGCCTCACCGGTGACGAGGTCGATGGCGAGCAGCGAGCCGGCGAAGTCGCCGCCGAACGAGGGTCCGATGGCGATATCGACGCCATTAACATCCAGGGCTGTAGTCGACAGCGGATCGATCTCGATACCCATCGGCTGCAGAGCGGCATCGAGCACCGTGCCGAGTCGGGCCTCGGTCGGGAACACGAATCGGTCGCCCGAGGCAGCGACACGCGGCGCCTGCGTGAACAGGTCGGGGTTCTGCTCACGCAGCGCTGTCACGACCGTGTCGGTACTGAATCGGTAGGCGAGCAGTGAGTCACCGCTCGATGACAGACAGGCGAGCGACAGCACGTCGCCGTCGAGGGACAGGCCGGCACCGCCGACTGCCGTGGCCAGTTGTTCGCACTCGTCGAAGGTACGTACCGCCACAGCTGACCCGGTCGACACGTCGAACCGCATCACGCTCACGCCATCGACGTAGATCAGGATGTCGGGCTCGCTCGAACTCCACGCGACCTCCTCGATGTCGGTCGGTGCGATCTCGGCGACGACCGACTCGCCCGTGGTCAGGTCGAGCACTCGGTGCTCACCACCGCCATCTTCGGTGGTCCGGTAGACCAGCAACTTGGTTTCGTCCGCGTTGAATGCCGACGTCAGGGTGGTCAATGGCGCGATGTACTCCCCCGGGGCGCTGTCGGTGATTCTCGTGACCTGTTGCCCGAATGCGGGATCGATGACCGTCTCGTCGAGCGACGGCCGGACGAGCTCAGCGGGCATGCGGGCGTCCAGATCGCGGACCGATGTCGGTGTGGATTCCTCGGGCACGGCGGTCGCGCCACCCGGATCCGTCGTGAGTGATGGGTCGGACGCGAGGGTGGGTGCGGGACCGGACACGATGGACTCGTCGGTGGGTCGTCCGACCCAGACCACTGCGCCGATCGTGACGGCGATCATGGCGAGACCCGCAACGAGCGGCGAACGTCGCCGTGTCGGCCGGAAGGGCTCGATGTCGATGCTCTCGACATCGATCCGCAGGTCTCGAGTTGCGCCGCCAAGGAGGTCGTCGATTGATCGTCTTGGGTCGCCGCCCGGCGACGTGCTCACGAATTTCCTCCTTCTTGATCGTTGTCGTCGCCCTCGGTAGCGGTCGTTCGTGGATCGTGGGCGTCGAGCGATTCGGCGAGCGACGCCCGCCCCCGCTTGAGGTGGGTCTTCACGGTTTCCTCCCCACAGTCGAGGATGGCCGCGATCTGGCTGATCGATCGATCCTCCCAGTAGAACAGCGCCACGGCCTGCGCCTGACGATCAGGGAGCCGCCGAATGGCCGCCCAGACCTCGCCCGACGCGTCGTCTGTACTCGCGTACGTCGACGACTGCTGTCGCCGGCCGCCGAGCCGCGCCATCGCCCTGGCTTCTGATGTCACCCGTCGAAACCGCGAGCGGCACTTGTTGACCAACACCCGTCGAACCCAGGCGCCCGGGTCGTCGTAGGACTGCACGTCGTCCCAGCGACGATGCGCCTCGGTCAGCGCCTCCTGGCAGAGATCTTCGGCGGCGTTGCGCGAGCCGGTCAGGACGACAGCGAGACCCACGAGTGAGCGGTAGTCGGACCGGTAGTAGCTGTCGAAGTCGACCACGACCGGCACGTCCGGCACGGCCTCAGTCACCTTCGCAGGCCTCCGCGCGACCGCACACGGCAGCATGGGTCGCTGCGCGTCTGGTGGCGGTGCGACAGCGACGATGACAGAGCCCACGTCGGTCACACGCACGACCACCCGCTTGCAGGGGACACATTCGGTCGCGACGGGCGTGTTTCTGAACGTTGTCGGCTTCGGGGCGCTCCCTTGGTGCGCCAAGAATCACGCCCCAAGGGTATTCGCTCCGCCGTACAAGCGTTGGAGTTCTCAGCTCACGATCACCCGCGGGCGGCGTCGGTTGCGACGGGCGAACAGCAGCATCATGCCGAGCAACACGAACCCGAGTCCGAGAACGATCGGGAAGTAGATGTCGCCGCCTGTCTCGGGCAGGACCACCGGGAGAGGATCAGACGGTGGCTCGGGCACGACGGGCGGCTGCTCCGGCGGTTCCGGCTCGACGGGAGGCTCGACCGGCGGCTCGGGCACGACCGGTGGCTCGGTGAGCTCCACCGTGTCGTTGGAGACGTTGTTGTCAGGATTGCCGTCTGGTGTCGGACTCGAGACGCTGGCGTTGTTCGTCACCGTCACGTCCGCCTCCGTATCGGCTGAAGACGTCGTCGTGATCACGATCGGCGGCGCCGCTGCGCCGACTGCCAGGCCATCATCGAACTGGCAGTCGATCGAGGGCACGCCCTCATCGGACGTGTCGGATTCACACGTCCAGCCGTCGCCTTCGACTGACACCAATTCGAGCTCGGCCGCCAGTTCGTCGGTGACCGTGATCGTGGCGATCTCTGGGTCGGGGCCGTTGTTCACGACCACGAGGGTCCACTCGAACTCCTGGCCCGCCTCGATCGTGGACACCGACGCCTGCTTGTCGATGGCGAGGTCGACCTCACGGACACGGATGACCGCGGGGTCGCTGTCGTCTTCGTCTCCATCGGTTCCGTCGACCACACCATCGACGATCACATCGTTGCCAGGGTTCGAGTCAGCGATCGAGTCCGTGTCGATCAACGGACCACCGAAGGTGTCTTCGGCTTCGGTGATCTCGGCGACGTTCGTCAGGTCACCGGTGTTGCCCGGTTCGACGAGCGCATCGAGTTCGATCTCGATCTGCCCGCCGACGGGCACGGGGCCGGGTACCACGACGCTGACGGTGCCGTCCAGGTTGTCGACCCAGCCGTTGGCATCGTCCGAAGACAGCACCAGCCCGGCCGGCATGTAGTCGATGACGCCGACGTTGAAGCCGTCGACATCGCCCTGGTTGATGATCGTGATCACGAACGTGACCGTGTCGCCGATGTCGACGAGTCCCGGTTGGTCCGGGGCGAGGGCCTTCAGCAACGCCAAGTCGAACCGTGGGCTCGGTAGTGCTGCGATGTCGTGGTCGTCTTCGTCGCCGACGCCGTCACCGGAGTCGTCGTCGCGACCGTTCTCGGTGAGCTGATTGTCTTCGACCGGATCATCGTTGGTGGTGTCGGGCGTCGAGTCGAAGTCAGTCGGCGGCGTGTTCTCGGAGTCGAGGTCGTCGTCGGCTGCAATGATCTCGGCTGCGTTGACGATCGGATCGGGTTCGGGCAGCGAGGTCAGCTGCAACACGATCGAGACAGCGATCGATGTGCCGACCGGAATGTCACCGACGACCAGGGTCGGTGCGATGTCGCCGGCAAGGCCGACCCAGCTGTTGACGTTGCCCGTCTCGAGCGCCGTGTTCGACGCCGGGTCATAGACGAGACCGGAGGGGACGTAATCGATGATCTGCACACCGAAGGCGTCGAAGTCGCCCTGGTTGAACACCTCGATCAGGTAGGTCACGTTCGAGCCGATGGTCAACGGGTCGGGGTCGAAACTCGTCACCGTCTTGCGCAAGGCCAGGTCGAACACCGGCAGCTCGGCGATGTCGTGGTCGTCCTCGTCGGCGATGCCGTCACCCGTCGTGTCGGTGACGCCGTCCTCGTCGATCTCGTCGTCCTCGACGGGGTCGTCGTTCGTCCCGTCCGGCGTCGAATCGACGTCGGTCGGAGCTTCGTTGTCAGGATCGGTGTCGTTGTCGGCCTCGAGAATCTCCGCCGCATTCTGCAGCGGCGGCTGTCCGACGAGTTCGAGGACGATCTTCACCTGCACGCTGGTGGCGGACGGGATGTCGCCGACGGCCAAGGTCGGCGCAGTTGCGCCGCCCGCCCCGACCCAGTCACTGGCGTTGCCGGTGACGGCTGCGGTGTTGTTTGCCGGGTCGAAGGTGAAGCCGTTGACGATGTAGTCGGTGATGACCACGCCGAAGGCATCTTGGGATCCCTGGTTGATCACTTCCATCGTGAAGGTCACGAGGCTGCCGACGACGGGTGGTGTCGGGTCGACGGAATCGACCTTCTTGATCAACGCGAGGTCGAAGTAGTCGAGCAGCGCGAGATCGTGGTCGTCCTCGTCGGCGATGCCATCACCTGATGTGTCGTCGACGCCGTTCTCGTCGATCTGATCATCCTCGACGGCATCGTCATCGTCTTGATCAGGTGTCGAATCGATGTCGGCCGGTGCCGGCGTGTTCGGGTTGCCGTCATCGTCGGCCGAGCTGATCTCGGCGCGGTTCTCCAGGGGAACATTTCCCGGAGGAGTGCTCGTGAAGGTCAAGACAATGGCGACTGTCTGATCTGTTTGTGCACCCATCGGTCCGACGTCGAGTGTCGGTGTCAGGTCGCCGAGTGCACCGGTCCAGTCGTTGAGGTTGCCTGTTGCTGCAGCGGTATTGTCCGCCGGGTCGAACGTGAAGCCGGCCTGCACGTAGTCGGTGACCTCGACGTCGGATGCGTCGATGGTGCCCTGGTTGAACACGTTGACGTCGAAGGTGACCTTCGAGCCGATCTTGAGGGGGTCGGGATCGAAGCTGTTGACGGTCTTGCGGAGTGCAAGGTCGAACACAGGGATCGCGGCGATGTCATGGTCGTCTTCGTCGACCGATCCGTCGTCGTCGATCTCGTCGTCGACAATCGGGTCGTTGTCCGGATCACTGTCTGGTGTCGAGTCGACGTCGGTCGGCGGATCATTGTCCGGATCGTCGTCGTCGTCGGCCTCGGAGATCTCAGCGACGTTCTCGAGTGGCGTGCCGCCGCGGATCTCCAACCTGATCTGCACGACAACGGACTCGCCAGCGGCGATGTCACCGACATCGAGGGTCGACACACCGTCGCCGAGCACACCGCTCCAGTCATTGGCGTTACCGGTGACGCCTGCGGTGTTGTCAGCAGGATCGAACTGCAGGTTGCCTTGCACGTAGTCGGTGATCGTGACGTCGAATGCGTCGGCCGAGCCCTGGTTGAATACTTCGATCTCGTAGGTGATCAGCGAACCGATCACCGGAGGTGCCGGATTGATGGCGAGAACCGTCTTGCGCAGCGCGAGGTCGAACACTGCAAGGCTCGCAATGTCGTGGTCGTCTTCGTCCTCGCCGGTCGAGTTGCCGTTGCCGTCGACGCCGGGGGCGGTGATCTCGTCGTCGACAACGACGTCGTCGTTGACGTCGTCGGGACGTGAGTCGATGTCGACCGGCGGATCGTTGAGCGGATCGGTGTCGTCGTCGGCCGCCGTGATCTCAGCGGCATTGTCGAGCGACGCATTGTTCGCAGGGACGCTCGTGAAGGTCAGCACGATGGTGACCGTGGTCGAGGACCCGATGGCGATCTCGCCGACGAGGAGCGTCGGTGACAGATCTCCGAGCGCACCGACCCATGGGTTGACGTTGCCGGTCGCTCCGGCGGTGTTGAGCGCCGGGTCGTAGGTGAACCCGTCGAGGATGTAGTCGGTGATCTCGACGCCGAACGCCGGTGTCGAGCCCTGGTTGAAGACTTCGATGTCGAAAGTGACGTTCGAGCCGATCTTCAACGGCGACGGCACGACGGCGTTGACCGTCTTACGCAGCGCGAGGTCGAACACCGGGATCGAGGTGATGTCGTGATCGTCCTCGTCGCCATCTGAGTTGTCGATGACGTTCTCGACCAGGTCGTCGTTGTCCGGATCAGCAGGATCCCATTCGTCGTTCGTCGCGTCCGGGTCCGAGTCGATGTCGGCGGGCGGGGCGTTGTTCGGATCGTTGTCATCGTCGGCCGCCGTGATCTCGGCGAGGTTGAAGATCGGGTCGACGACCGGCAACATGTTGAGGGTCAGCACGATCTTCACGATCTTGCTCTCGCCAGCGGGGATGTCTTCCACGTCGAGCGTGGGTACGATGTCACCGGGCGCCCCGGTCCAGTCGTTGTCGTTGCCCGTCAGTGCAGCGGTGTTGTCGGCGGGGTCATAAATCCACTCCGGCTGCACGTAGTCGACGATCTCGATGTCGAACCCGTCGATCGAGCCCTGGTTGAAGACCTCGATGTTGAAGGTGACCTTGGTGCCGATGCCGAGCGTCGGCGTGTCGATCGAGTCGAAGGTCTTACGGAGTGCGAGGTCGAATCGTTGGATGAACACGACGTCGATGACATCGTCTTCGTAGGACTCACCGCCGCAGCAGCTGTCGGAGCCGCTGGCATCGTCACCCTGAACGCTGGCGGCATTGTTCTGCGGCTCGCCGATCAGGTTGTCGATGTTGAGGACTTCGCCTTGCGGAACCGCGTCGTACACGATGACGATCTGGTCGCCTGGTGCCAGCGGCTCTGCGAGTCCCATTACGAGGTCGGTCCACACGATGGTCTCGATCGCGCTCGTGGCTTCGAGATCACACGTGGCACCCGCGCTCGGGGTACACACCGGCTCCACAGGTCCGCTTGCATACGGGGTGGTGACGACGGCGGAGTTGGGTACGTAGGTCCAACCCACCGGAAGGATGTCGGTGACGTCGACGCCGTACAGCGAGGCAACGGAGTCGGTGTTCTCGATGGTGAGACGCCACGTGAACGGCTCGTCGAGGCGTGCGTCCTGATCGTTGTCCGGCGGGACGTGGTCCTTGAGGATCGTGACCTCGGGGAAGTGCACCTCGATGGTGGTCTCGTCAGGGTCGACGAAGCCACGGTCAGCAGTTGGGTCGCTGCCGTAGGTCGGAACGTCGTCGTTGCTTGGGTTCTCCACCACGATGGCATTGCGCTCTGCTTCGGTCAGGCCGTAATAGGTCGGGACCGCAGCGGTGTTGGTGAGATCCTCTTCATCTTCGAGGGCGTCGGACACGGCGAGCTCAGCGTCGTAGTCGACCGTCGTTCGTACGGTCGGATCGAGTGGACCAGCGAAGATCCAGATGATGGTGCGATCGGCGTCGTTCCAGATGCCGACTGATCCCGACGCCCCGGTGATGGTGCCGCCATCAGCGACGGCTGCGCCGCCTGGCGCTGCGAGCACGGTGAGACCGACGGGCACGGTGTCGATGAGCGTGGCGTCGTAGGCGGGGCCGGTGCCGACGCTGTCGAGGTAGAGCGTGTATCGCATGAGCGACGCTGCCTCGACGTCACAACCGTTGCCGTCGGTGCCACCGAACGGCAGGGCGCCCGCAGCGCCGTCGATGTCGTTGAATCCAGCGGTGTCGTTGCCCGGTGTGACGTCGCAACCGGTGATCGGTGTGAGGGCGGGGGTCAGCAACTGGACGTCTTTGTCGAGTTGCAGTTGCGGCTCGACCACGTCGACGGTTTCGTCGACCTCGTTGGTCTCCTCGTCGAACTCGTCCGGATCGTTGAAGTCGTCGGGCAGATCGTCGATCACCGTGTCGTCGTCGATCAGGTCGGTCAGGTTCCAGACCAGGATCGCGGTGTTCGTGTGGGAGTCACCGCTGAAGGAGGTGTCGTCGATGTGGACGCGGTACGGGAACGTGATCGAACAGTCGCCGCCGCTGATCACATCGCCCAGGAACCAGGCGAGGCGCTGAGCGTCTCCGCCGGTCGGCTGAATCGACACGATGTCGGCAGCGGTGAGTGCGCCAGCTGCGCCGACACCGTCGAACACCGAACAGTTGCCGCTGATGATCGGGAGTGGGCCCTGGGCGTTGTTGCCGAAGGTGTCGAAGGTGACACCGAGGGGCAGATCGTCGAAGACGGTCGCGTCGAAGAGGAAGAGCCCGGCGGGAATGGCGACCGTCAGGGATTGGTCGAACGGTTCGCCGATGGCGAAGGGGCCGTCGTCACCCGGGTCGGGCACACCGAATGGTTCGGTGTCCTTGGTGAGGTCGGGCTCGTCGATGAACAGTTCGTCATCGTCTTCGTCCCCGTATGGGCGAGCATCCTGGTCGTCCGGATCGTTGCTCGGGTCGTCGACCGGGATGCTGTCACCCTCGATCGTCGCCGTGTTGAGCAGTGCGGTGCCCGCAGCTTCGGGATCGTCGACGATGACATCGAAGTCGATGAGCACCGCGGGCCCGCCCGGGTCGAGCGAGGTCAACTCATGGTTCGGTGCAGGAGCGGGTGGCGGTGCCTGACCTGATGTCCACAACGTGTCGACGCTCCAGGTGATCGTGCGCGCTGCGTCGTCCCAGACGCCGATGGCGCCGGCCGGGCCCGTGATGGTCTGCCCCGTTGCGGTCGCAGGTGCTCCGGCAGGGGTCTGCAGGGGAGTCACGTCGGCGGGCAGGGTGTCGACGACGACGAGGTCGTGGAGTACGGACACATTGGTGCCGTCGGGGTTGGTGACCTGCAGTCGCCAGGTGATGATCTGGCCTGGCAGCACGGTGTCGCCGGCTGGTTGTGTGTGGTCCTTCACGATGACCGGGTTCGGCTCGACGATGTCGAGGCGGGTCGTGTTCGAGCGGACCTCGCTGCGCGGGTCACCGTTGGCGCTCTCGTAGTTGAAGTCGGCTCGGTTGGAGCGTCGCACGCCCGCTGCCAGTGTGGCGACGTCGTCGACCTGGACGTAGAACGTGACGGTGAAGATGTCGTCGTCGGAACCGGTTTCGTTCTGGTAACCAGCGGTTCCGTCGCCGTCGCCATCGGGGAAGGCGAACGTGACGGCGCCACCGGAGCCGACGGAGGGGAAGGTCACATCGGCGATGGTCGGGTTGCCGTCGCCGAGCAGGTTGGCTGCCGCGCTCGCGCCCGCGCTGGTCTGGGTGAATGTCGGGGCCAGAGTCTGCACGGTGCCGTTGAAGAGACCGGGGCCCTCGAAGTAGGTCAGACCGGCCGGGATCGAGTCGTCGAGCACCCCGTCGAAGACAGTGGTGCCCTCGGGGAGGGTCAGCTCGATCTCGTACTGGACGATCTCGCCGATGGTGGCTTCGTCGCGACTCGGTAGCGGTTCGCCGTTGCTGATGTTGCCCGCTTCGTCGATACCACTCCACTGGGCCTTGGCGACCGAGGCGGTCTCGAGGAACACTGCGGCGGTGTCGTCGGCCCGATCGGTGTTCGGCGTCGGAGCCGTTGCGGTCTCGTCGATGTTGTCGTCGGGGAAGTAGGTGAACGTGTCGTCGTCGCCGTTGCCGTCGAGGTCGGGATCTTCGTAGTTGACGTCGGCGGTGTAGCTGCGGACACCGGCGGTGTTGACGTGCACCTGGCCTGGGTCGGCGTCACCTGGCACGACGAGGTCATAGGTGTAGGTGATGACCGTGCCGTCAGGTCGGAAGGCATCTTCGGTGGTGTCGGCGGTGACGACCGCTGGACTCGATGGCCACACGATGCGGAACGGGTCACCGGCACCACCCGTGCCGAGACAGCTGGCGCCAGCCGGAACGAACGATCCCGCGACGACGTCGGCACAGTCGAAGTCCGGTGGGAGAATGTCCCAGATCTCGGCATTGGTGGCGTCGCGGTTGCCGTCGTTCCAGAGGTCGATGCGGTAACGAACGATGTCGGCACCTTCGACGAGCTGCGGGGTGGACGTGCTGAACGGGTAGGAGTTGTCGAAGTCGACGCCCTGACTGCCGGGGAACGTGTTGGTGTCGTCCGATGGGCTCTGGACGTATTCGATGCCCTTGGCGAGCTTGAGTCGGGGCTCTTCCCAGACGGCGCCAGCGAGGTCGCGGAACTGGAAGACGGCGCCGTCGGTGTTGCTGGTGACCATCTTCTGCTGGTTGACCGTGATGTCGCCGGGTGCGCCTTCGTCCGGCCCACCGAGCACCGCACCGATGACCCATGCAAACGAGGCGCCACCATTCGACACGTCGCCGACGTCGACGATGACGGTACGCGGGCTCTCGAGCACGAGGGCAGCGCCGATGTCGTCACCGGGGATGGTCCCACCGAGCGTGTCGGTCATGTCGAGGGTCACGGCGGAAGCCGAACCGGGCACGTAGGTGTAGCCAGCCGGAAGCAGATCGGTGACCTGCACTCCGGCATACGACAAGTCCGGCGGGAAGTTGGCCGTCATCAAGAAGCAGACCAGGTCGCCGGGTGAGTAGCCGGTGACGAGGATGTCGGTCGTCGCAGGAGCTCCCGCAGCGGAGTCTTCCCAGGCGATGTTCTGTGCTTCGGCGCCGCAGGTGGTGTTCGTGACGGGGTCGGGAGCGGTGTCGTTGTCGAGCGGGCCGGGCGTCTTTTCCGCCACGTACTTCTTGATCGACGGCAGTGGTGTGTCGAGGCCGGCTTCGGCCAGGTCGCCGTCAGGGGCACCCGTTTCGTCGTCCGGGTCGTCGTCGATGCCTTCGGTGTTGTCGACAATCACTTCGTCGCCGGCTGAAACCGAGGAGGTGTTGGTGATGCTGTCACCGGAGAGCACCGCTCCGTCCGGGGCGAAGTTCTCGCGGTAGGTGGTCCGCACGACAGCGCCGAACTCGACCGTCATCGTGCCGTCAGAGGACAGTTCTTCGAGGATTGGATAGTCGGCGAAGTTCCATGAGACGGCAAAGCGTCCGTCGGCCAGTTCCTCGACCGACGAGGCGGGCGCGTTCACGGTGGTGCCACCAACGGTGATCGTGGGTACGACCGTGCCGGCACCGGGGCAGTCGTTCGTCGCCCAATCCGATGCTGGTGTGGTGTTGTCCCGACCAGCGATGAACGTGCCGGTGTAGCACGTGCCGTCGGGGAGGATGTCCCGGAACTCGAACTCGTTGAAGTCACGATATTCACCGGTTGTCGCAGTGAGGGTGATGGCAAGCGGGTCGCCGTGGAGCAGAGCTCCATCCATCGACTTGGCGAGCACGAGGTCCTCGGGAATAGTGATCGCTTCGTCTTCTTGGCATGCGCTGTACAGCGGCCCGGTCGGCCCGGCTTCGTACGCTCCGCAACCCTCGACGAAGTTCGTGAACGAGTCCTCGTTCGGGGTGAGCAGTTCAGGCAGGTTCGGGTTGGGCCACGGAGCCATGTCCGCCTCGTTGGTCGGTTCGCCGCAGTTGTTGTCGAGGTTGCGGGCCTGCCCGAGCGAACCGGGTGCCGGAACGGCGCCGCTGAAGGTGCCGCAGTTGGCTCGCATCGGAATGCCGACGCCGTATTCGATGACCTCGACGCCGCCGGCGGGGACCAGGGGTACCGTCCAGCCGACTTCGGTGCGGCCGCCCGCTGTCGTGTCGACGGAGTTCGGTGCCAATGAGGCGCCGCATGGTCCGCCGGTCACCGGGCCCGAATCCGCCGGAGCCGGGGGAACGATTGCTGCATCGTTGACCCACTCGCGGTTGTCCGGGGCGGCGCCGTTGAACGGCACGTCGGTGGTGTTGTCAGCTCCGATGTAGTTGGCGCAGCCGAGGAATTCCTGGACGTTCGGCATGCTGTCGCTGACGACGAAGTCGGTGGTGGGATAGTTCGGGTTGCCGGTGATCGTGATCGTCACGGTGCCGCCGATCGTGCCGGTGGCGGGATTGCCATCGGCGTCGAGCCCGATTCCGTTGTCGTGCACACCGCGCAGCAGGGAGCCTGCGCCCGTCTTCTCGATGCGGAAGGCGACGATTTCGGTGTCCTTCTCGTCGGCCGACTCACCGGTGAAGTCGCCAGTGAACTCACCGGTCACCGGATCGACGTCGGGAATCTGGAACGCGTTGCTGTTGGCATATGCGGATGCCGAGTTCGTGAATGTCGTGCCGACAGGCAAGGTGTTCGGATTCGTGTCGGGGTCGGTGTCGACGTCGTAGCTGACCGCTGCGGTCGAGCCAGGTGGAAGGTCCGACACGTTCTCCCAGACAAGGGTGGTGAACCCGGGCGACGGGGTATCGGCGAACACCGTTGGTTCGGCCGGCGTGCCAGATCCCGGAACGAACTCGGTGCCGGGCGGCAGAACGTCGGAGAAGCCGAGGTTGTAGAGGTTGGTCGGACTGTTCGACGCTGTGAGCGTGAACGTCACGATCTCACCAATGAGCGCATCGTCCGGACCCGACTTCGTGAGGGTGAAGTCGTCGGCCGCTTGGGCCGCGACCGTGCCGGTGCCAATGGCGTTCGGGGCGGCAACCAACAGTGATGACAGCAGTGTGAATGCGCACAGTTGACGGATGAATTTCATGACGACCTCACTCAGAACTTGGCGTCTGGATTTTCAAGAACTTGCAGAAACTAGCAGTCCGTGGTCACATTGTCACTACTTGTGTTGCCACCTTCTGTGACAGCTTCGGCACTGAGCGAGTCTTAGACCGAGAGAGAGTGGCGTCTCACCGACAGGACTGGCGTCCAACCTGTGGGTGGCCGCAACTTATTCGACGCATCAGTCGATGGCCCAGAGTTAATTTGCATCGATGTCGACTCAGCATGTGAAATCAGCCCATAGATCCAGCTCCCGCAGTCGGTGGGCAGCGCTCGGAGCCGCAGTGGCTGTGTCGCTCGGGGCGGGCGGCATCGGAATCACCCACGCCACCACGGGATCCGGAAGCAGGGCGATCTACACCCCCATCGAGCCATGTCGGCTTGCCGACCTCCGGCCACCGCCGGACCAGGTCGGACCACGGTCCGCACCGCTCGGCCCGAACGAAACGGTGACGCTCGACGGCTGGGGCAGCGCGGGCGACTGTGCATTGCCCGCAGGAACCGCTGCGCTCGCCATCAACGTCACTGCGCTCGACGCGACTGCTCCGACGTTCCTCACAGTTTTCCCAGCAGGTACGACCCAGCCGCTCGCGTCGAACCTCAACCCGTGGCCTGGGGCGCCGCCAACTCCCAACCTCGTCAACGTCAAGCTGAGTGATGCCGGTGAGTTCAGCGTGTACAACCTGGATGGCAACGTCAATGTAATCATCGACGTGGTCGGTGTTTTCGACGACCATCACCACGACGATCGCTACTTCACCAAGGCGCAGGTCGAAACGATCGCAGCGCAAGCCACCGATGACGCCGTTGCCGCTCTGGCGCCGTGGCGCGAGTCGCTTCCGGTCAGTGAAATGTTCTGGTTCGAAGGCGACCACGTCGGATTCACCGTGGTCGGCGGTGGGTCCTCGGGAACTGACGGGCTCTGGCTTCAAGAATCGGGCTATGCCCGCTTCCACGGCGGCTTCGCGCTGCCACCGACGTACACGCCTGGAAGCAACTTCCGAGTCGACATCACCTGGGCCGCAGAGACAACCAACTCGTCATGCAACTTCTTTCTCGAAGTCAACAGCCTGAGGGTGGCGCGAGGGGGGTTGCCCACGATTCGTCCGGCTGTCGAGTTCGAGGAGATCGGCGACATCGAGGAGAGTCGGTTCAGCTTTCCAGACATCGAGCTCGCTGCGCCGCCTTCGCCTGGGGTGGGCAAGGGATTTCTCCTGACCAACCAGGCGACCTGGTTCGGCGTCGACGGTGGTGGTGGTGATGATGTTCCGCTGGAGCCGGGCGACCACGTCCGGTTCGCGATCAATCGAGATCCCGAAGATCCTCTCGACACCTGTACCGACGACTTCATCATCACGGGGATGAGCGCAACGAACGGGTGAGCGTGCGGGCCACGTCGTGTACCTGTCCCTCGGCTTGAACACCGGCTCGATCCGGCAAGGGAATGACCGACGAGGCGCACGACCTCTGGCCAGTTTCACTCAAGCATCGCGGTCACGGTGCTACACGGACTGGCGTCGCCGCTAATTGGTCCGCGGCTGCGGCGAGTGAGTCGTCGAGACTTTTGTGAAAGTGTCCGATCGCACTTTCGTTGCGGCCGAAGACGATGGTGTCGTTGGCCCCGGCGCGGAACCCGGCCTGCACAGCGAGCGACATCTCGGTGTCTGTTTTGTGAGTGGACACTTCCTTTGGCGGGTCCGCCCGAGAACGACACGCAGCCGCTCGGCGTCGCGCCTCGATCTCCCGCTCCGGAGAGCTAGCGCGTCTCAGCCGCAGCCAAGACCGGGGGCTCAGCCGTGGTGGTCGCCCGTGCCGACCTGATCGTCATCGTCGTCATCGTCGTCATCGTCATCGTCATCGTCATCGTCATCGTCGTCATCGTCATCGTCGTCATCGTCGTCGCTACTACCGTCCCAGCCGTCGTCATCGTCGCTGTTGACGTCGTCACGGCCGTGCTGATCACCCGTACCGACCTGGCCACCGTTGTCATAGACATCACCACCACGGACGTCGTCGCCGTCGCCGTCGTCGCCACGGCCTCCGCCGTTCCCTACGTCGTCATCGTCATCGTCGTCGCTACTACCGTCCCAGCCGTCGCCATCGTCGTTGTTGTTCACGTCGTTGCGGCCGTGCTGATCACCCGTACCCACCTGGCCACCGTTGTCATAGACATCACCACCACGGACCTCGTCGCCGTCGCCGTCGTCGCCACTATTTACGTCGTCGCGGCCGTGCTGATCACCCGTACCGACCTGGCCACCGTTGTCGTAGACGTCACCACCAGGGATGTCGTCGTCGCTGTCCACGTCGCCGTCCACGTCGTCGCGGCCGTGATGATCACCCGTACCGACCTGTCCGCCGCCGCCCAAGGCGTCGTTCACTGCGTCGATCGCACTTGCACTCGCATGGTTGTCGATGCTGTCACCGCCGAACGGCAGATCGTTCGCAGCGTTCTGCAACGCCTCGGCGGGCGACTGGCCTGCGGCCATGTTGTCCAGCATGCCATCGGTCAGCGGGTCGCCTGTCCGCTCGGCCCGGCCGGCAGCGTCTTGCAGTTCCGACCCCGAAAGATTCAACGTCGTGGAGTCCCCACCTTCGTTGACCGTCAATTCGTGTTGCGGCTCCTCGGCGTCGACCTGAGTCGTGGTCAACTCGATGCCTGGGGAAATGACCTCGACCGGATACGGCAGGTCTTCGAACCCGGAGCCCCTCACCGGGTCGTCCGTCCATGAGTCGGTCGTCGTGGTCCTCACCGCTTCACCCGTCGGACCTGCTGTCGGCATCGAGCCGTCGGTGGGGATGTTGCCGTCTTCGGAGACGAAGTCGGTGGCCGTCGTCTGTGTACGTTGCTCGACACTGTCGACACCCATCTCTCGATCGACCACTGATGAACCGGCCCTCTGCACGCGACCGTCGATGCCGTCGGTCGACTGTTCCTCACGCCGGTCGACGATCGTCACGACCTCGGTGTAGACGCCACCCGCCCGTACGCCCGGGATGCCGTTCTCGATGTGATTGTCGATCAGCGACGTATCGGCGGGGTCGGATCGGTCGTACTCGGCCGAGGTCGTCGTCGTTTCACGGTTGAGTTCGATGTCAGCGCTCGACGTCGTCGCCGAAGCTCCGACAGGCCCCAGCGACCCGCCGACGCCGATGGTGGACAATCCCATGTCGGTCGTGGTCGTCGCCGAGCCGGTACCGATGTCGACATGATCGTCGTGGACATGGACGTCGGTCACGGTGTGAGCACTGGTCGTCGTCGCTTCTGTATGGTCGATGCCGGCGTTGACCGAAAAGCGTCCCACCGTTCTATTCGGTCCGAGGTTGCCTCCGCCCTCCGTCGTGGGTCCGGGTCCGCTTGACTCTCGCTCGTTGATCGTGGTTCCCGCCGGGGCGGTGTGGACGTCCTCTGCTCCGTACATCTGACCTGCGTCGAGCTGCTCCTGGGCACCTTCTGCACCCGTGGTCACGACCGTCGTGTCCGACGTCGCAGAACCCGATTGCACAGATCCGCCTGCGACTCCCAAGTCGATCGCCACACCGCCGGTGATGCTCGTGCTCTCCGTGTCGATGGTGGTGACCGTTCCATCCTGGTTGGTTCGCGTCCCTTGGTCGTGAACGTCCTCTGTCGTCGTGCCCGGCCTCGGACGGCGTGGGTCGCGCGGACCATCGTGGCGTACTCCTCCTGTGGTCACCGAGGTGTGCGTGGAACCTCGGTCGAACCCGTCGGGGTCACCGGCATACTCTTCGAGCGAATCCTCGGTTGAATCGGTCAGCAGTGGCCCACTGAATCCGGTCGTGGCCCCCGGTTGGGCCGGCGTTGCGATCGGTGTCGCCTGGGGCGAGTCCGGCACCGGGGTGACAACGACTCCCGGCGTCGGTTCAATCGGTGTCGCCTGGGGCGAGTCCGGCACCGGGGTGACGACCACTCCCGGCGTCGGTTCGATCGGTGTCGCCTGGGGCGAGTCCGGCACCGGGGTGACGACCACTCCCGGCGTCGGTTCAGGTCCGACGTCGCCTGCGACGCCCGTGGCGGTCGGTGGCTGAGTGGACGTCGATTGATCGGACGAGCCCTGACCCTGCGGCTGCGTCGTACTCGGCGGCGTGGTTCCAGGCGGCGTCCCGAAGCTCGCAAGGAAGCAGATCGCAGCGCGACGAACGTCGAGCGGCAAGGTGTGGTCTCTGGAGGCGATTCGGATCTCTTCGAAGGTGAGGTTCCCGTCACCGTCTCGGTCGACCAGCGCAGCGTTCGTCGTCAGGATCGTCACTGCTTCGGCCCGAGGTATCTGATCGAGCCCATCGCACCGGAGAAGCATCTCCTCCAACCGCACCATCACCTGGTGGCCGCCATACGGGTCGAAGCCCACGTTGCCGACGTGGTACATGGCGATGGATTTTGCTCTGCAGAGCCAACTCAGCAGATGGACCTCGTCGACGATCGAGGTGAGCATGGTGGTCGCCAGACCACCCACCGTCAGCTGGCTGTCGGACTTGATGTTGGCGACCAGTCGCACCATCGGCCCAGCAGAGGCCTTCAAAGCATCGCCGTCTTCTGCGAGCTGCCACATGTTCTCGGGGTCGAGCCCTTGCATGTCACTCACGATCGAACACGCCTCCTGTGCGACACCACGAGGATCTGGATTCCGTCACCCGGTCGGTCTCACGAGTCATTCCAGCTGAGTGCTGCCGGTCGGATGGGCGGCTCTTCGAATTGCTTGTCACGTTCGTCCATCCGGTCATAATGCCCCTTGACGATTTCGTAGGAATTCATCGCCTGTTCATGGGCGTCGCTGATGGTTGCGCGCTCACGGCATTGGGCGGCCATCGCGTGCATCTGGGTGATCGCAATCGCCACATTGGCCCGGGTCGAGTCCACCGCCTGGGTGATGACCGCTTCCAGTCGACCCCCACGAACGATCGTGGCGAGATCCGCTCCGGTGACCCTCGATGCTGTCTGCACCAACTCGATCGCTGCGTTGTCGAGCTGTTCGGCGTATGCGCGTAAAGTGACTGCGTCAGGCATGTGTTCGTCTCATGTGAGGTTCCATGGAGCATGGCGTGCGGGCGGGCCGGCACTGACCGGCCTGCCCGCATGTCGGTCAGGCGTCGGTCCACCCGACGTTGGCGGCTTGATCCAGATTGGTTCTCTGATTCGTCACCGTGACGTTCATGTTCGTCGCTGCCACATTGACGTCGTCAGAAGCTGCAGCGAGCTGCACACCGAAGTCTTCCATGACGGGGGTGAACGACGAATCGACCTGGCCCTTGAGCAGTGCGATGTCAGCATTCATCTGGCTGCTGCCCCTCCGCACCTCTGCATCGAATGCCGAGAGATTTGAATCGAACCCGTTGCGGTTGTTACCGGTCCAGACAATCGAGTCACCTTGAGCCTTGAGGCCCGTCATCTCGGCGTCGGTCGCGGCCGTCAAGTTGGTTGTCGTGGACTGCATGGTCGTCAACGAACCGTTGAACGCGGCGATTGCTGTCTGGATCTTCGTCCGCAGCACCTCGCCCTTCGTCGCGATTTCCTGGCCCGCAGTCGTGAACTGCAACGCCAGCGAATCCAGTTGTGCAAGATCTGCACCTGTCATCTCACTCATCAGTCTCTCCCCTTATCCGTTCATCACTGTGTCGAAAGCACTTCGTTGACCCTCGACGCTCGTCGAGAAACTCGTCGCAATCGTCTGAGCGTTCGTTCCCGACGCCTCGACGTTGGTGCGCAATGTGTTCATGGTTGCCGTGAAGGAACCGTTGACCACGGAGGACGCCTCGGCCATGAACGCTTCGATCGACGACTTGATCGCCACGATCTCGTCGTCGAGTGCTGCGACGAGCCCGTCCATCCTCGTCCGATTGGCGCCGGTCCACATCGTCGACGCTGCCTGATTGTTCAACCTCGTCATCTCAGCAGCGATCTCATCGGCCAACCCGCGCGCTTCGGCATCCAGTGCCCGCATCTCCGCCGTGAATTCCGCAAGGGCGGCATCCACGCCGCGAGCGATGCTTGCGGACTGTGTCTGAAACTCACCCCCAGCAGACTCAAATCGTCTCGACAGGACGCTCATTGCGCCCAGATCCGCACCAATCATGGTCATCCGGTAACTCCCTCGATCGCGTCGCACAGCTCGTGCCATCCAACAGTTGCGGACACCAAATGATGTCCGATCGCGCTGAACGTAACAGGACGCTCGGACGCGAGCAAGCAGTACCGCAAAGAACCAACCGAGCCACACCCAACGAGATCGTTGAACGCTCTCCGTCGCCACCAAGTGCCTCCACGCGGCCATTCTTTCGCTTCAAGATAGGCTCAATTCAGCTATGGACATCGTCATCGGCATGGGCGACGACCTCGCTGAACTCTCGGTCGACGGGGCCAACGACGCCAGCCGAATCGACGAACTGATCCAACAAGTCACCGGGCTCGACTGCCCAGCCGCAGTCGAAGTCGACGGCAGAGTGTTGCCCAGCTCCACCCCACTGGCCATGGCGGGGCTGCTGTCCGGCTCCACCATCTCACTCGCCCTGGACGCCACACCGCAATTCGCAGACATCGGCGTCGAACTGGTGCAGACCGCCGGACCGGGCGCTGGCACCACTCGTCGGGTCCACCCTGGGCGCTACATGCTCGGGCGCAGCAAGCACCCCAACGCTGCTGGGCTCTCCACCGCCCCCGTGCACGAGGCCGCCGTCGAACTGTCCGTCGGAGCGAACGGTGAAGCGAGAGTCCGGTCCGTCACCGCAAGCAAACCAGCACGCCTCGACGGAAGAGAGCTCGGCTGCGACGACTTCGTCGCGTGGCCTGCTGGCACGCTCGTGGTGGACGGTCGCGCGTTCGAGTTGCAGCACGGCAGAAAGATCGGCGCCGAGGCATCGCGGCGCCGCCTCGCAGCGATGGGCACCGACGGCCGAGCAGCGTTCAACCGTCCGCCCCGACCTGCCGTCGAGCCCGTCGACCGACCGGTCGAGGTGCCCGATGGGGGAAAAGTCGTCGGTGAAAAGCGGCGATTCCCGTTGCTTGCAATGCTCGCTCCCCTGCCGATTGCGGTCGGCATGGCCCTGTTGCTGGGAAGCCCTCGATTCATGCTCTTCGGCCTGATGTCGCCCATGATGGCTGGAGCGAACTGGGTGTCTGATCGGAGGCAACGTAAGCGTGATCTCGGCGAGTCGACTCGCGCTGATGCAGCGGCGGTCGCAGAGTTCACCGCCACGGTGCAACGCGAGCACGCACGTGAACGCGAGCGGCGCCGGCTTGCGCACCCGCACCTCGCAGCGTCGATGGGGCTGGCTGCCGAATCGAACCCGCAGCTCTGGCAGCGCCGCCCGGACGATCCCGACGCTTTCCAGATCGCAATCGGCCTGGCGGACCAACCATGGCAGCCAACACTGGAACGCACGTCCGATTCACTGTCGTCAGCCGAGACGATCGTTGCCGAAGCTGGCCCGCTCATCGCCGTTCCCGTCGTCGTCGATTTCTTGCACACTCGCGGCCTCGGTTTCGTCGGCAGCACCGACTTCAACGACGCCGCCGCCCGCGGTCTGCTGATTTCTGCCGCGGTCACTCACGGACCCGCCGACCTCGACATCGTCGTGCTCACGACGCGGGACCGGGCCGACCAGTGGGAGTGGGTGAAATGGCTTCCCCACAACCGCGCGAGAGGGACGCCGCTCATCCTGGTCAACGACGAACAGGTTGCCGGGTGGGCATCAGCAATCCGATCGAGTTGGCAACGCCCCAGCCGACCGACGACGCCATCACACATCACCCTCGTCGTACTCGACGAACCGCAATGGTGGCGCGACCGCAAGGCGCCGCTGCGCCCTCTGCTGTCGGATACGTCGATGCCGTTGCGTTACATCGCTCTGACCGACATCGTCGAAGACCTCCCGGCCGTCTGCACAACGGTGGTCACCGAACGCACCGATGGCGTCGCCGCAGTCGAGGACCTCGGCGAGCGCACCGAGATCGGTGGCGTCTCGCTGTACTTCGCCGAGCTGGACACCGCCCACCGGTGTGCCATCTCACTTGCGCCGCTCGATGACCCCGAACTTCCCGCCGAGTCGGCGGGCACGCTGCCGACGTCGGTGTCGATCCTCCGTCTTCTCGACCTTGACGAGCTCGACGCCGTTGCTGTCCGAACGCGATGGCAGCGAGCGCCTCAGCCCGCTCGCCCCATCGCTCCCCTCGGGATCAGCGCTCGTGGCATCGTCGAGATCGACCTCGTCAACGACGGACCGCATGGCCTCATCGCGGGAACCACCGGCGCCGGCAAGAGCGAGCTCCTGCGCAGCCTCGTCGTCGGACTCGCCGCCACCCTGCAGCCCGATGACATCAACTTCGTGCTCGTCGACTTCAAGGGCGGCTCGGCATTCGATGCGTGTGCCGACCTGCCCCATACCGTGGGACTCGTCACCGACCTCGATGAGCACCTCGCCGGCCGTGTCCTGCGGTGTCTCCAAGCCGAACTCCATCATCGCGAAGTGGTCCTGCGCGACGCAGGGGCATCGTCGCTCGTCGAGTACCAACTCTTGGACGATGTGGCACCGCTGCCCCGTCTCGTGCTCGTGGTCGACGAGTTCGCGTCGGTTGCGTCAGAGTTGCCCGAGTTTCTTCCAGCACTCGTCGACATCGCTCAGCGCGGACGCAGTCTCGGCATCCACATGATTCTCGCGACGCAGCGCCCGGCTGGTGTGGTCGACAACAAGATCAAGGCGAACACCAACCTCCGTATCGCCTTGCGTGTACAAGACGACGGCGACTCCCTCGACGTGATCGACACCCGCGACGCTGCGCTACTCCCACGTCAGAAACCTGGACGTGCCTATGCGCGCTTCGGGGCTGGCGAACTCACCGAGTTCCAGTCTGCGTACTCGAGTGGTGTCAGCAGCGCAGATGGAACGACGCAACTCGACATCCACCCATTCGTCATCGGTCGACCCCTCACCCGGCTCGAACAGCGCCTCCTGCGGAATCGGGCGGACGCAGACCAATCAGGTCCAGCAGCTTCTGACACCGACCTTGCGAGACTGGTCAGCTCGATCTCGGCCGCTTCGCACGAACTCGGACAGTCACATCAACGTCGGCCCTATCCAGATCCACTTCCCGCCAACATCGACCGGACGGCGCTCTCAGCCAGATATCCGGGCTCAGCAATTCCCTTCGGGGTGATCGACCTGCCCGACCAGCAACGGCAGACCCCGGTGTTCTGGAGCCCCGGCCCGAACGGCAGTTTGGCGATCTATGGCATCACGGGCGCCGGCACCTCCTCCGCGTTGGTCACCATCGCACTGGGGATGGCCGAACGTTTGTCGCCCGACGCAGCTCACCTGTACATCATCGATGGCGACACCAACCTCACTCATCCACTCGCCACGTTGCCCCACACCGGAGCTGTCATCCGGCTGGACGAGCCCGAACGAATTGCTCGCCTGACTCGATTTCTGAACAAGGAGATCGACCGGCGCCGCCAATTGGCCATCGAGCTCGGTGGTCCTGGCCCGGTAGCGGCGCGTGAGGCGTCGATCGTGGTGATGATCGACAACATCGGCGCAGTCCGCCAAACCCTCGAAGACTCCAAGGAACACACCGACACGTGGCCCGCCCTCGAACGCGCCCTGCGCGACGGCCAAGCCCTTGGGATGTGCGCCGTGCTGACGGCCAAGACAGAGCGGGCGCTCCCAGCAACGTTGGCCGGCCAGATTCCGAACCGATTCGTCATGCGGCTCGGCGACCAGTTCGCTTTCGCCGCCTTCGGTTTCCGACCCGCCGAGATCCCCACGTTCGTGCCCGGCCGCGCCCTGAGGCCCGACGACAAGACCGAACTCCAGATCGCTCGACCTGCGGACGACCTCGGGGCGACGATCGAAGCACTCGCGCTGGCTCCGGCGCTCGACAACCCCGCAGTGCGCGTCGACCCGCTGCCATCGGTGGTGCATGTCCAGGTCGTGGCGCGCTCATCAGCAGTGACCGAACGCGGTCTCGACCTGGCGGTCGGCCTCGACACGATCAGTGGCGACCCCGCCATGCTGCAGGTGCCGTTTGGTGAGACGGCAGTCGTCGTGGGTGCCGGCGGAAGCGGTCGCTCGACGACCTTGGCCGCAATCGCCACCGCCGCATCGGTGGCCGACTCGTCACTTCCCATCTTCGCCGTCTCCCCTCGCGGGGGTGCACTCGGTGCCTTCCCGGAAGCAGACCGGCCGAGCGTCCCATCGGACGTCGCTGATTGGGTGGAGCGAGTGACCACCACCTCCGGGCGGCGCCTCGTGCTGATCGATGACGCCGACCGCCTCGGCGGGCCGAGTTTCGACAAGCTCGCTGCCTGTCGCGACGATGACCTGATCATCGTCTTCGCTGGACGGCCCGACGATCTCCGGCAACCGTCGCACTGGACCAAGCCGATGCAGCGGTTTCGAAACGGCGTGCTCCTTCGGCCCGGAGCCCTCGACGGCGAGATTCTTCGGGTCTCGCTCGGGCACCGCCCGCTGCGCTTCCTGCCCCATCACGGCATCGCCGTATCCGACGGTGAGCCGACCCACATCCTGGCTGCTCACACCGGGCTGGAACCGGCGAGAACTTCATGAGGTATCAGCGCGGCGCCGGTATCGGCTTGGAGATCACCGACCGGGTCGTTCGCGGCGTGCGAATCGATCCTGATGCCATTCACCGCGTTGCGCTCAGCACCGAGGTGCCGATCGCCACGAGCGCCGCCAGTACGGCGACACTCGAAGCGCTGCTTCATGCGCGAGCACTCCTCGGGCTGGAGCAAGTGCCAGTGAACATTGCGTGGTTTCCCCCAGGCGCAACGCTGCACCGCATCGAGATCACCGGCTGGGGTGAGCCCCAGATCAACGCATCGAGGCAGCAGCTGGCCGACACCGAGGGAATCACCTCCACGATCGTTTTCGACACCGGAACTCGTCGATGGCTGCTCGCGCTCCAATGGGATCACACCGATGTGCACCAGATTCGAGATCTTGCGATGCAAGCCGGTTTCAGCGACGTGACGATCGAACCCGCGCCACTTGCTTTGATGCGGGTGGCTCAGCCGGATTCCAACATCCTGATGCGATTCGCCGATGCCGACACGTCTTGGACGGCCGTCATCGACCGTGGCGCCCCACTCTGTGCAGTCCACGTCCCGAGAACTGCCGACGTCGTCGAGCCGGACGTCCATTTCAGCAATTTCGCCTCCGCCGCATTTCTCTGCGAAGGACTCGCCACGCCAGCCGAGTTGGGTGCTGCGCTCCAGCAGTTGACATCTGAGACGGTCGGCGAACGAGATTCGCCGAGCCAGCTTTCTGTCGTCGACGCTCTGTACCCACTGCTCGAAGCCGACGATCCTGCGGCCGGGGAACGGATTGCGGTGGCATTCGGAGCTGCAATCGGCGCAGCCGGACTGGCAGGTACCGCCCGAGCACTCTCGATTGCGACACCAAGCCGCAACAGCGTGCGCAGCGCATGGCGCCCGTGGACCCTCGAGGCCCTTGCCGAACCCATCGTCGAGCCGCCCAGACCCACACTCTGGCAGCGACTCGTCGTCCACTGTCGGTCAGTCATCAACCGCCTGCGTCGGTGAGCCGCGGGACTGGTTCGTCCTCCAAGGTGCATGCGACATCCTGATCCCCACCGATGATCGCCGGGGCGCTTGAACTCTGAAACGGCTTCTCGAGTGCTGCAGTCACGGTGTGACTTGGACTGCCGTCGCCTTCGATTCATCAGCGGCTGCGGCAAGAGAGTCGTCGAGATTCTCGTGGAAGTGACCGATCGCGCTTTCGTTGCGGCCGAACACGATGGTGTCGTTGGCCCCGGCGCGAAAGCCGGCCTGCACGGCGAGCGACATCTCGGTGTCTTCGACCGCTCCTTGCGCGGCGAGTTCGAGGCCGGCGGCGGCGGACTCGCGAACGTCGACGCTCTGGTCAGCGGTGGACAACATGAACGTGGTGATGCGGCTGCGGTCGATCGCCAACGGGTCGATCAGCGAGACGAGTGTCAGGTCAGGGAACGTGGACACGATCGTGTTGGGGAACAGGTGCGTGACGGTGGTGGAACAACCGCGGAGCTTGCGCTCGGCGGGGGGCTTCGTCGCTTGGCGTTCGATGTTCCGATACGGGTAGGTGACGCGACTGTGCATGCCGGAGAACTCGATGACATTCAGGTTGTCGTACTGCACGGGGTAGAAGGTCGAGCGGTGCGCCGATCGAATGTGGTACCCCTCGAGGGTCTGCTCGACGAGCACCTTCCAGTTGATCGGTTGTTCTTCCGTGGTCGTCGACACGAGGCGATGGTCGGCAAGTGTGTCGGCCAGGAGAAGTTGCGGGGCGTCGATGCCGGTCGATTCGGGTGTGGCGTCTCCGGCGGATCCGGCGACGATGATCAGGCCGTTGGCCTCGCAGCTGGCGAGTTCGACCAGCGCCCGCTCGTCGGCGATGTCATCTGGGAAACCGTCGGCGTGGGGGATGTGCGCGATCGAACCGTCGAGTCGGTACGACCAGCCGTGATAGCTGCAGACCAGGGCCTGCGCACAACCCTGTCCATCGGCGATCGTGGCGCCGCGATGACGACAAGAGTTGCGGAACACACGGGCACGACCGTCACGTCCGCGGCTGACGAACAGCGGAACCCCGAACGACTCTCGAGCGAGATAGTCGCCCACCTCCACGACTGAGGCGGCAGGCGCGAACACCGTCGGCATCCGTCGAAGTGCATCGACTTCGGACTGAAATCGGACGGGATCGCGGTAGTTGTTGACCGGTTCGAACCATGCTTCGCCGAGGTCGGTGGTCGAATCACGGACGTGGGTGAGCACTCGCTCGACGACGTCGGCATCACTCGCAAACTGAGCTGTCATCGTGAGATCCTCATGAGCGGAGTATCACGAATCACGAAACAGATGTCAACCTAAGTGTGACAAGCGTTGGCGACCAATCGCCGCACAACGCGGTGACGTCGGCCATCATGAGAGTGTGGCTACTGCACGAACACCCGTCGAGCGGTTCGAGACCTCGCGTCCGCTGACCGCTCGGTCGGTGCTCGCCACGGCGTTACTCGGGGCTCCGAACGGTCGGCTCCCTGTGGGCCACCTCGTCCAGGCGGGGCGGTTGCTCGGCATTGCCGATGGTGCGGTGCGAACCCGCTTGTCGCACATGGTCGCCAACGGAGAACTCACCACCGACGCTGGTGTGTACCAACTGAGCGGCGCGCTCGCCGAACGTCAGCTCGACGTCGACGGAGCGGTTCGTCCTCGACCGCCCGACTCGAACTGGGATGAGACGTGGGAGATCGCCGTCGTGCGAGCCGGGTCACGCACCGCGTCACAACGCCACGAGCTTCGCGCTGCCGCGACGCGGCTCCGCCTCGGCGCTTTACGCGATGGCTGCTGGGCGCGACCAAGCAACCTCGAGCGCGACCGCCACACCAGCGCTCGTGCGATCCTTTCGCAACAGTGCCTGACGTTCCACGGCGCCATCGCTGACGTCACGGCGGCCGACGTCGAGCAAGCGTTCGGTCTCATCGATTGGGCGGTGGAAGCGCGACGACTCGATGCAGCAATCGAGGCCGACTCAGCCGGGGTGATCTCGCAACCAGAGCCCACGCGAATGCGCGATCGCTTTCTGCTCTTGATCGCAGCGGCACGGCATCTGCGCGCCGACCCGATGCTGCCCGAGCCGCTGCTCCCACACGACTGGCCCGGCGAAGCGCTACGCGGCGCCTACTACCGGCTGACTCAGGATCTCCGAGAACACCTCGAAGATGCAGTCAAGTCTGACGGCTCGGCCGACTCCCGAACACTCGAATGACGACGTCGGACGGTTCAGCGGAGCCCGGACATGTAGGCGTCGTCCACCCACCGGAGCGCGTCCGGTCGGAGCCTGTCGAGCGACGTGAAGTCGATGCCATCGAAACTGCCGATGCCCTTGCTGTTGGTGAAGACCAGCGCCCACGGGCCGAGGGTCGTCACCAATGATGCGGTCCCACCTTCTTCGATGAAGCCTCCCGCCGAGAGACCTGGTTCGGTCTGGACCGGCAGCGGGCCGATCCGGTCAAGGACGAATTGCTCTGCCTCCGCCGACGAACCGAAGAGGACGACGCGTCGTTCACCCGATGGCCCTGCCGGCGCAGTCGTCGGGTCGACGCCGTAGGTCGCCGACCACTCGCCGAGGGCTCCGGCCGGCGACTTCGAAGTCACCGGGCCGACGGCGTTTCGTCCGCCACGTCCGCCGATTGCAGTGCGCGTCGAACCGACGGGCGAATCCAGCTCGACGGTGAGCGCCACCGAGGGCTCGGTCAGATTTCGGAGCACGTTCTGCCATCCGACATGCTCTTCGTCGGCGGGACGCACGGACTCGGTTCGTTGCTCCACGATCATTGCTGAGAGGTCGCGCTCGGATTCGAGGAGATCCAGAGTTGCACGCTCGTCCGCCTGGGTCTCACCCAAGAACGGGATCAGGACGAGGCCGACATCTCCGAAGCGTCTCACGGACACCGTGCGACCCTGCGGATTCTCTGCGGTCGCCCACTGGTTCGGAATCGTGTTCTCGACGATCCATGTCGGGAGCGACTCGGTCAGTCGACCGTCGAAGACCCGGAGACCGAAGACCTGCGCTGACGTACCCGATAGGAAGCCGAGGTTCAGTCCGTATGAAGCGAAGGCTTCGGTCCATGGCGCATCACCATCGACTTCCTCTCGATCTTGTGACCACGATGCTGCGCCGAGAAATTCTTCAGCTTCCTCGGGCGAGATCCCCGAAGCGGCGACCGCTGCGTCGAATCGGGACGTCAGGAGCGTGCTCTCGATGCCGACGAAGTCGGCGGTCGAAGGCAGCACCGCCGTGAGCGGTGCAGTGGTCGCAAGGTCGGGGGCGGTACTGAGCTGTTCGGGGATGTCTCCGGTCGGTCCCGTGAGATCCAGAGTGGCGAGATACTCGTCGAGAGCGACGCTGGTGCGCTGCGCCAGCAGTCCGTCGGCGTTGCCGGGGACCTCGCCGATCACCTCGATCCGGTAGGTCCTGTCTCCGTGAACAGTCGTGATGATCCTGTCGCTCCCGACGGCCCCGGGCCGACCGAGCGCAAGTGCGGCCGTGTCGGGATCCGCCCAGCGGTCAGCCGAGAGGCGGATCCGACCGGACCCGAAGTCGGCTTCACGGTGACCGCTCTCGCCGAGCCCAACGCGCTGCGAGCCCGAGAGGTACTCCGTATCGACCCCGACCATCGGTGCGCCGCCGAGCTCTTCGAGTGCTGACCAGGTCAACAGGACATCGTCGACAGTCAGCCGTTCGGCCTGATCGGCGAAGCCAGCCGGGATGCTCTCGTCGTCGATGACCTCCTCGATGGCAGTGTCCTGCGCGTCTGCGAGCGCGATCACATCAGCCCGCAGGTTGTTGTCGTCGAAATCGGCGACCGAGATCTGGAAGGACCGCAAACCGTCCTGGCGATAGAGCTCGATGATGATGTTGTCGTTGCGGCTCTCCGACGGCGCCTCGATCCGGCTGCCGACCCAACCTGCATGCTCGATCGACTCGACGCGGATGTACTCCCGCCCGAAGCGGGCGACCTGATCAGCGGCGAGGAAGTCGCTCCAGAGGGTGGCTTGTTCCGCCGCTTCCGCCGAATCCGCCAGCTCGCACGCTCGGATCACCACGTTGTATCTGGTGGTCGAGCGGTCGAATGCGCACGCTCCTCCCGGGGTGGCCGGGACGGGACTGTCGACGAACGGGAGCTCGTCCGACCCGGGCGGGAGGAGACCTCGCTGCACGGAGCGGTCGCCGACTTCGTTGAGTTCGAGCAGCACGTCCTCGATGCGGACCTCCGGCGATTCGATCGCCGTGGTGGTCGTGGTCGTGGAGCTCGTCGACGCCGTTGAGTCGGTCGTGTTCGGCTCCGGGTCGGCCGGTGCCGATGTGGGCAACGCCGGTGCAGTGACGATGTCTTCATTCACGACCGGCGAGGTCGCAGGCATGATTTCCGAGCCAACCGATTCCGGTTCCGATCCAGTGGAACACGCAAAGGTCACCGAGGCAATCGCGTAGAGCGCTACGCAGCGGGTGAAACGAGTTCTGGTCGTGGCCATACCGCAGGGTAGATCCCGACGCTTCATTCTTTCGAGCGACCCATGCCCGATGAGACTCGCAGATCGGCGCCCAACACCGTCGACAGGATGATCACCGTCGGCATCGGATTCGTCCGAAGATGAAGGCAGGTACCTGGAATCAGCAGTTCATCATCGTTGCGACGGCTCGGCAGAATTCCGGCCACCGGTCGGCGGGCACGCGTCCAGCGCGGCGGAGCAGGCGATTGACGTCAAGAAGTTGGAGATTGTCGAGACTCGCCACGGATCCATCGCGAACGCCCTCGGCGGAACCGAGCGGAACCTCGGTTGGAATGTCACGCACCGTCGAGGTGATCGGTGCCACGACAACGCGCGTGAGACGCGAGGCGATTCGGCGGCGCGTGAGGACGACGACCGGGCGGACCTTCTCGTCGGCAAAGTCCGCCCACCAGACGTCGCCATCGCCCAGCCGGATTTCAGCAGTCGTCACCCGGCAGCCCGACGTTGGCGGGCGAGGTCCATGACATCATCGGGCACGTCACCGTCGTATGGCAATTCCCGATCCCAGTCGATGTGGGCAACGTCGAGCTGCAAGTCGGTGTCTGCGTCGTACGGCGACCGTTCCAATGCCGCGATCTCGCGCCGCTGGTCGTCCTGATCGATGAGCGCACCGAGGGCAGCATCGAACAGCTCGCTGTCTCGGCCGAAATCCAGACGGCGCGCCCGGGCCAATAGTTCTCCGTCGACAGACGTCGAAATTCGCTGCCGGGTCATGCCACATAACGTAGCACGCCTCGTGGCATCCTTCTCAGAACCGAGAGGAGCACCCCGCGGTTCCCGATCGGGACTGAGCCGTAGACGTCGCTGTTGATACCGAGCGCCACGGAAGCGCCCGTACCGAACGGTCCGGCCGCCCGCTTGCCGATGCGCATCCGGGACCAAGCAGAACGGTCGGCCCGGTCGTTCCGGGTCAGGCGGTGAGGAGTGCGGCGGGGATGATGGCGATGCCGTCGGGGCGCCGGTAGGCGTCGGTGCCCGTGGTGATCACGGCAGCGTCGAGCAGGTCTGGTCCGATGGTGGCTTCGAGCCATTTGAGGTGGCGGAGGTCGCGGTCGTCGATGGTTGCGGTGAGTTTGACCTCTATTGCGAGGACTCGTCCGTCGTCCCGTTCGACAATGAGGTCGATCTCGTGCTCGCCGCCTCGGGTTCGAAGATGTCGGACGCGGGCTTCGTTTGCCTGGGCGTAGGTGCGAACGGAGAGCGTCACCAGGGACTCAAACAGCGCTCCGAGCAGGGTTCCGTCGCGGGGGATTGGCGGTCCACTGCTGTGTCCGTCGAGGAGGGCGTCGGCACCGACGCCCAGGAGGCGGGCGGCGAGCGCCGGGTCGGCGAGTTGGTGCACGGGTGAGGAGGCGAGGCGGCGGAGGTGATTCCGGCTCGGAATCCAGGCGGGAACTTCCTCGATCATCCAGAGTTGTTCGAGGGTGGCGCGGTAGGGGCCGGTCGTTGTCTTGGCGGGTTTGTCGTTCTCGCCTGCTGAGGATGCGTCTCGGATTGTTTCGTAGGAGGCGGTGGTCGAGGTGGCTGCGGCGTAGGCGGTCATCCATCGGCGGAGGGCTGTGGGGTTGCGGACGCGCAGGCCGGCTTCGGCGAAGTCGTGTTCGACGATGCGGTCGAGGTAGCCGTCGAGTTGTGAGCGCAGGACGCGGCCGGTGCTTGCTCTGATCGCGGGGAAGCCCGAGGCGACGATTTCGTCGGTGTAGGTGGCGAGGTCGACGGTGGTCGAGCCCTCGATTGGTGGTCGTTGTCCGGACAGCAGGCTCGCAAGACTGACCGATGGTTCGGTGAGGGCTCGCTCGGCGAGTGACATCGGGCGCATACGGACGGTCACGATGCGTCCGGCTCCTGAGTGTTTCGGAGCGTTGGAGGGCGACGCCGATCCGGTGAGGAGGAAGCGTGCCGGGGATGGGTTGTCGTCGACAGCTCGTCGTACGAGGTCCCACGAAGCGGGAAAGCGCTGCCATTCATCGACCAGCACGGGTGGTTTGCCGGCGATCAGGCGATCGGGGGCAGCACGGAAGACCTCGAGTTGGCCCGGGTCGTCGAGTCGATGCACCGTTGCTGCCCGTTGCATCGCCGTCTCGGTCTTTCCGACGGCCTTGGGCCCCTCCAAGGCAATTGCAGGAAGGCCGTGGAGGAGCTCATCGATTTCGTGGTCAACGATCCGTGGTCGGTACACCATCGCACGTGAACACTACCGTATGGACGCCAACGAGACTACGAAATGGACAGATGAAAGCATACCGTTTGGACGTAGGCCGGTGCGGGCCTGTCCAAGCCGGGACCAGCCAGCAATCGCAGCGGACAACCGCGCTCGAGATCAGCGCTGGCTCATACCGATGATGTAGAGGGCGGCGAGCACGAGCACGAAGATCGGGCCGACCTGTGCCGGCTTGATGTCGTTGGCCTTGGCGTGGTAACCGATTGCACCGATCATCAGGGCCACGACGCCAGCGGCTACGGCGACGCCAACCGTCTTCCAGTCGTTCACCGTCGCGGCGATGATGAGTCCCATCGCGGCTGTTTCGGCGGCACCAATGGCTGTCCAGAGGCCGGCGCCTTCTTTGAGGTCACGGATCGCGAGTTCGACGACGGCGTGTTGTCGGTGAAAGGCGTCAGCGTCGGCTGCGGACATGACGGTGTTGGGGCCTACTTAACGCGGTCCCCGACCACGCAACGTCCACCGATGGGACAGGTAGTTATCGATGTCGGGACAGAGAGGGCGATAGGGACAACTCAAATCGCGCTCATCACTACATGATGAGCTCACGACAAAGTGTCCGAGATTCGAGATCTGACCTGGGGTTACGCGAGTACCTGTCCCAGTTTCGTGAGTTGTACTTGTCCCAGCGGTTGAACGCGTGTTCGATGGACCTGAGCGGTCGACCTCGAACAGCGCCCACCGGCGAACGCGGTAGGTGATCGCTCACAGCGCCTGGGGTCGACTCCCGATCAGACCGGTTCCACTGCCAAACCAAAAGAGCCACTTGCGCACGCACTTTGTCGCTCCCCGTGCAGTGGAATTTTCCAGCAACTCAACATCCGCTTGGACGACCGCTCATCCTTCTTCACTGTTGTCCGTCTCCAAGTCATGAGGGCCTGCTTCGCTAAGCCCCGACACGATCCCAAAGCTATCCATCCAGTCAGCAACCGCTTCATGCACGAGCCTGCTCCAACTGTTTGCATCCCCAACCCCATAGCGGGCAAGAGTTCGAGCGGTGACGGCCGCATCCGATCCCCAGGCCACACCTTCGACGTCAAGTTGGCCAAGGAACTCTGACACCCGCTCTGTTGCCTGATCCAAATACCGGGTCTCGAGCTGAAGGCGGGCGAAGTGTGCCTGAACCGGGCCCACGAGATCCACTGCCTTGGCAGCATCTTCATCAACGTAGAACCGAATGAACGGAACCTCGCCAATGCCGCCCTCGATGGTGCATCCAAACAGCGGCTGGTTTACCGGGTCGACGACTGGATGCAGGATGCGATTGGACCCGTCCGGTATGAGGTCCGACTTCAAACTGTTACACGTAGCGCAACTCGGGATGAGGTTGAACGCAGCGACGGAAAATTCTGGGTAGGCAGACCGTGGAAGGTAGTGGTCGAAAGTCCTTGCGGTACCTATTCCGCAATACGGACATCGAAATCGTCCTAGCTCCGATCCCACGATCTGTTTCAATCGCTCAACTGCCGGGGTCGCAGATGTCCAGCAGTGCTTCAAGTCCACATAGAGGCAACGCTTGCATTTTTTGCCAGCGCAGTCGTGATCCAGGTCACTACGAGCGAGGGCAAAAGAACCGACCGTTGCGTGCGAGGCGAACCGATCGAATATCGCAGCTTCCGCATTCGTCAGGCGACCTCGTCGCGCTGGGTGCTTCATCGCCACGATATCCCGGTAAAAAGTCTTCGAATCCGCAGTTGTGGAAGGGAGCGCTCTCATCACTGACGGGATTCAAGACTCTTCAGAAAGATCAGCGCGTTCATTCGTAACCCGTTGTCGAATCGTTCGTTCACCGCTTCCACGCTCCCTTCTTGGCTCCAAAGTTCTCGGAGCACGTCCTGGTAACTCCTATCGCCGTCGCGGTCTTCGAACACCTCACGCGAGATCTCGGTCAGGTTGGCACCGAAGGTCTCAAACGTCGGTCTCTCAACCCTTGTGACGTCGCCCGATCGGACCAACACGTGTACTGATGAGCGGCGAACCTGCTGCACTACGCTTGGCGAGTGAGTTGCGACGACGGCGAAGGAGTCGCGCCGCTCAAGCAAGTCTGAGATCCATGCCATGAGGCTGCTGAGCAACTGCGGATGAAGGTGCATCTCCGGTTCATCCATCAGAACCAAAGTTCGATCTCCCACGTTCTCCAGCATCTCGCTAGAGATCGCGAGCACAATCCGCTGACCCGCACTGAGCAAGTTGTAGGGGAAGGATTCCAAATCCGCTAGCAAGTCAAGATCGTGGATTCCTTCGAAAGACGGACGCAAGGGCATCAGCGCCTTTCGCCGGTCGTCGGCCCCTAGGCGCTCAAAGCGCTCACTGACCTCGGCCATCACCACCTCCGACCGACTCAAACCGGCACCCCGGTCAGGTCCTACGCTCCTCAGTCCACAGTACGTGTAGTTGAACCTCTCAGATTGGGATTCCGTCGGCACCACGAAGTCATCAAAGGCGCTGAACGACACCGCCACAACGCCATAAACAGATGGACGCGGTTCGATCGATTCGGTTGGCAAATCACTGGTCGAGTCGTGGTTGCCGTCTTCGTCGCTGGTCAGCACACGACCAAGCAGTCGTGCGAGGCCCGCCATGGTGGCCGTCTTTCCAGAGCCGTTGAGGCCAACAAGAACGTTCATT
>ENA-ORXT01000703-ORXT01000703.1-marine-metagenome-genome-assembly--contig:-NODE-703-length-51089-cov-39.766741_pt1 | contig 51089 bp, 13 predicted proteins | sample MGYA00237868_ERZ511482 | MGnify/ENA metagenome assembly ERZ511482
GCGAGGCTTTTTAACGAAGGAACATGAAGAACAAAATAAATAATTACCGTCATTCTAAACTAGAATTGGTATAAGTTGGTTTCAGCCATAGTCCAAGCGGAAAAACTAAAAACTATATCCGATAAAGCTAATTTAAAAAATATAAATCTAAACAGCACCCCGCTTAACACATAAGCATTTATTATCCTTCACAGAACTTTATATTTTTATAACTTTGAGCACAAGAAATAATCATCAGTTTACAAGTGAGGAAGATACCTCTCTTAGATTTGTCAAAAATCATCAATGAATCGTACATTTAGTTTTACCTTGTTATTAACCCTTATTACCTTAATTTCATGTCGGTCAAAAAAAATAGTCTTGGATAATACACCTAATGATAATATAGAGATTCCTAAAGACTTTAGATCCTACCTAGGTATCAATTATAAGTTTGATCAGCAAGGCCTTCAGGATACTTTTAATTTTTTGATAGATAGGTTCTTAGTAGACAATCTAGAGTTAGATTCTTATGGCGCCGATGTAACCATCAGAAAACACAAAGACGGACAGTTAATAATCGATGGAAAAAGAATAGAAGTAATTTTACCACTGGAAATAGGATTGTCAAAAGAAACCTTTTTGAAAACGGTAAAAGCCACAGGTATTTTAGAAATGAAATTTGCAAGCGATATTGAAATTAATAATCAATGGGAACTAGCAACGAACTCGCAATTGGAAGATTTTAAATGGTTAGAAAAACCTGTCCTTTCCATTGGTGGTATTACTTTACCTATAGAAAGTATCGCGAATGCAGTTATCAACCAATCTAAGAAAGTAATTTCAGAGAATATAGATCATACCATCCAGGAGCAGTTTGTTCTCAGAGAGAAGATGTTAGAAATTATGGCCTTTATAGAAGAGCCATTTCTATTAGATACTTTCTATAATGCTTGGTTACAAATGGAACCAGACACAGTCTATTTGTCAGCAATAAAGAAAAAAGATAAATGGACGGAAGGCATCATAGGTGTGAGAGCACATTCCATGATGAGCTCAGAAAAGCCGGATAATATTTCCGTTGCGCAGTTACCGGAATTTTCGTGGACAGACAAAATAGAACCGGTATCTATTCTTAATCTTCAAGTAGACCTAGATCGTAAACATGTACAAGAGGTTCTGGATGATAATTTGGTAGGTAAAACTTTCACAACCGACGGAAAAGAAATGACTATACATGGAGTCAAGTTAGATGGTTACAAAGATAAGGTTCAGGTAGAGGCGCAAGTTTCGGGAACCTTTAACGGTATCGTTATATTACGAGGTCTACCTGTCTACGAAAATAAAACTAAATTAATAAAAGTCGAAGATCTTGACATAGCGATCAAAACAAACAATGTGCTTCACAAAGCAGGAGCCTGGATGTTCAAATCAAAAATTAAAAATGCTCTTGAGCAGAATATGCAGTTTTCCATTGCAGATAACATAGCTTCTGTTCAGTTTAAGATAGATGAATTTATAGCAAGGAACACCGACAAAAGTAATCTGGACTTGAAGGTTGAGATTTTAGATTCGGCTCTTAATCACTTGTTCATAAAAAAAGAGAAAATGTATCTGGGATTACAAATTCAGCTCAGAGCTGATTTGACCATATACGATCTGCTATCACTTCAAAACTTGGAATTCCAAAAACCTTTAAAAAACTAATACCCAACACCCAACACCAAACACCAAACACCAAACACCCAACACCCAACACCCAATACCCAATACCCAACAAGAGAGTCTAAAACATTTTAAAATATCTTGCTTCATATGTTTTGATAAGCTCCAAAAAAGATGTTGAGACCTACAATTAATTGTATACGGAATATCTGTGAACCTACGAAACAAATGGATATAAGACCAAAAAGGTTACAGCTCCAGCCAAAAAGCCTATTGCTGCTAACCAAGAGATTTTCTTGAAATACCAGATAAAGTCTATTTTTTCCATACCCATAGCGGCAACACCAGCTGCAGAACCGATAATCAGCATACTACCTCCAGTACCTGCACAATATGCAATGAAATGCCATATTTTATCATCCATAGGTTGAGTATACATACCCATGGAAGCGGCTACTAGAGGAACATTATCTATGATTGCAGATCCTACACCCAGTAGCATGACCACAATATCTTGATTAGGAATAGCAGAATCTAAGCCATCTGCTAAGTATCTTAGTGTTCCCATACCATTTACAACAGTACTTTCTACTGCAGCAACAGCCATAAGAATTCCTAAGAAGAATAATATACTCGACATCTCTATTCTAGACAGTGCTTGATGTGCTGTAAATTGATGCTTACGTTCCTCTGTAAAATCCTCTTCTGGGTGAATGTATTCTGAAACTAACCATACAACTCCTAGACTTAACATCATACCTATGTACGGTGGAAGATGTGTAGCAGTCTTGAAAAAAGGTACAAATACGATCGCGCCCAGACCTAGGAATAACATTTTTCTGCTACTCAGATAAGTTTCTAAAATAGCATTATCCTTTACAGTTTTGATTTCACCTTTAAAGGCATTGAGATAAGAGGCTACAAATGTTGGTACTATAAAACAAATAATAGATGGTATAACAAGCATCTTTATAAGCCCTGCCGTACTTACTTGTTTACCTATCCATAACATGGTCGTTGTAACATCGCCAATCGGAGACCATGCTCCTCCAGCATTTGCAGCAATGACAACCATAGATACAAACCACAATCGCTCTGTCTTATCACTAATAAGTTTTCTTAATAGCGTAACTAATACAATAGTCGCAGTAAGATTATCTATAATAGCAGAAAGGATAAAAGCTAAGATCCCTATGATCCAAAGTAATTTTCTTTTCTTTTTAGTCTTTACCCAAGATTTCAATATCTCGAATCCTCTATGTAAATCTATGATCTCAACAATAGTCATTGCTCCAATTAAGAATATTAAGATCTCAGCAGTTTTTCCTAGATGGTGCAATAGGGTATTTGTAAATCCTTCCTCAGCATCATGTGCTCCAGGATCAGCATTGATCATACTAAATAAATGTTCATGAGAATCGATCACTTCTAGTAAGCCACCATGGAATCCTATTGCTACTAGAGCCCAGCAGAGTGCACCCATGATCAGAGCAGGAACTGTTTTATCTAGTTTTAGGGGGTGCTCTAGAACTATAGCCAGATAACCTATGACGAATACAACAATAATAGCAGCAAACATATATTTAGTATTTATTTAAATTTCAAAGACAAAAATAGTAGAATATTTGGGACTCAGAGATTAGTAGATATTATATTTAATATATGAAGATTAACGTTATATAAAAATGTTAAAACTTACTTGTTATTGAACTTATATTTATAACTTCACCATAGAGACCAGACAAAACAATTACAAAGTTAATTCCCCAATTCACTTTTGAACGTAAGTCTCTGAAATTCAGCATAATCGGCATGAATTTTGTATTTTTAATTTTTAACACTAGAGTACAAACACCCTTTTGGCTCTTAGAGAGTAATTAATTCATTTTAATTAAAAATTAAGAAATGGTAATTTCTTCTATTAGAAAGGTATGTCTTTTACTTTCCTTCATGTTCTGTATTAGTTTGGGTGTTAATGGTTCTCACACCATGAATTGGAACATTGTGGACATACAGCAGGCAGGAACAGCTACAGGAGGTATTGATATTATGGTGACCTTAGGGTTCTGTAATGGCTGGTGTACAGGTTCTAATATAACTTGCTGTGGTGGACAACATGACGTTTACATCAGGATCACCCAGGTATCTGGGGATTGTGCCATTTGTCCTACTGGTGGGGCTCCTACAATAATAGGACCCATAGATGCAGGTTTTGTTGGCCCACCTTACAGTGCGACTAATCCTGTTTTGCCAGCTTGTCCAGCTAATCTGGGAGATGCAGGGAATGTAGAAATACCATTTAATTTTGAGGGATGTCCTGGGGAACAATATAGAGTAGAGATTTTAGCGCTAAATAGAAATACACTTAATTCATGTGGCGGATTAGCTGCCATTCCTAATGTATGTACTTCAGGTTGTAACTTCTCTACTTTTACAGATTGGCTTCCAGCGGTTAGTGCTGACAGTCCGGGGGGAGTTTTTACAGTGCCAGGTATGCCTCTTGCACCGACATTAATTGTAGACGCTCCAGTGACAGAGGTTACGCTTTCTTGTGGAACGCCAGCAGGTTCATTTCCTGTAAGTTTTGAGACGACTACTTGTAGAGATGTTCCAGGTACTTCATTGGAATATACCTACACTATATTAAGTGGACCACCTTGTATAAGCTTAGCAAATGCTACAGCGAGTCCTACTCCTTGTATGTCCTCAATTGACCCTCCATTTATGGGATCTTTTGAAATAATGTATCCAGGTTTTCCTGATGTATGCGGAGCTATGGCTCCATGTGGAGGTGATGGTACTTACCCGATACAGGTAGAAATAATGACTGAAGATTTATGTACAAATGAGATAGCTACAGAAATTGTAAATTTATCTTTGATTGTAGAAGGAGAAGCTTCTGCAGTCTGTTTTGACTATGCAGATACCTGTGAGGGGGCCGAAGATGATGGGCTTATTCCATACACAGGTCCGATACAACCAGCTGGTTCATTTTCTATGACACCTGCAGGTCCAGCGACCATAAGTCCTGGTGGTCAAATAGATGTTTCCGCGATCCCTTGTGGAGGCCCGGAAGAGAGCTATACCATAACATTTACACCTACAGATCCGAGTGCTTGTACAGCTATGGATGAGTTTACTTATTCACCACCTCCATGTCCTGGTTCACCTGTTGTAGAAGGTAATATTTGTGAAGGCGATCCAGTAGTGCCTATTTCAATATCTTGTCTTGGTTGTCCTGCAGGTTCTACCTTAGCGGTTACTTGGTGGAATGCTCCTAGTGGAGGAATTCAGCAATTTACAGGTCCTAGTTTTACAGCCGTCTCTGGTACGTCTCTTGCATTGGAAGGCACCTTTGATGCTAACACAGCCGGTGTATATACATTTTTTGCTGCTTGTGAATGTGATGGTTGTTCTTCTGATAGAGTACCCGTGACAATAACAGTAGGAGAGTCTAGTTCTATACCTAACGTAATTTCCATTAATGGAGAATGTAAATCATTAGGGGAAGTGGATAATTCTAGAGTATTTTCTAGAGATGTTCTATTCCCTGGGAGTTCTCCGGGAGGTAGGTTTATCACAACAGTATTAGATCCTTACACAGGATCAGCTGCAGCATCTAGTGTCGGAGACGGAACAATAATTTTGGCCGGAGCAGCATGTTTCGAAATTACTTATGATCTTGGTACAGTAGAATGTATAATGGGTGATGCAATGGCTACTGCCTACATACAATGTGGCGTTATACCAGAACCTTTCTTTAGTATTATGGATAAGGCCTGTTACAATGGTACACCATTTAATATGACTCCCTTTATTCAGCCCGTAGATTATAATCTTGCTGATCCAAGTTTGTTAACTGAAACGTGGACGATAACTGGACCTGGTACAATAGTAGATCCAGTTACTGGAGAGATGATGGTTACTGGCGCAGGTACAATTGAGTTGACTTATATGGTAAGTTTCATGATGCCTGCTTGTGGACCTTTTCCCGCAGCAGAATGTACAGAATCATTTGTAGTAGAAATAGTAATAGAAGATGGCGAAAATGTAGACGCCTCTTTTGCAGCAGATATAGAAAATCCATGTATTGGAGAGACAGTAAGCTTAACAGCTGTAACACCAGGCGGTGTTTTTTCAGGAATAAATGTTATCGACAATAATGATGGAACAGCAAGTTATACCCCTACAGAGTGTGGACTTAATATTGCTACCTATACCATTACGCAAGGTGGATGTACAAGTGCTTTTTCTTTGCCGATAGAAACAGATAAAGAATTACCAGTTTTGATTCCTCCACCAACTGGAACTGCTGCAGACTGTGTTGTAGAGATTCCAAATATTAATACATGGTTAGCGATGGCATCAGCTACAGATAATTGTCCGGGTGTTGTTTTGACAAATTCCTTATTCTTAGCAATAGAGCAGTGTGGAAATACAAGATCATTTATATACGAGTTTACAGCAACAGATGCCTGTGGTAATACCGTTTCGGAAACAAGTACCTATTCGCTAGTTGATTTTTCAGTACCTACAATTATAACTCCAGCATCAGACTTAACGATAGAGTGTAATCCTGGAACGCATACAACTTTAATCAATGATTGGATTATAAATAATGGGAATGCATCTGCTACAGATGGCTGTGGTGAGGTAAGTTGGACCCATGACTACCAAGGTCTGGGTGCTCTAGCTCTTGATTGTGGATTAAATACGGGAGAAGTGGTAGTTACGTTTACCGCAATAGATGATTGTGGTAATTCGACAACAACAATGGCATCTATTATTATAGAAGATAATACGCCTCCAGTTATTGAGTGTCCTGAAGATTTAGTACTAGAATGCGGTGATCCTAATAATGCAGCAATAATAAATAACTGGTTAGCAACAGCTAGTGCATTCGACAACTGTGATTTTAATACCACGTTAACTAATGATTTTGCTTTACCTGCTAATATGTGTGAAGGAGATCCTCCTCTTGTAGTTACTTTTACAGCAGAAGATGCCTGTGGGAATGATATAAATTGTACTGCTAGTATTCTTATAAATGATACAACGCCTCCAGTTGTTGTAATTCCTCCAAGTGATATAACAGTGGAATGTGATGGTGCGGGAAATGCTGCTGAGTTAGCAGCATGGATAGCAGCTAATGGAAATGCTGTTGTAAGTGATGACTGTTCTGCAATGGTCACGGTTACGCCAGAAATGGTTGGTGATAATCCTGGCTGTGGGAATACAGATATGATTACTTATAATTTCAGATTTATAGATGATTGTAATAACGAAATAAGTGCAACTGCTGACTTTATTATTTTAGATACAGAGCCGCCTAGTTTTATCGCCCCTGCAGATGCTACATTTGTTTGTGATGGTTCTGGAAATATGGCTGATATAGATGCATGGCTTTTAGGGGTTACCATGATTGACGATGTTTGTGATGCAGGAACAGTGATTGTATCATCAGAATTATTTAATTCTATATCAGATTGCGGAGGTGCTTTTTCTGAGACATACCAGTTTATTGCAGTGGATGATTGTGGCAATATATCCACAGAGTTGGCAACCGTTAGTATTACAGATACGGCATTACCTACTATCGCATGCCCTGCTGATTTGGTGCTAGAATGCGGAGCAATTAACAACGACCTGCTCATTATTAATTGGCTTAATTCAGCAACAACAATGGATGATTGTTCTGATGTATTAGTGTCCAATAATTTCAACGGAACCTTACCAGCAGTTTCTTGCGATGGAACGACTGGAACAACCGTAGTTTTTACAGCCACGGACGACTGTGGAAATGTTATGACTTGTTCTGCGGATATAATTATAGAAGATAATATTGCACCAGTGTTCCTAAATTGTCCTTCTGCAGATATTACGGTAAATGTAGATGTCAATCAATGTGATGCTAATGTAGTATATAGCTTACCTGTCGTAATAGATGATTGTGATGATGAAATAACATTAATAGCTGGTGCTGGAAATATAGACTCAGGAAGTGAGTTTCCCGTAGGCTCCACTACCTTATCTTTTACGGCATCAGATGCTTGTGGTAACATATCAATGGTTTGTTCATTTACGGTTACGGTAGTTGATTCAGAAGTTCCTACCTTATCATGCCCTAGTAATACTGTAGAATTATGTAATGATACAGGGCTCTGTACCTGGGCAAGTGATGTAGCTGTTGTTCCAACTTTTAATGAGAATTGTATGGGAGATATGCTTACACATACTATAGTTTCTGCTGACGGCTCTATAGATGCAACAGATGCTGCTGGTACAGTAGCTTTGGGTACACTTTTTCCTCTAGGAACGAGTACTATAACCTATGACCTAGAAGATGCTGAAGGTAACATGACCTCATGTAGTTTTTCTGTAATTGTTAATGATTGCGAGGCTCCTGTTCTAGACTGTCCTGCACCAGGTACAGCAGAATGCGATGGTACAGGGAATATGGCTGATGTAGATGCTTGGGTTGCTGCTTCTATAGCAGCTGCTGAAGGGGCAAGTACAGATAATTGTGATATGGCAGTTACGGTTACAGCTCAAGAATTTAATAATACTTCAGCCTGTGGAAATACATTTACGGTTGTTTATCAATTTACAGCGACAGATGCTGCCGGGAATTCCTCCATTTGTTTTAGTGAATTTACAGTTACCGATATCACGCCTCCATCTATTACTGCTATTCCTGACGTAGATGAACATTGTGAAAATGCCATTCTTGAATTCTACGCATGGTTATCTGCAAATGGCAACGCTACAGCAGTTGATCTGTGCAGCAATGTAAGTTGGACAAATGATTATGATGGATCTAGTCTGGATGATATCTGTGAGGATGAAGTTCTAGTAACTTTCACAGCCACAGATGAATGTGGTAATGCTGTTACAACTAGTGCTACTTACAGAATCCATGACGATGAAGTGCCAGTAATTATAGCACCAGTAGATATAACTTTAGAATGTAATGATCCAGCTAATGATGCGATATTAGCTACTTGGTTACAATCATATGTAGCTTCAGATAATTGTAGTAATGTTACAGTTGTAAACGATGATCCTGTTTTACCGACAACTTGTGTAGTAGGCAGCAATACAATAACAGTAATGTTTATGGCAACAGATGATTGTGGTAATTTTGACTTAGACCAAGCCACAATTACTATAGAAGATACTACAGCACCTACTATAATGGTAGATGCTTCAGATTTGATATTAGAATGCGAAGATGGAAATAATCCAACCTTGATAGATGCCTGGACTATGGCAAATGGTCTAGCAATGGCGACAGATGAATGTACTGCTATAGCAGACTTAGATTGGACAGCAGTCATAGGTGCACCAATTACTGGATGCGGTCTAACTACCACAACTCCAGTTACATTTACAGTGGAAGATGAATGTGGAAATTCTAAAACGACTATTGCTAATATTGTCATATTAGATACAACAGCTCCGACGATTACAATGCTGCCACCAGACGTCACGGTAGAATGTAATGATCCTACAGCCTTGACCTTGGAAGATTGGCAAGCGATGTTTTCCACTAGTGATGACTGTGGAACAGTAACGCTTGCTATTCAAGTGTGGAACACCATAAGTGCTTGTGGAGGAACGAACGCTACGACTTATCTATTTACCGCTACAGATCAGTGCGGTAACCAGACGACAGATCTAGCTACATTTACAATACAAGATAATGGATTACCTACGATTATGTGCCCTGTTCCATTAAGCTTAGAATGTGGTGATCCTAATAATAGCTTACTGATAATTGAGTGGTTAAACTCTGCAACAGCTTCGGACGAATTGGGTTGCAGTAATGTAACAATCACAAATGATTTTGCTGGTGGATTACCTTCATTGACATGTTTAGGAGGCACACCAGTAGTAGTGACATTTACAGCAACGGATGATTGTGGCAATGTGATGGATTGCATGTCTACCATCACATTGGATGATACAGAAGCTCCAACATTTGTAAATTGTCCAACCAACATAACTGTAAATGTAGATGCAGACCTTTGTTCTGCAAATGTCATCTACAGTACCCCGATAGCCAATGACTTATGTAATAATAATGTGACGGTAACAGCGGATCCAGCGAACATCCCATCAGGCAGTATCTTCCCACTAGGAGAAACGACGATAAGCTTTACTGCAGACGATGGATGTAATACGATGATCTGCACATTTACAATAACAGTAGAAGATAGTGAGATACCAACGATAGCTTGTCCTAGTAATGCAGTAGTCGTATGCAATGCGAGCGGCACCTGTACATGGCCAAGTGATGCAAGTACAAATCCGATCGGTGTAGAGAATTGTCCAGGGGCAACGGTAACTCATGACATTGTAAGTGCTGATGGAAGTATAGATGTTGTAGGGGCAGCGGACGAGGTACCAGCGGGAACCTTATTCCCACTAGGCACAAGTACGGTAACATATACGATCGTAGATGGAATGGGTAACACCAGTAGCTGTAGTTTCCAAGTAATCGTAGAAGATTGCGAAGCACCGATGATCATGTGTTCAGACGAGATAAACGTAGCTTGTGGTACAGAAGATATAGATGGATGGTTTGCAGGAATAGCCGCAACAGCGACAGATAACTGTGACCTTCTTGCAGACTTAGTGGTAGATACTTTACTCTTAACTGACTTTAGCAGTTGCGGAGGAACATTTGAGAGAGTTTACTTATTTACAGTAACCGATCAGGCAGGAAATTCTAGTAGTTGCACAGCAACTTATGAAACGGATGATGAAGTGCCTCCTGTAATTATGCCGATGGCAATGGATCTTACTTTAGAATGTGATGGATCAAATCAAGCTGCTGAATTGCAAAACTGGTTATTGAGTAATGGAGGTGCCAATGCAACGGATGCATGCAGCGGTCCTGTTCTATGGACAAATGACTTTGTTGGAGATCTGTTAACAGATTGTGGTGCTCCAGGTGTGGATGTGACATTTACAGCAACAGATGCCTGTGGAAATATTTCTACTACTGTGGCAACATTTACAATCGAAGATAATGGAATGCCAGTATTAGATTGTCCTGCAAATATAGTTTTAGAATGTTCTGATCCTATTAATGATGCAGTGATTGAAAATTGGTTGAATGGTGCAAGCTCTTTAGATGCGTGTCAGGGTATTCTTCCAGTTACGAATGATTTTGATGATGTATTTACAGCAGCTTGTGGTGAAACTGGATTCTACACCGTAACCTTTACCTCTATAGATCAATGTGATAATGTTACGACCTGTGTAAGAACAATAACTTTAATTGATTCTACACCACCTACGATAGAAATGGCTGCTACAGATTTAGTATTAGAATGTGCAGACGGTGGCAATGCAGCTGCCATAACTGCATGGGAAATGGCTAATGGAAATGCGCTAGCTTCCGACGAATGCAGTGAACCTTTAACTTGGGATTTCACGACAGTTGTATTGACAGCTTGTGGAATAACAACAGAGACAATTTATACATTCTCTGTAACGGATGAATGTGATAATATTAGTACAACAGAAGCTAGTGTGATTATTTCAGATACGACACCTCCAGTATTGACCGTTCCAGGAGATGTAACTGTAGAATGTGCTGATCCTACAGAAATAACACTTTTAGATTGGCAAGCAACGGCAACCGTAACGGATGATTGTGGAACACCTATGGATATTGATGCAGTATTATTTAATACGATTAGTGCCTGTGGAGATACAAATACGGAAGTATATTTATTCACAGCAACAGATGCTTGTGGAAACATTTCAACTGGAATGGCTAGTTATACCATAGAAGATACAACAGATCCTGTTATTACAGTAGACCCTGAAGATTTTGTAGGAGAATGTAATGGTTCCAGTAATAGTATTGACATCTTGAGTTGGTTAAATAATAACGGTTTTGCAGAGGCGGAAGATTTATGTGGGGATATTACTTGGACTAATGATTACGGAATGATCGTAACAGATTGTGGTACAACGGGAGAAGTAATTGTGACCTTTACGGCAACCGATGATTGCGGTAATTCATCATCAGCACCAGCGACATTCTCTATAGATGATAATGTAGCTCCTAGCTGGGAATTAGATCCTCAGAATTTGACCATCCTATGTAATGGATCTTCTGATCCACTGGGAGAAATAGATGCTTGGTTATCTACAGTAGGTGGTGGTGAAGCTGAAGACAGTTGTAGTTTAGTTATTTACACCAATGACTTTACGGCTCTTGCTGGAGGTTGTAGTTCATTTACTGGTTCAGCAACAGTGACCTTTACGGCTTCGGATGCATGTGGGAATATGTCAATTAGAATGGCCGATGTAGAGATAATAGACGAGTTAGGTCCTGAAATAATATCGCCTGCCAAGGATACCTTAGTGGAATGTAACCCTGCCACTGTAACCATCGATTCCCTAAGTTGGATCGCTAACAATGGAGGAGCTATCGCAGAAGATAATTGTAGTGGAATAGAAATGTGGACACATGCACTGATGGATGTTATAGAGGGATGTGGACCTACCGCTACATATAGATATATGTTCTTTGCAACCGATACCTGTGGTAATGAGTCAGCAGTTACTATTGCAGACTTTGTAGTAGAAGATACGGCGCCACCAGTTATAGATCCTACCGCTGTTAACCAAACAGTAGAATGTGATGGATCAGGTAATGATATGATGATTGATACTTGGTTAGCAAATGTTGCTGCCTCTGGTGCATCAGATGTCTGTTCAGGATTTAATCTTACTTGGGAATGGGATTTAGTTATGGATGAAGATTCATGTGGAATCACCGGTATACAAGTTTATAGATTTACAGTCTTTGATGAATGTTTAAACAGTAGTACAACAGAAGGGACATTCACTATAGAAGATACAACACCACCTCTCATTACTGGCGGTATGGACGTCAGTGGAGAGTGTGATCAAAGTGGAGCAGGTAACGATGACGAGTTGATTAGTTGGCTGAATAATAACGCAGGAGCAATGGCCGAAGATGTTTGTGGTACCTTAACATGGGCTAATGATTTTGATGTTGCAAATTGGGTTGATGGTTGTAATGACAGCAGATCTGTAGATGTAGAATTTACGGCAACGGACGCATGTGGAAATAGTTCTAGCGTGATATTTACATTTAGCACAGGTGACTTGACGCCTCCAGAATTCCTCAATTGTCCAGCGGCACCTATTATTGTAGATGCTCCAGCGACCTGGTGTTCTGCATTTGTAAATTTCCCTGATCTTATAGCAACAGATAATTGTGGTAGTCCTGTCGTGACACAGGTAGACAACACAGGCTTATCTAGCGGGGATCTTTTCCCTGTAGGATTGACCATATTGACTTTCCAAGCGGAAGATGATTGTGGTAATATTAGTCTTTGTGAAATTAAGATAATCGTTAATGATTTTCATACGCCGCCTACTATAGTATGTCCAGAAGATGTTGTTATGGATAATGATGCTGACATGTGTGGTGCAGTTGTAAATAATATTGCACCAGTTAGTTTCGAAGATAATTGTATAGACAACGTAGTGATTGTATACGAAGCGATAGATGTCAATGGAAATATAATAGCATGTGGATTTGAAGATGCTAGTGGAATCAAATTTCCCGAAGGTGTAAACACATTGACATACAATATATATGACCAACCATTATTACTCATAACAGAAGTAATACAGGATGGCAGCACAACGGGTATAGAGATAACCAACTTTGGACCTGCTAGCTTAGACTTAAGTTGTATGGATATTTCTAGAGAAGGGCCGGATATGGAAACCTATAATGTTCCTAATGGAACGGTATTAGGTGTGGGAGATGTATATACACAGATATTTACAGATATCACTACTGCTACACCAGCGGGTTACTACATTTCTTTCGTTGGAACTTCTATTGATGGAGTAGCAGTAAATGGATATATTCCTACTAACTTTGACTGGGCAGGTATTGTTAATGCTAGCAATATATACAGAGATCAGGTTTGTGATCATGACGACAATACAGACTGGAGTGTAGTAGGTGCTTGTAATGGAGCAAGCTTCGGTATGCTTAATTCAGGATTACCTGTAATGCCTGATAATGGCACAACAGTCGGCCTGCAAGAATCTAATGCGAATACAGAAAGTTGTACAACTACAATAACTGTTACAGATACGGAAGCGCCATATTGTGCAGAGCATGATACAACAAGTTACTTAGCGCTAGTTCCACTGGATATAATTCCAGGAGCATGTGGCCAATTGACCTTTAATGTTACAAGTAATCTGATTGTTGGAGATATTAATATCATAGATCTTCAAGGCACAGTAGCTGATGCAGGTGGTCTTGCTGCGACTTTGATAAGTCCTGCAGGTACTAGTGTTAATCTATTTAGCTCGCTTTGTACAGGAACGGCAGATATAGATATTTCACTAGATGATTCCGCCGCTAATAACTTAAGTGCAATTACATGTAGTCCTCTCGGTGGATCAGATATGTATCAGCCTCTAGAATCTTTCAAAGCTTTCTACGGAGAAGATGCAACGGGTACATGGACTTTAGAAATTTCGACTTCAGCTCTTAATCCTGCGCAGATAACAAATGTGGAATTACAAGTATTGACGCTGCAGCCGTGGACACAGATAGATGTGACTATTCCTAACGATATGGGTATGTGTGACGCTATGTTTACTTGGACTCCGCCTATATTTGGAGACAACTGTTGCGCGGGTATAATAACAGTAGAGTATACAACAGAAGATGATATAGCAATTCCATCAAGTGGTAGTGTTATGCAAGGGATACCTATAACAGAAACTTTTGGAGTAGGAACGACGACTATTACCTATACATTGGTGGATCAGTTTGGAAATACTTCTATGTGTAGTTTTGATGTTACAGTAGAAGATACAGAAGATCCTGTTCTGGATCCATTGACCTGTGTAGATCAGGTAATTCAGTTGATGCCAGGAGAATGTACATTCCCTCTGAATCAATTGCTACTTCCAGATTTTGCAGATAATTGCGGTATAGACAGTATTGCTTATATGCCAGCAATAGATCAGGGCTTACCGATCGGAGAAACAGAAGTAACAATAACAGCTTTTGATGCTGCTGGAAATTCAGTATCGTGCACATTTATGGTAACGGTTTTAGAATTTATACCAGATAGTGATCAGCTAGCTTGTAATAATCAGATCAACTTATCCCTAGGACCAGATTGTATGGCAGTCATTACAGCTGACATGATTCTAGAAGGAGATAGCTACGGTTGTTTTGATGAGTATTGCATTACATTGACAGACGCAAATGGAAACTTTATAGGGAGCTCTGTTGATGGAACAAACGTATTAGACATTACACACATTGATCAGATAATTACAGTAGAGATATGTACGGATTGTGATGGAGGAAATTGTTGTACGGGTTCTATACTTGTAGAGAACAAATTGATTCCAGAGGTTGTCTGCCCACCTGATACCGTGATCAATTGTAATCATTCTTTTGATCCGATCAACACAGGCATGCCGATTGTCGAATCTTGTGAGGACGAACTGTTCATCAACTATTATGATGATTTTGAAAACTTAGGAATGTGTGAAGATCCATCTGCGAGAATAGTAAGAACTTGGTCAGTAATAGATGAGAGTAATAATTTCGTAGAGTGTGTTCAGATCATCACGATTAAGGATTTTGATGTCAATGACATTGCTTATCCAGATAACCTAATTCTGACGGAGGATTATGGTTGTGATCATATTGAAGAGAACCCAGAATTGACGCATCCAGACAACACAGGTTTCCCTACAATAAGTGGTATACCGGTTTATGAAACTGGAGAAGGATTATGTTCTCACTTCTGGAACTGGGATGATCAGATACTATATAATTGTGAGGGAAGTTATGAGATTCTAAGGAAGTGGATCATCAGAGATATGTGTGAGGAAATAATTCCTGGCGTGAATCCTGTAGAACATTATCAGTCTATAAAAGTACTCGATAGAATTCCTCCGATCATCACAGATTGTCCAGACGATATTGTAATAAGTGCTGATCCTTGGAATTGTTACGCGACGATATATCTTAATGATTATATGCCTACAATAAAAGATTATTGTGGATCTGTCAAAGATACTTTCGTTAGTGTGACACCAGGTACGGTCTTCGAAGAGCCTATAGGATCAGGTAATTTTTATCTGTCAAAATTAGACATAGGAGACCATGAGGTAAAAATCAAAGTAAAAGATCAGTGTAGCAATTACAGCGAATGTAAATTCAATATAGAGGTCAGAGATTTTGCTGCACCTAATGTTGTATGCAAAGGAGCTATAACGGTTTCTCTTACAACTGATGGTTTAGCGAAATTATATCCAGAATCAATAGACTTGGGGTCTACAGATAATTGTAGTCCTGTTCATTTCCAGGTATACAGACAAGAAGAGCCATGTGGATTTCCTCAAGATACAATTCCTGGAGACTTTGTACATCTATGTTGTGCTGATATAGGAGATGATCCTGTTAAGGTAGTTCTAAGAGTATGGGATGATGCCAACATGGATGGTGTGTTCGGAACCTTCGGAGACAATTATTCCGAATGTTGGACTAATGTAACAGTAGAAGACAAGGCTGCTCCGGGAGTAATATGCCCAGTAGATGTTACGATAACCTGTGATCAGGATTATACAAATCTTGCTTTGACAGGAGCGCCATCACTGACAACTATTTGTGAATTTGCAGATGCAGAATACACAGATAATTTAGATGGATACAACGAGTGTGGAACGGGTGTCATTATCAGAAGGTGGAATATAGTAGATGCAGGAAATATAGTCTGCCAGCAATTGATTCATGTGGAAGCATTCGAACCTTTTACGGGTGATAATATTATATGGCCTGAAGATTATGCAGGAAATTGTCTGGAAGATATTCCAGATAGCGAGCCTTGGTTTACTGGAGGATCTTGCGATCTACTAGGTATTAATCTAGAATCGGATACCTTCTTCTTTGAGTCAGATGCTTGTTATAAGATATTGAATGAGTGGACGATAATTGACTGGTGTCAGTATGATGCTACAAACCCTGCAGCGGGAGGGATTTGGTCAGATACCCAAGTGATTAAGATCTTAGATAACGAAGGTCCTATGATTGCCTGCGATACGATGTTCATAGAATCATTTGATGAAGACTGTATACTAGACCAGTTAGTGGTTACAGGATCAGCAACAGATAATAATTGTGGATTAGGTCCTCAGCTACAATGGTATTACCAAATAGATCTGGACTATGATGGGACATACGATCAGTCTGGCGAATTAGAAGGAACGTCACCCTCATTTACCGTAAATAATGTAAGTCTTGGAACAGCAATTGTTAACTGGGTTGTAACAGATGGTTGTGGAAATAATTCTCAGTGTACACAAGTTATTAGAATTGTAGATGCTAAGCCACCAACACCTTATTGTATAGCCTTATCGACTTCTTTGGGAGAGACTGGCGAGGTAGAGTTGTGGGCAACAGACTTTGATCAGGGAGGATTAGATAATTGTACGCTCCAAGATCAGATTATCATATCGTTCACGGAAGATGGTAATAGTCCTAATAGGATATTCACCTGCGACGATATTCCTAATGGGGTAGCGGCAATGGTACCTGTCAATATATGGTACATAGACAAAGATGGCAATGCAGATTTCTGTGTAACAACACTTACAATTAGAGATACAGAGAATGTTTGTGAGGATCAGGAAGGTGCAATCGCAACAGTGGAAGGAAGAGTTGCTACAGAATTAGACGAAGGTGTAACAGGTGTAGAAATTACCCTAACTGATATCGAGCTGAGTGAATCTGACGATGTTAAAACAATAGCAGATGGATCTTATGATTTTGAATCTACTTTTGCAGTAGGTTTAGATTATAGTTTAAGTGCATACAGAAATGATGATCATTTAAATGGGGTTAGCACCTTGGATGTATTCAAGATGCAAAGACATGTCCTAGGTTTAGAATCTCTAGACTCACCTTACAAAGTGATAGCTGCGGATATAAATAATTCTGAAAGCTTATCAGCAGTGGATTTAGTAGAATTACAAAAAATGATTCTAGGATATAATGAAGAGTTTCCTGATAATAAATCATGGAGATTTGTTGCTTCAGACTTCGAATTTTTAAGCAATGATAATCCGTGGCCTTTCTCAGAAGTTAGAGCTATTAGTCCGCTAGAGTTTGATATTTTGGCAGAAGATTTTGTAGGTGTAAAAATTGGTGATGTTAATAATACTGCAGAGCCACAGTTTGGATCTAATATAATATCATCTACTAGAGGTATCAATGAATTAACCTTCATCATGGAGCAAGAGAACTTGATTGCTGGCAATCAGTATATAATACCTGTTAGGGTACATGATACCAGAATGGTAACGGCCTTCCAAGGAACCTTCAATATAAACATAGAGAAGGCGGAAATTCTTTCTATAAGTTCAGAATCCTTAGAGATGGACAGGTTTAATTTTGGTACAGACGAAGCCATGAAAAATGGACTTATTCCTTTCCTATGGACAAATCCATATCAGAGAGCATTAGGAGATGATGAATACATTATGATAGAAGTAGCAATTAAAGAAGATGTATCTAATTCAGAGTTGATTACCTTGAACTCAGATCATACGCCTGTGATCGCATATTTTAATGATGGAGCAGTAGAAGATATAGAGGATGCTATAATTATAAAATCTGTAGAAAGAGAGAATGCCATTTTCTATGTAGGACAGAACACACCTAATCCGTTCTCTAAAGAGACGTTATTAGAGATTATAATGCCAGAAGATGGAAGTGTAGAGCTTAAGATATTTGATCCTTTATCAAGGCTTGTTAAGAACGTATCTTACGACTTACAGGAAGGTAGAAATGAAGTTAAAATCACTGATTTTGAACTGAACAATGCTGGAGTGTATGTTTACAAGGTCGCCTATGGTAATGATGCCTATGAATATAAGATGATATATGTAAAATAGAATATATCTTATTCGGATGATTTTTGAATAAAGGGAATTTGACAGTGCAAATTCCCTTTATTTTAAAGCTTTGTTTTTAAACCATTAGCATATCTAAAAGCCCCAAGCCGAAGAACATTGTGTGCAGGCAAATCAAAAATACTACTTATAATTTGTGCTCTCGCCTAAGCTCATTTCTAGCGGTGTTACTGCATATATTGTTATTTACTAGCTTAGTATTGGGATTAGCTAAACATATAAATAATTATATATGTTAAAATTTTGGCTTTTTAACATAATGTTACTAAAAGTAATCTTTCCGTAATTTAGCTATATTAGATATAATTATATAGCATAAGTTACTAAAAATCAAGTAAATATAAATAACAAATAAAATTATGTATTTTTACATTTCAATTATTCATATATGTTTATATAATATTTGTAGTTTTGACGATATAAATTAACCTACCTACCTGAGTATTCCACATTTTTGGATACAATTTTGATATATAGAACTAGATATATTTCACCAATATGTTAAGTTCTAAATTTTGCGTAGCAATAAGTTTATACATTCGTTATTTTTTTCATTGAGAATACCCCAAAATCAAAAGTTAGCCCTTACTAACTTTTTTGATGTCAATCTATGCGCTTTTTCAAGCTTCATAACAACCCCCTTATTATATATTGACATACAATCTAGATGCTTAGCTAGGATCTTAGATTTAAAATATAATTGTAACACCCTTCAGAATATGTACTTGGTACCACCCTTTTATTTTAGTAATTCACCCTTACAAATAAACATGTAATCGTATCAATTAACAACATATAATAACTACAACATCAACAGAGATCTCTAGGCTAGAATCCATCTTAGTCATGGATATAGTCTTTCAAATTTGCAACTATGAACAAACAACTACAATTTTTAAAAATTCGACATGCACTCTTTTGCGTTATTTTACTATTTTCTGCAATTTCCATTACGACGGTAGTAAGTTCTGCAAGAAAGGCATCTCTGGAAGAGCAAGAACAACTGAACACAGCTGCTTCTATGATTCTTCTTAATGATAGTGGTCCTGAGGGAGTTAACGTTTTGGACCTCAGAGGCACATTGTGTTATCCACAATTAGATAAACTAGTTTCATGTGGTGAGCCTGATACTTTATCTATTTTGCTTTTCACAAAAAGTGAGACACCGATAGATGATATAATTATCAATCTAGAGATGGATGAAGGACTTCAGTATGCAGGTTTTGCAGAAATAGGTTCCGTAGATGGAATGGGTATGTCTCTCCTGGATTCACTAAATGTAACAAATAGTGAGAGCCCCTTTTTCAGCTTAAGTGAATTATCTCAAGCGGGAGGGGGTGTTGTCTTAACATTTGGAATACAAGCACAATGTGGTCATGATTTTGTCGCTAATCCTCCAGGGATTACTGTAAATCTTGATTATCCAGATTGTGTAGATGAAATTCCATTGGATCCGATAGCAACAGAACCGTTAACTCCTGAGGTTGTGTTTACAGGTGCGCCTGGTACGATAACGATAACTACTCTCAACAATGAATTCTGTATGACTCAGAATATAACGCAAGTTACATTGGATGCAAGTACAGGTGAAGCGACCCTTACGATTTCTGATTTTGGATTCCCTGATGTTTCACTAGATAATATTTTAGTGGATGGTGCTACAGTTCCGGCCTCAGATATTATGATAGACGCTAATGGTGTTGCTACAATTGTCTTAGATGGAAATGCTAATCCTGATTATTTTGGAGGAGATGGAATTCTAAACCAAAATGAAATTTCAGCGGTACAATTTTGTTTTTCTATAAATTCATGTCCCGTAGGAGGTACAACTTTTAGTCCCCCTCTTACTATAGCGGGAACGTGTAATGGAATTTTATGTGGTGGATTAATGGATTCTGAGACTACTACCTTGCTTATAAGACCTAATTTCGGTACAACTCCTGATACTGAATATACGGAGGTACAACTGCCTTCCTCATGTGATGCAGCAACAGGATTGCCAGCACAATATATTTTTGATATATCTACTACAGGAACCAGACCAGAAGAAATAGAAGGTTCTCTATATAATTTACGATTCTTACTTGATGAGTGTCCAGGAGGACCTCTTGTACCAGATTCTGTCCAGATATTTACAGGAGGATCTGCGACAGGAGCTCTAGTAACCTTACCCCTGACAGGAAGTTTATTTTCTATAAGTGCTAATGGACGATTGATTGTTAGTCTTAGAGCTCTTAAGCAAGATTTTGATGGACCAGGTGGTTTGACAGATATAGATGGTGACGGAAATTTTGATGATGTTCTAGGATCAGATGAGGTTAGAATAAGAGTATATCTCGGACCCTTAAGTTGTGCAGCCGGAGGTGGATGTGGACAAGATGATAGTGGAGAGATGCAAACTTGTCAATTTTTTAGAGTCTTTACACAAGGTGCAAGAGATTGTGGTCTTAGAAATGTGAGTGTAGTAGACAATGTTACACCCTTGCCTCCTCCGATACTATCTAATTCCGTATCGCAATACTCAAATATAGGTATGGTAGGAACTGGTAATAATGCTTTTCCTGCATTTAATTTTGGTGTAGTGGGTAATACCAGTGGAGGACCCGTTTCTTCTACAATCAATATAGATTATGACTATTCCTTAGATCCTAATGATTTTTCAATGTGTCCTGCCCCGGGGGGAGATTTTTCTTATGAGGTTATCTATTTGGGAGATTCTCTTACAGCTGAGAATTTAACGATTTCTAATTTGACTATAGATGGGAATCCAGCTAGTGCAACGACTACTCCTATGGGAACGAGTGTCCAGTTTGAAATTCCTTTTGGAGATGGTACGCCTGGAATGCATAATTTTAATTTTGACTTGACCTTAGATACATTTGCATGTGGACCAGCTATGGATTTTTTATTGATTACCAGAGTAGTAGAAAGTTGTCCTACCTGTGTATGTTCACCTATAGTAAGAACCTGTCAAACAGCAATCATAAGATCGGATCTGGATGATTTTCCCAATTGTACCTGCGACTACGATTCTTTTGTACAGACAAGAAGGCTCAATTTAGGTTTTACAGATCGTACAGAAACTACTCCCCTGACTATGGGAGATTTTCCCGGAGTTGATAACCTACAGCTTGATCAAGTATTGCCAGGCGATACTGTTGAGTTTATCACAGAATTTGTTATTTCCAATGCCGTACCATGGAACGGGAGAACAGAAAGAATTGGTTTTAATTTGACTCAGATACAAGGTAACTCTACTAATAATCCTAATTCTTTGGGTAGGTTGGATCAGGCAGCTGCGAGAATTCAGACTGGGCAAGTCATTAGGGGTGCCACCGTTTTTGATATGATCAATATTCAGCCTGCAGGCAATGTTAACGCAACTTATAATGGAATAAAAATAGGAGGTGCTGCCTTTAGTGCTTCACCTGCAAGCAGTTTTTCAAAAACAGATCATCCTGCTTTTGCGCAAGGTACATATACCCATGGTATATCTAATTCTGGAAATGATTTTCAAGATGGAACAATTTTTAGAATATATTTTTGGGGTGAAGATAGAGTCCCACCAGGAGAATTAAACGGAATTCAAGCTTTATATGATTTAATAGGAGGAGAGTTTGAAGATGGAGATACTATCCGATTTGTTACGCATATTCCAGTCAAACTTACACCTGATTTAGTTTCAACTGGAGATCCAACAACAGGTCCGCTGAACGTAACTAAAAATTCTTATAGAATGACAGTTGATGCTAGAGATCTTACCCCTACAGGAGCATTATCAGGAAACTTCATAGGAGGTGGTTCAGTATTTAATGGAAATAATGGTGCTACAGCTTGCTTATTCCAAGATACGCTCTGTTTTCACGATCCGCAAATGATTTTAGAAAGCACAATAGACTACAGTATCGATGTATGCGCAGCTGAGATCATTCACAATTTCACGATTAATAATCCTTTACCTGGAGATTGGTATAATAATCCTCCAGAGTATAGACCTATAGTAGGCTTAGAACGATTGTTTTCAGAGTTTCCAGAGCCTTACATATACAATGGAGGCGCTACATATGAAAAACTTGATGGAGCCGGTCCTACAGCATACGAACCAGATAGTATTCTCTCGGTAGATACAATTGGAACGGCTTACTGCGCAGCGAATCGATATGGACAATTGTATTTTGTAGATGAGGAATTTACTAACGGAGTAAGGGCAATTGATTACGATTGCTATGAAGACGATACAGATATATCTCTATCAGGAGGGACTTTTCCATTGGTCGGCGTGGGTGGAGATGCATTAGCAGATCCAGACACTTTACAATTTAGAATTCCTATCATTAGATTATGTACGGATATAGTACCTGAAACGCCAGTTGAGGCCTCTTTTCTAGCTTCATATACATACCTAGCAGATTATCGTATAAATTCTTATCTATGTAACAACGGAGTTCGGTATGGAATGAATATTCCTGGATGTAATCCTAACCCTGGAACGGATGGTGGATTTTATTGGCCTTGGGAACGAGATGATGAAGATAATCCACATAGATTTGTAGGGAACCTTACGATGACAGAGATAGGTGCTCCTGTACCATCTGTAGAATTAGATGCAAGTGTTGCAAACGCTGAAATTTCAGATATGGGTGGTGGAGAAAGCAATGTAATAACTATATGTCCAGTAGGAGCAGACCCTATTACGGCAGGTGTTGTTCTTATAGAGTTTCCAGTAAATGTAACTTATGATGGTTCTACACCACCACTGACAGAGGTATTAAATACTGGAATGTCCACAGTCTATTCTGTGCCTATTCCAGATGGAACACCAGCAGGTGCATGTTTTGATTTTGAAATTATGACCTCGTTAGTTTATTGTGGTCCTGACGAAATATGTACTTATGCATTGCCCTGTGATGCAGATCCTACTTTAATATTAGCAAAAGATTTAGATTGCCTAGAGAAGATATGTTACGCTTATAGAGCAGGGCAACCAGAGATACAAGCAGGGTTTAATTTTCCTGTCAATCCTACACCTTGTGCAACAAATGATTTTGAAATTAATTTCAGTAATACAGGAAGTTCATTCTTTACCGAAGTTGATCCTGTATTATACTTTCCAGATGGTATGACACCTATAGTGCCTTTTACTGTAGAGCTGACGGATGCAATGGGCGGTACGACAAGTGTGACGATTCCTGCCATGGCAGCTCCAGCATTGAGCGGAGTTCCTGGAAATGCATATACTGTAGATTTAGCTACACTAGCAGCGCTCTTAGGGCCTGAAGGATTTGAGCCTAGTGAAGGACTAACATTTATGTTCTCTGCTGAACTAGGATGTACATTCGTAAGTGGTGCAGGACCAGCAGCTTTATTTAGAGCGGAAGGTGATTGTGAACCTTTTGAATTTCTCGATAGAGGTCAACCTATAAATACCATTCCACCATCTTCTGAATCTATTTTTGAAGTACAGTCAGATGAACTTCAGATAAACTGTACTGATGGAGGTGCGGTGGTACTTATTACTACATTAAATGCTGGTAAAGTTTCGTCGGGTCCTACTACAGTATGTCTGCAATTGCCCGAAGGTATTTCGATAGCTGAACCAGATATTGACATAGTCGCACCTACAGGATATACACTAGATAATTTCATGTCAGCGCCAATCGGTGGAGGCGGAGCCACTTCGGTTAGTTTTGATGGCCCTTCAGATGTAGCTGTTGGCGGATTCTTCTGCTTAGAATTGGCTTTAGTTCTAGACTCCGATCAAGAATGTGGGATTCTAGAAGTAGGCTTTCAAGTGAAAAGTACGGTAGAAGTAATATGTCCTTTAGAGCCTACTGGTAATTGCTCTATGGAGCAAGTTGTGGTGAATGAGTTATTGCCATTTGAAGTAGTGCCTGCAGCCTCAGTGGGAGATGCAACGCTAAGTGCAAGATGTAATGATGATCCTACCATGACAGATCTAGAGTTTGAGATAACATTGGAGAGTATAGGAGAACCATTCAATGGAAATATCGTAGTGGATTTTTTCTTTGATCTTGACCAGAACGGAATGGTAGATTCTTATGATACACCGCTTGGTTCTTCAGTAGCTTTTGCTTCTATTCCTGTTATTGGGGATGGAACTATTGAAGGAGAAGTAACAGTGCCAGCTGACGCAGCTTGTGCGATTGTGGCTAAACTTTCTATACCAGGTTGTGCTTGTAGTATGATAGAAATACCGTTTCCTGAAATTATACCATCGTTCTTAGATGAATTAGGAGAATCTGTTGCCGTATGTCCGAATGAACCATTTGTATTCGATGATTTATGTGGAGATATAGAGATGGTTTTCGATCCTCCTGCTGCAGGTACGGTTGTGATTGACGATGCTTCTGGAACAGCTACCGCTATTTTGAATCCAGGATTTGGAGTGGACGCAGCTGTAACTTTAGTAAGCAAGTACTCTATAGGTTCTTGTCCTAATCAAGAATTTACAACGGAATTTAGATCAGTTGGAGACTTCGATTTTGGACCATATACGGTAATGGGTTGTGCAGGTTCTCCTGTGCAAGCAAATCTAGATATACCTATCGAATTGCAAGAGGATATACAAGTAACTATTTCGCCATCTACCTATCTAGATGATCCTAATAGTACAGAACCTACATTTATAGAACCTTTAGAAAATCAAGGTTATTCAGTTGAATTTTCAGTGAACGGTCAATGTATGGCTAGTACAACATTAGACCTTATTATAACTCAGAGAGCGGAGATAAGCATAGAAGATAATTTTGACGTATGCGATACTATATTTGATTTAGCTGGTATTGTAACTCTTGATCCAGACGCTCCTGCTGAATGGATGTCAGAAGGTGATGGAGCTTTTATAGGAGGAACAGACGTTACAACAACTATGGCTTATGATCCAGGACCTATGGATATAGCTAATGGTATGGTTACACTTGTAGTAGAAACGGATGAGGGACAACCTTGTGGTGTTACTAGACAAGATCTTGTAATCAATATAGTTGTCGATACGATCCCACCCATGGTGACCTGTCCTAATGATATTTGTGTTCCAAATGATATGGATTGGTGTGGAGCTAACTTTAATTTACCGATTATACCAGTAGAAGACAATTGTACGGATGATGCTAACCTAATCGTAGAGTATAATGTGAATATGGCAGGGTGGACAGATGTTTCACCTAATAACCAGTTCTTTCCAAATGATACAACAGAGATAGGAATAAGAGTAATCGATGAAGCTGGAAATATAGATTCGTGCTTCTTTAATTTTATAGTAAAAGATAAGCAAGCACCAGAGGTGATTTGTTCAGACCTCGTTATTAATTTAGGTGAAACAGGCAACTGTGATACCACGATTGATGCCATGGATTTAGGTGGCTTAAGTACAGATGAATGTGAAATTGCTGATGTTTTAATCGGTCTGGATACTATGCCAGGTAGTCTAATGTCATCGTTCATGATTACAGGCTTGGTTGCACCAGTTGATACCACATTCGAATTTTTTGTGGTTGCTACTGATACTTCAGGAAATGAATCTTTCTGTTTATCTAATGTAAGAATACTATGTGGAGTTCCACCCGCACCTGCTATAGGACTAGCAAAGAGAACTGCAGACGTAGATCTTTTAGATAATGGTTGTGTGGATGTAACGTATGAATTAAATATCCAGAACTATGGAAATGTAGAATTGACTGATATTGTATTGACTGATGACTTGACAGCGGCTTTCGCATCGTGTGCAAGTTTTGAAGTAGATGAGATTACAAGTGATGATTTTATTGTAAATGGTGCTTATGATGGCGCCCCAGCAACGAGTATGTTACTTGGTCTTGATACGCTACAAGCTGGAGATAAAGGAGCAGTATTATTAACTGTACAAGCTTGCGGTTGCGCAGATGGGGATATCATGAATACAGCAAGCGTCGAAGCTACAGATCCTGACGGGACAGTAGTAGAAGATGATTCTACTGATGGTTCAGATCCTGATGGAGATGGTGATGGTGATCCTACAAATGATGGAGATCCTACGATCACAAGCCTGATGACTAATCCATCCATAGGTGGCGCAAAGCGAGTAGCAGATGCAACATTGAATCCTGATGGAAGCTTTGTTGTATTATACGAAATAAACATAGAGAATTACGGAGATGTAAGCCTAGCAGATATCCAAGCAATGGATGATCTAGCGGCGACTTTCCCAGCACCATGTGCTATAGAGAATCTAGTGGTAACATCAGATGACTTTACGGTAAATCCATTATATGATGGAGTTGGAGTAACAGATCTATTGACAGGAAATGATACCTTACAGATAAATGATAAAGGAGCGATATTAATAGAAGTTACCGTAGCATCATGTGCAGGTGTAGGACCATTTGAAAATGAAGCTACAGTAAGTGGAACCGCACCAGATGGAACGATGGTAGAGGATGATACGGTGAATGGAAGTGAGCCAGATGGCGACGGCGACGGCGATCCAACCAATGATGATAGCCCGACACCATTTACCTTAGAAGAAGAAGCGGTACTAGGTGTAGCGAAATATGTCAAAGAAGGCCCGACCAGTAATGGAGACGGAACCTTTAACATCAGCTTCGGTATAAGACTTGAAAACCTAGGAAATGTAAATCTAAGTGAGATGAGCATTACCGACGATCTAGTAGCAGCCTTTGCAGGATGTGACTATGAGGTAAGTGGATTAAGTTCAGAAGAGTTTGCCGTAAATCTAGATTACGATGGAGCAGGCGATACAGAATTACTAGATCAGACAGCCCCAGGTCAAGAGCTGAAGAGCTGGGATGAAGGAGAGGTATGTATCAATATCGTATTTGGACCTTGCGCAAATGCAGGACCATTTATGAACAGTGCTACAGCAATGGGTACAACACCAGCAGGCGATCCTATAGAGGACGATTCACAGAACGGAAGTAATCCTGATCCAGACGGAGATGGAGATCCTACAAACAATGATGATCCTACAGGGCCGATTACTTTCCCTAGCACACCATCCATAGGTGGCGCTAAGCGAGTAGCGGATGCAACATTGAATCCTGACGGAAGCTTCGTTGTATTGTACGAAATAAACATAGAAAATTACGGAGATGTAAGCCTAGCAGATATCCAAGCAATGGATGATCTAGCGGCGACTTTCCCAGCACCATGTGCTATAGAGAATCTAGTGGTAACATCAGATGACTTTACGGTAAATCCATTATATGATGGAGTTGGCGTAACAGATCTATTGACAGGAAATGATACCTTACAGATAAATGATAAGGGAGCGATATTAATAGAGGTTACCGTAGCATCATGTGCAGGTGTAGGACCATTTGAGAATGAAGCTACAGTAAGTGGAACCGCACCAGACGGAACGATGGTAGACGATGATACGGTCAATGGAAGTGAGCCAGATGGCGACGGCGATGGCGATCCAACCAATGATGATAGCCCGACACCATTTACCTTAGAAGAAGAAGCAGTAATCGGTGTAGCGAAATATGTAAAGAGTGGACCGATTAATAATGGAGACGGAACCTATAGTATAAGTTTCGGAATAAGATTAGAGAATCTAGGAAATGTGAATATCGAAGACCTTAGTCTGACGGATGATCTAGTAGCAGCTTTCAATGGATGTGACTACGAAGTGTCTGGAACAAGTTCAGAAGAATTTGCGATCAACACATCCTACGATGGAGATGGAGATACAGAATTATTGGCAGACGATCAAGAGCTAAAGAGCTGGGATGAAGGAGAAGTTTGTATCAATGTAATATTTGGACCTTGCTCAGATTTAGGACCTTTTGCAAACAGTGCAACGGTTATGGGTACCACCCCAGCAGGAGATCCAGTAGAGGATGATTCACAGAGTGGAAGTAATCCAGATCCAGATGGAGATGGAGATCCTACAAACAATGATGATGATACACCATTCGAATTTGAAGAAGATGGCCTGATAGGTATAGCGAAAAGAGTTGTAAGCTCACAAGAGAATCCTGATGGGTCAGTAGATATCACCTATGAATTTAATGTAGAGAATTTTGGAGATGTTCCTATTCTTGATCTACAGGTTATGGATGATCTGAATGCAGCTTTTGCACCATGTATGGTGGAATTAGTGGCGATCACATCAGATGACTTTATAGTAGATCCTACATTTGCAGCAGGAGGTAATCCTAATATGTTGCTAGGAGATGATATTCTAGAAGTAGGAGACAAAGGCGCAATATTGATAGATATCGTAGTAAGCACATGTGCAGGAAATACAGGACCATTTATGAATCAGGCAGAAGTTACCGGAACAACTCCTAGTGGAGATCCTGTGAGTGATCTATCAGATAATGGAAGTGATCCAGATGGAGATAATGATGGCGATCCGACAAACGATGATGATGAAACAATAATAAGTTTTGATTTCACATCATTTATAGGACTGGCGAAAGACCTAGAAGGTATTATGTTGCCAGGAGATGGATCAGCAATAGTAGATATCAGATTTGTAATCCAGAATTACGGAACAACAGATCTGGACTCTATCAATTTATTTGATGATGTTGCGACGCAGTTTGCACCCTGTGATGCGGAGATCTTATTGATCAATGCAAGTCCAGGATTTGTAGTGAATCCTGCCTATGACGGTGGAGCAGTAGACGATATGATATTGACAGGAGCAGATAACGGATTGTTAGCAGGAGAGTCAGGCTTCGTATTTGTGCGATACCGATTCACGATGTGTGGGGATGGAGACCTATGTTTCTGTAACCAAGGCTTTGTGACAGCATTAGATCCTTTAGGCGGCATAGCCTTTGATGATTTATCCCAGAGTGGAACGAATCCTGATCCTGATGGTGATTTAGATCCTACGAATAATGATGAATGTACAGAAGTCAAGTTTGGATTTAATCCAGCAATAGGTATAGCGAAAAGAGTAAGCGAAGGCCCTATCTCAGACGGTATGGGATGCTTTGATGTTACTTATGAGATAAATGTAGAGAACTTAGGAGATCAGGAAATTTATGGTGTGCAGGTAGTAGATGATTTATCAGCGACATTCGGATTAGCTGAATCGTGGACTTTGATAAGTGCGGAGAGTGAAGAATTTATGATAGATCCTACTTACGATGGCTTAGTCAATCAGAGTATATTACTGGGTAATGATACGCTAGGTGTAGCGACGAGTGGAGATGAAGGAGCTATCTATTTGAAGGTAAATGTATGTCCAGGTGCAGTGCTCGGACCATATGAAAACCAAGCCTTTGTAGATGGTACGGCAGCTGATGGAACACCACTGGATGATGCCTCACAAGATGGAAGTAATCCAGATCCAGACTTCGAAGATGATGCGACGGATAACAATGATGTGACACCCGTATCATTTGAGTTCAATCCATTATTAGGAGGCGCTAAGCGCGTAGCGGATGCGACACTAAATCCAGATGGAAGCTTTGTTGTATTATACGAAATAAATATAGAGAATTACGGAGATGTAAGTCTAGCAGATATCCAAGCAGTGGATGATCTATCAGCAGCATTCCCAGCACCATGTTCGATAGAGAATATCGTTCTGACTTCAGATGACTTTACCGTGAATCCATTATATGATGGCGTAGGGGTAACAGATCTATTGACAGGAGCAGATACGATACAGGTAAATGATAAGGGAGCAATTCTCTTAGAAGTTACGGTAGCAGAATGTGCAGGAGTAGGACCGTTTGTAAATACAGCAACGGTAAGCGGAACAAGTCCTGACGGTATGATGCTAGAAGATGACACGGTTAATGGAAGTGATCCAGATGATGACGGAGACGGAGATCCTACCAATGATGATAGTGATACACCATTTACCTTAGAAGAAGAAGCAGTACTCGGTGTAGCAAAATATGTAAAGAACGGACCGATCAATAATGGAGATGGAACCTTCAGTATCAGCTTCGGTATTAGATTAGAGAATATAGGAAATGTAAATATAGAGGAGCTAAGTCTTACGGACGATCTAGTGACAGCCTTTGCAGGATGTGACTATGAAGTGACAGGAGTAAGCTCAGAAGAGTTTGCAGTGAACTTGGCTTACGACGGAGATGCAGATCCTGAATTATTAGATCAGACAGCCCCAGGCCAAGAGCTGAAGAGCTGGGATGAAGGAGAGGTATGTATCAATATCGTATTTGGACCGTGTGCAAACTCAGGACCATTTATGAACAGTGCTACGGCAATGGGTACGACGCCAGCAGGAGATCCAGTAGAGGATGATTCACAGAATGGAAGTAACCCAGATCCTGATGGAGATGGTGACCCGACAAACAATGATGATCCTACGGGGCCGATTACTTTCCCAAGTACACCATCAATAGGTGGCGCTAAGAGAGTAGCGGATGCAGTACTGCAGCCTGATGGAAGTTTCGTGGTGATCTATGAAATAAACATAGAGAACTTTGGAGACGTAAGCTTAGCAGATATCCAATCAATGGATGATCTAGCAGCGACCTTCCCAGCACCATGTTCAATAGAAAATCTAGTAGTAACCTCAGATGACTTTACAGTGAATCCATTATATGATGGCGTAGGGGTAACAGATCTATTGACAGGAGCAGATACTTTACAAGTAAATGATAAGGGAGCGATCTTGATAGAAGTTACGGTAGCAGAATGTGCAGGAGTAGGACCATTTGTAAACAGTGCTACAGTAAGTGGAACTGGACCAGACGGAACGATGGTAGAAGATGATACGGTGAATGGAAGTGAGCCAGATGGCGACGGCGATGGAGATCCAACTAACGATGACAGTGGAACACCATTTACCCTAGAAGAAGATGCAGTATTAGGCGTAGCGAAATATGTAAAAGATGGACCGATCAATAATGGAGATGGAACGTTCAGCATAAGCTTTGGTATCAGATTAGAGAATCTAGGAAATGTAAATATAGGAGATCTAAGCCTTACGGACGACCTAGTAGCAGCCTTTGCAGGATGTGACTACGAAGTAAGTGGCGTAAGTTCAGAAGAGTTTGCAGTGAACCTAGGATATAATGGAGATGGCGATACAGAATTGATCGATCAGACAGCCCCAGGTCAAGAGCTGAAGAGCTGGGATGAAGGAGAAGTATGTATCAATATCGTATTTGGACCATGTAGTAATGAGGGACCATTTATGAACAGTGCTACAGCAATGGGTACAACGCCAGCAGGCGATCCTATAGAGGATGATTCACAGAATGGAAGTAATCCAGATCCAGATGGAGATGGAGATCCGACGAACAATGATGACCCTACAGGCCCGATCACTTTCCCTACTAATCCAGATATAGGAATAGCGAAGAGAGAGGTGAGCGTAACGCTAGGCGATAACGGATGTTACCAAGTAACGTACGAATTCAATATCGAGAACATTGGAGATGTAAGTCTCAATAGTGTTCAGGTAGAAGATGACCTAGCAGGAGCAGGATTCGGAGATTGTGGAGACTTCAGTGTAGCCAGTATCACGAGTGATGATTTTGTAATTGATCCAGCGTACGATGGAGATGGTAATAATAATATGTTACTAGGAATGGATGATCTGCCAGCAGGCGATAAGGGTGCGATACTATTAGTAGTAGAAGCATGTGCTTGTCCTACGGGAACAGAGATCACGAATACGGCAACGGTAACGGCAGAGACACCAGCAGGAGATCCTATCGATGATGATAGTAGCCCAGGATCAGATGTAGATCCAGGAGATGATGGAGAAGATGATACAGACCAGAATGATACAACGAACACGACACTAGAAGAAGATGCTGATTTTGGTTTAGCGAAGCGAGTGGTAACCACTAACTTGACAGCGGACGGATGTACAGAGATAGTGTATGAGTTTAACATAGAGAATTTAGGAAATGTAAGCATAACAGATATCCAAGTAGAAGATGATTTAGCAGCAGCAGGATTTGGACTATGTGGAGGGTTTACAACGAGTCTGACCAGTGATGAGTTTACAGTAGATCCAGCCTTCGATGGTATGGGTAACAACAACTTGTTGATAGGACTAGATAACATCGTGCCAGGAGATGTAGGAGCAATCTTACTGACAGTGGAGGCATGTGGATGTCCAGACGGAACGATGATAGGTAATACAGCGACCCTTACAGGAACAAGTCCTGGTGGAGATATGCTGGACGACAATAGTGTAGATGGAAGTGATCCAGATCCAGGAGATGACGGAGAGGATGGAACAGATGAGATGGGAAGTACAGACTTCGAGATAGGAGAAGATGCAGACTTCGGTTTAGCAAAGCGAGTGGTAACCACTAACTTGACAGCGGATGGATGTACAGCGATTATCTATGAGTTCAATGTAGAGAATTTAGGAAATGTAAATATTACAGATATCCAAGTTACGGATGATTTAACAGCAGCAGGATTTGGACTATGTGGAGGGTTTACAACGAGTCTGACCAGTGACGAGTTTACAGTTAACCCTGGATTTGATGGCATGGGAGATGTGAACTTATTGTTAGGTTTAGATAACATAGTGCCTGGAGACGTAGGATCAATCTTACTTACAGTGGAAGCGTGTGGATGTCCTAATGGAACGATGATAGGAAACACAGCGACCCTTACAGGAACAAGTCCTGGCGGAGATATGCTGGATGATAATAGTGTAGATGGAAGTGACCCAGATCCAGATGGAAATGGAGAAGATGGAACGGATGAGATGGGAAGTACAGACTTCGAGATCACAGAAGCACCAGACTTTGGTGTAGCGAAGCGAGAAGTAGGTGTATGGTTACAAGATGACGGATGCGCTTTAGTTACGTATGAGATCAATGTAGAGAATCTAGGAAATGTAGAGATCAGCGGTTTACAAGTAGAAGATAATCTTGTAGATGCAGGATTCGGAGTATGTGCTGAGTACACGATCAAAGAAATTACAAGTGATGATTTCTTAGTGAATGGAGGATACGATGGAGATGCAGATGATCTATTACTCACAGGCACGGAAATCTTAGAAGTAGGAGATAAAGGAGCGATCCTGTTTACAGTAGAAGCATGCGGATGCCCTAACGGAACGGACATAGCGAACAGTGCTACAGGAACAGGTATGACGCCAGCGGGAGATCCTATAGATGATGTGAGTTCAGATGGAAGTAATCCAGATCCAGATGGTATGGGGGAGACAGATACAGATGAGATGGGTACGACGAATACAGATCTAGATGTAATACCAAGTGTGGGTATAGCTAAGCGTCAAGTAACGCTAGTAAATAACGACGACGGATCAGCAACGGTAACGTATGAGTTTAATATAGAAAATTTTGGAAATATAGATCTACAGAATATCCAAGCGACGGATGATCTAGCGACGATATTTGCTCCATGTAATGATATAGAGATTATATCTATAACATCAGATGACTTTACAGTTAATGGAGGATACAATGGAGTAGGTGATCTGAATATGTTAGTAGGAGATGATGATCTACCAGCTGGTGATCAGGGTGCGATATTGCTGACCATAAATGTAGATGGATGTGGTGGAGACACTGGACCGTTTATGAACCAAGCGACACTGACAGCAGATAGTCCTGATGGGACAATGTTGATGGATTTATCACAGGACGGAAGTGATCCAGATCCAGACGGAGATGGCGATCCTACAAATAATGATGATCCTACAGAAACGGAGTTTGAGTTCATGTCGTTTATCGGTATAGCAAAAGCTGCTACTCAGGTAATCAACAATGCAGATGGATCATCAACGGTAACATTTGAGTTCAATGTAGAGAACTTTGGAAATCAGATATTGACAGAATTACAAGTAGTGGATAACTTAGGCTTGGCCTTCAGTCCATGTGCGGATATAGAAATATTAAGTTTGACATCAGATGATTATCAGGTCAATGTAGACTATGATGGTGTAACTGATTTAGAATTATTGGCAGGAGCAGATGATATCGATCCGGGAGATGTAGGGGGAATAGTGTTGACAATAAATGTAGATGATTGCATGGGCGTTACAGGAACGTTCATCAACTCAGCATTTGTATCAGCAGTGGATCCAGCAGGTATGGATGTGTTCGATGATTTCTCACAGAATGGCACGAATCCAGATCCAGACGGAGATGGCGATCCTACGAACAATGACGACGGAACACCAGTAGACTTTGGCTTTGATCCTGACTTTGGTGTAGCGAAGCGATTGAGCTACGGACCGATCTTAAGTACGGAGGGATGTTACGATATCACATTTGAGATCAAAGTAGAGAACTTTGGAGATGTGGACTTGGCTAATATCCAGGTGGAAGAAGACCTGACAGCAGTATTTGGAGCAGGGGATATCTGGTCAGTGATTAGCTTAGAGTCAGAAGAGTTTGATGTAAATACTGCCTTCGATGGTATAGGCGATACAGATTTATTATCAGGACTAGATACTTTAATAAACCAACCTGGAGGAAATGAAGGAGCTATATACCTAGGATTGAATGTATGTCCAGATGGGATGACAGATCCTTATCTAAACTCTGTAACAGGCTCAGCTACAGCACCAGATGGAACCTTACTTAGTGATGTGTCACAGGATGGAAGTGATCCAGATCCGGATGGAAACGGAGATCCTTCTGATAATAATGATCCGACACCATTCCAGCTGATGTGTGAGATACCAATGTTTACAAATTGTCCTAGACCGCCAGTTATTCTGGATGCTCCAGAAGGATGGTGTAGTTCATTTGCAAACTTCTCACCACCACTAGCAGAAGCAGAGTGTGGATTAGATACGATACTGAAGGTAGATATGACAGGACTAGATACAGGAGATCTATTCCCAGTAGGAACGACGATACTGAAATGGGTAGCGATAGATATATTTGGAAATGTATCCGATACATGTATCATAAAGGTTGTGGTGAATGATTTCCATACACCACCTACGATCGAGTGTCCAGAAAATGTGACAGGAGAGAATGATCTTGCAATGTGTGGAGCTGTAATAAATGATATAGCACCACCACCAGCAGGTATAACCGATAACTGTCCTGACAATATTGCGGTGACGTATATGATAGCAGATGCAGGGGGAGGAATGATAGGATGTGGTGTCAATGATGCGAGTGGATACAAGTTCCCTGTAGGAACAAGTACGGTGACATATAAAATACAGGATCAACCTATCCTGCTGATCAGTGAGATCATACAAGATGGAATGATGACGGGTGTGGAGATTACAAATTTTGGACCTGCAAGTTATGATATCAGTTGTCTTGTGATCGGAAGAGAAGGAGATACACCAGAAGAGTATATCGTAGATGATATAACTATAGTAGGGGTAGGAGATGTGTTTACGCAGATCTTCACACCGATAGCAGCAGGAACAAGTGCTGGATACTATATAGGATACATGAATAATTTCATAGATGCCGTATCGATCAATGGATATATATCAGCAAACTATGATTTCACAGGATCTATTTTTGGAGATAATATCGTGAGAAATAATGTATGCGATACAGATAGTTCAGAAGATTGGTTTGCAACGACAGGCTGTGACGCAGGAAGCTTTGGAATGTTAAATCCAGGAATGGAGATACTTCCAGACAATGGAACGACGACGAGCTTGCAGAGTGAGGCGCCAAGTACATCGAGTTGTAGCTTTACGGTAACAATAGAAGATACAGAAGCACCATATTGTGCGGAGTACGATACGACTGCGATAGTAGCTATGGATGTGCCACTTCCGATCATGGAGGGAGCATGTACTAGTTCTACAATAAGTATAGGAACAAGTTTCCAAGTAGGAGATGTGAACGTAGTAGGACTGGTAGGGAGCTACCCAGATATGGGAGGAATAACAGCAACGCTAGTAAGTCCATCAGGAACAGAAGTGGTGCTATTTAGTAACCTATGTTCTATGACAGCGGATTACGATATTACCTTAGATGATGCAAGTCCTAATAGCCAGGCAGCCATCACATGTGCTCCATTAGGAGGAGGCATGGACTTCCAACCGATAGAAGCACTGAAGAAGTTCTTCGGTGAAGAAGCGATGGGAGACTGGAGCTTAGAGATCTATACAGCGCAGGCTGATATGGGTACGCTAGAAGGTTGGATGCTAGAAGTATCAGAACTAGCACCTTACTCGCAGGTAGATACTTGTATAAGTAATGATCTAGGATTATGTTCAGCAGAATTTACATGGATGCATCCTAGAGTAGGAGATAACTGTTGTATAGGAACGATAGAAGTAGCATATACTACCCTTGATGATATCATGGTACCAGCAGATGGGCCAGTAGATCAAGGAACGGAGATGACAGCAGTGTTCGAGGTAGGGACGACGACGGTAACGTATACGATAACAGATGAAGCAGGGAATATATCCATGTGTAGTTTTGATATCGTAGTGAAAGATGATGAAGCACCAGTGCTGGATCCGGCAAGTTGTCAAGATCTAGTGATCCAGTTAGATCCGGGAGAATGTGATACGAAAGTACAGTTCCCACCATTGGTGGCAATGGATAACTGTGGAGTGGATTCTATCCAGTACACACCAGGAGCTGATCATGATTTTGAGATCGGTGTAACAGATGTGACGCTAGTGATTTTTGATGCAGCGGGTAACAGTGATACATGTATGTTTACAGTAACAGTTTTAGAGTTTATTCCAGATACGGATGCACTAGCGTGTAACAATCAGATAAACCTAAGTCTAGGACCAGACTGTACGGCAACGATAACAGCTGACATGATTTTAGAAGGAGATATCTACGGATGTTATGATGATTATTGTGTTACCATAAGAGATGAATTTGGTAATGAAATAGGAACGAGTGAAGACGGCACAAATGTGTTCGATCTATCACATGTAGGCATGACATTCGAAGTAGAGATATGTATAGACTGTACGGATCAGACCAACTGTTGTTGGGGATATGTAACGGTGGAAGAGAAGTTATTACCAGATGTAGAATGTCCAGCTGATACAACGATAATGTGTAACGAAGCACATGATCCGATTGCAACTGGAGAGCCTATAGTTATGTCTTGTGAGCCAGACTTAGAAGTGACTTATGTGGATGATTATCAAGATAACGGACTTTGTGGTAACCCTAGAGTTATCATAGATAGAACATGGACGATAACAGATGCTGATGGAAATTCAGTAGAATGTTTACAACAGATAATCGTCTTACCGTTTGATTTGAATTCAGTAGAATTCCCAGATAACTTTGTATTATCAGATGCATATGATTGTTCGGATGTGGAAGCAGATCCGACACTGACAGATGCTGACAATACAGGATATCCTACCATAAATGGTAAGCCAATATTTGGAGATCATTTCTGTGAAGTAAATGTAGGATTCTGGGATGAGCGGCTTGAAGATGCAAACTGCCTAGGGAGTTACGAGATACTTAGAAATTGGATTATCAGAGATGAATGTCTGCCTCTAGAGCCAGGTGTAAATCCAAGAAGACACATCCAAGCGATCAAAGTAAACGATACACACGCGCCGATATTTGCAGAGACACCTATTGACATAACCATAAGTACAGATGTATGGAACTGTCATGCAAGTTATACACTGGACTTACCAGAGATAACAGATGATTGTGGAGTAGTGAGTGATATTATTGTAAATGTAGAAGGAGGATCTGTGACGAATAATAACGGAGTGTTTACCCTGACCAACATGGTTCACGGAGATCACAATGTAAGAATCAAAGCAGGAGACCAATGTCATAATTACAGTGAGGTAGAATTCAATATACACGTAGAGGATAGAGTAGCGCCGAACGTAATATGTATAGCACAGATTACGGTAAGTCTTACAAATGCAGGACATGCTAAACTGTTCCCAGAGAGTATAGATGATGGATCGTTTGATAACTGTGGAGCTGTATTCTTTGAGGTATACAGAATGGAAACAAGCTGTGGTTATCCAGAAGACTTAGAGCCGGGAGAATTTGTCAACCTATGTTGTTCAGATATAGGAGACGATCCGACCTTAGTAGTACTAAGAGTATGGGATGATGCATCTAAGGATGGAATCTACGGAAACTTTGGAGATAACTTCTCAGAGTGTATGGTAGAGATAAAAGTAGAGGATAAGAACACGAACGGCATAGGATGTCCACCAAACGTGACGATAACATGTGATCAGGATTATACAAATCTAGATCTGACAGGAGCCCCATCGCTAAGCACAGTATGTGATATGGCAGAGGCAACATTTACAGATAATCTAGATAACTATAATCAGTGTGGGATAGGATACGTACTGAGAACATGGAGTATAGTAGGGGAGAACACAACGTGTGTACAGAGAATAGACATCGATGCATTCGATCCATTCCAAGAGAGTGACATCGTATGGCCAGCAGATTACACAGGAACGTGTATGGATGATGTGCCAGATCAGCAACCGACCTTCAGCAATAACAGTTGTAATTTGTTAGGTGTAAATGTAGAATCAGATACTTTCTACTTTGAGTCAGATGCATGTTACAAAGTACTGAACGAATGGACGGTGATTGACTGGTGTACATATGATGCCGATAATCCAAACAGTGGAGGAATCTGGACAGATAATCAGGTGATCAAGATATTAGATGACATCGCACCAGTCATAACAGACTGTGGTGATCAGACAATATCTACGCTGAACTCAGATTGTATACTAGATGTACTGACGATAAGCAATAGTGCAACAGATAATAACTGTGGTATAGGAGCGACAATGAGTTGGTACTACCAGATAGATTTTGATGGAGATGGAAATATTGATGATACAGGAGAGCTAGAAGGATCTAGTGTAAGCACAAGCTTCACAGATGTATCAGTAGGAACAGTAACTGTGATCTGGGTAGTAACAGATGGCTGTGGAAACAGCACACCGTGTACACAGGATTATATAATAGAAGATGGTATAGCACCAGAACCATATTGTATAGCATTGACATCTACCTTAGGTCAGCAAGGTTCTGTAGAATTATGGGCAACGGACTTTGATCAGGGAAGTACAGATAATTGTACGCCTCAGGATCAGTTGATCATATCATTTACGGAAGATGGGAACAGTCCTAACAGAACCTTTACCTGTGATGACTTACCTAACGGAGTGGCGGCACAAGTGCCAGTAGAGATATGGATAATCGATGCATTTGGAAATGCGAGTTTCTGTAACACGAGCCTTACATTGACAGATAACAATAATGTATGTGAAGACCAAGAGGGAGCAATGGCAACCTTAGAAGGGAATGTATTGACAGAGGATAATCAGGGCGTAAATGAAGTACATGTGACAGTAGAAGAGCTGAGTAGTGGAGAGATCTACGAGACAGCATCTGAGGAGTCAGGACATTACGGAATGTCAGTACCGATGCCAGTAGGGATTGATTACATGATAACACCAGCGAGAGATGATAATCACTTGAATGGAGTAAGTACCTTGGATGTATTTAAGATCCAGCGACATGTGTTAGGAATCGAGAAGCTAGATAGTCCGTACAAATTGATAGCAGCCGATGTAAACAATAGTGAGAGCGTGAGTGCGGTGGATTTAGTGGAACTACAGAAGATTATCTTAGGATATACGGATGAGTTCCCAGCGAATACATCATGGAGATTTGTGAATACAGACTACGAATTTGGAGATGAGACAGATCCATGGCCGTTCGAAGAAGTGATCGCATTATCACCATTATTATTCAGCACAGATGCAGAGAACTTTGTAGGGGTAAAAGTAGGAGATGTAAATGGATCAGCGAATCCACAAGTGCAAGGACTACATATAGCACCTAGAACAGATGCGAGCATAGGAATCAGAATAGTAGATAGAGGGGTAGAGAAAGAAGAGACAGTAGAGGTGATCCTAAGCTTCGAGGATGTAGAAAGTGTAAGTGCATTACAAGGAATGCTAAAAATAGATACAGAGAAAGCTGAAGTTGTAGAGATAGATGGAACAGCGATGAGCATGAGTTCAGGAAACTTCGGTCCTCAGTCTCAGATAGATGAAGGAATGATAAGCTTTGCATGGACGAGTCCAGAACAGACATCACTGACGAGGGAGAATGTGATCGTACTAAGCCTGAGAGCTAAGGGGTCATACAATCTGAGTGAGCTGATAAGTATGGAAGAAGGAAGAACACCAGGTATAGCATATGAAGTAAGTGAGTCGGGTGTCATTACAGAGAAGCGAGTAGAGCTGAGATATACAGAAGAAGCGGTAGGCATATTTGCGGTAGCGCAGAATACACCTAACCCATTCACAATAGAAACAGAGATCTACTATGAGGTGCCAGTAAGTGGAACAGTAGACTTCAAGGTAATGGATGCGATCGGAAAAATAGTTATGTCAGAGACGCTGACATCGGAGAAAGGAGAGAACGTGATCGTATTGAAAAGTGATAGATTCCCAAGTGGAGGCGTATATCATTACGAGATAACATATGATGGAAGCACAGAGGTCAGAAAGATGATCTTAGTGAAATAGAGATAAGAAATTATTAGTTAAATAACCGAGTGTCACACTTTTACGAGTGTGGCACTTTTTTATTGGATTAATATGAAAATTTTTATAATTGCAATAATCAAGTATGCAAAATATCTGTTAAGCAAGCTTTGAGTCGCGGGAAATATAATTTGTAATATTTTATAAAATATAGAATTCAAAATTAGTAAGATCGGATCTTGTTGTAAGTTTCAAAAATCAAAAGTAAACACTTTGGCTTTTTGATTCGTTAGGGAGATATAGAATTTGAAAAACTAAAAAACATTAAAATGAAAAGATTATTTATTCTAGTACCGGTTGTCCTTGCTATATTTATATCTAGTTGTGGAGGTGATAGCTGTGAGCAAGCGGATTGGTTAGGAACTTACGACTTGATTTCAGAGATGGATTCTTGTATTCTTGATGAGTCTACAACTATCTCTTTCGACCAGGTTATGGTTGTTGAAGCAGGTGCAACAGCGACAGCTATCTCTATAGATGATACAGAGGCTACTATTGATTCTGATAACTGTTCAGCTACAGCACTTTTTATCACATTAACTAAAGATGGAGACGAAATTTCTACAAGTTTTGGACCTGACTGTGATGCTGTATATAAGAAAAGATAGAGAACAATAAAGATTAAAGGAAAGGAGTAAGTTATCTAATAGCTTACTCCTTTTTTATTTGGAGCAACTGTACGCCTTCCTTGCTTATACCATTTCTAAACTAGAATTGGTATTATATAGTTGAAGAATTTATATAAAATTTTGAAGGTTGGTGCTTTTTTATTATTGATATTGGCTCTCAAATTTTGCTTAAGCCTATCCATCTTTTATATTTAACAAAAATATACGATGGTACATGGAACACATAACGCACTTCCTGACGAGCGCAATAAGGATATTCTTATCTATGTCAATGGTGAATTATTACCACGAGCCGAAGCTAAGATATCCGTTTTTGATAGTGGATATCTTGTAGGAGACGGAATATGGGAAGCCATGAGATTACATGAAGGTGTCTTGGTTTTTAGAGACCAACACCTAGATAGACTGTGGAGAGCAGCTGCCAGTATAGGTATGGATCTTAAAATGTCTAGAGAAGAATTAGTTCAGAAAATACACACAACATTAGAAGCTAATAAAATGCATGATCATATCCATGTTAGATGTATGGTCACCAGAGGTATTAAAAAAACACCTTCACAAGACCCTAGATTAACGATAAGTGGCCCTAATTTAGTAATCATCCCAGAACATAAAATAGCTTCAGAAAATAGCAAAGAAAATGGCATCACCTTATTTACCAGTACCATAAGAAGAGGATCTCCTGACTACTTAGATCCTAGACTAAATTGCCACAGTAAGTTGCATGAGGTGCAAGCACTGATCCAAGCCATAGAAGCTGGTGCAGACGAAGCTCTAATGTTAGATATTAATGGGTTCGTTTCTACCTGTAATGCCACTAATTTTTTCATGATAAAAAATAATGAATTATGGACCTCTACTGGTGCCTATTGTATGAATGGAATTACTAGGCAAAATATAATTAGAGTTGCAAGAAAAAATGATATTATCTGCAGTGAAAAAAACTTTTCTCTATACGATACCTATGATGCAGATGAGGCTTTTGTAACAGGTACCTTCGGAGGAATAACTCCAGTGACAAAAATAGATGGCAGGGTAATCGGCAATGGAACCTATGGGCCATTGACTAGAAAACTAAGTGGTCTATATAAAGATCTTATAAAATCAGAAGTAGCTAGTTCGAAAAAGCATAAGTAGATGAACCATAAACTTATATCCGTCTGGTCGGGACCTAGAAATATCTCTACAGCACTAATGTACTCCTTTGCTCAGAGAAATGATACCCTTGTATATGATGAGCCGCTATATGCTCATTATTTAGCTAATTCTGAAGCAGCAAAATATCATCCTGGAGCACAAGAAATACTGGATACCATGGAGCAGGATTGTGATAAGTTAACCGCCATGATGCTAGGAGAGCATACTGCTCCTATCGTTTTTTTTAAGCAGATGACCCATCATCTGTACAAGTTTGACTGGAGTTTTCTTTCTGATATGACAAGTGTTATTCTTACTCGTGATCCAGTAGATATGTTGCCTTCTTATGGTAAAGAAATAGCAGAACCAACAATGCTAGATGTGGGATATGCGATGCACCTGGAACTTGTAGAGCACTTGATAAAACTAGATCAAGAAATTGTCGTTATCGATGCGAAGAGAATTCTTAATGATCCAAAGGATCAGCTAGGAAAACTATGCGAGCGCCTCAATATTCCTTTTTCAGAAAAAATGTTAAACTGGGGGAAAGGAGCTAGGAAAGAAGATGGATGTTGGGCTCCTTATTGGTATAAGAATGTTCATAATTCTACAAGCTTCCAAGCTTACAAACCCAAAACGGATCCTTTTCCTAAGGTATTGAGTAACTTGCTGGAGGATTGTAAACCTATATATAATAGATTAATGGACTATGCTATATAGCATAGTGATATTGAGTATTAGATAAATAAAAACCAAGAAATATGAAAAAATCAATTTCACTTTTTACTATATTTTTAATTTTTTTTGCCTGTAAAACGAGCGATAATCAAAAGAAATATCAGACTTCGTTAGAAACAGTTGAACCCAGAGGGGTTGAAAACACGGCCTATAAATGGGGGCATATGGCATTAATTGCCCAAGCTAATGATACTGAAATGTTCAAACCCAGACCCACTGTAACCTCTAGGTATTTAGGCTTAATATTTGTTTCGATATTTGATGCTTGGTCTATGTTTGATGAAAAAGCGATTCCTGTTTATTTGGGAGACATTGCTAGAAGACCAACAAAAGAACATACATTAAAAAATAAAGAAATTGCCATTAGTTATGCCGCTTTTGGTACAATGAATGAATACTATTATTCTGATAAAGAATTGTTTGCTAATTTCATGATAGAATTGGGATTAGATCCTATGAACAAATCTTTAGATCCTACTACACCAGAAGGGATTGGTAATTTAGCAGCAAAAACAATAATCGAAGCAAGAAAAGGAGATGGTGCTAATCAGTATGGTGAAGAATCCGGTTCTGATGGCGAACCTTATTTTAATTATGTAGGGTACAAGCCTGTTAATTCCGCTGATAAAAATGTTGATCCAAACCGATGGCAACCTAAATATTTTTCGGATGGAAAGGATGGAAAATATGCTCCTGGATGTTTAACGCCATTTTGGGATAAGGTGACGCCTATAGCCTTGAAATCAGGAGATCAATTTCGTCCTGGTCCTCCTCCTATGATTGGCTCAGAACAACTAGAAAAAGAAGTGGCTGAAGTTATAGAGTTACAACGTAATCTAACAGATTATCAAATTGCATTAGTTGAATTTATGAGAGATGGTCCGCAATCTGTGCAACAAGCGGGACATTGGCTAAAGTTTGCTCAAGATGTTTCTCGAAGAGATAATCATACACTTGATGAAGATGTAAAAATGTACTTCTACAATCAAGTGGTCGCTATGGACGCTTTCATAGCTTCGTGGGATTCAAAAATGTTCTACGATTATGCCAGACCTTATGCGCTAGTTCATCAATATTATGATAATCAGAAAATAGAAGCTTGGGGAGGTGAAGGAAAAGGTATGATCGAAATGGACGGTAGCCAGTGGCGGCCATACTCTCCAGAAACTTTTTTATGTCCTCCATTTCCAAGTTATACTTCAGGACACAGTACCATTAGTGGAGCTTGTGCCGAAGCCTTAAAACTTTGGACAGGAAGTGATGAGTTTGGTTCTGAAGCTAAGTTAGTGGCAGGAGCGATGACAGAACCTGATAACTTAGGAGATACAATCACGTTGAAATTTCCAACATTTACAGAGACAGCAGAAATGGCGGGCATATCTAGAGTTTTGGGTGGTTATCACATACAAGCTGATAATGTAGCTGGATTAAAATTAGGAAGAGATATAGCAAAAGAAACTTGGAAATTTTATAAAAAACATATAGGAGAGGAGTAAGGCAGCTGTACATTTTACATAATGATCTTATGCTTTTACATCGGTGTCATTAAAGGCATGATTAGGTAAAACCTCTGTCCTACTATGTTCCAAGAAAAAATAAACTTTCTTAAATTAAAATATACTAATTTCAGCCTAACTATATTGACAAATTTCACAACTCATAAGATAACTCTAATAGAACTTAAAATTTGGAAAAATAATGAAGGTTACATCAAAAAAAAATGAAAAAGTTGCGAATATGATCTTCGCATCTATTTATCCCTTGTACTGGAATCGATTAGAAAAAAATGGTAGGACTAAAGAAGAATTTCATAAAGTATTAGAATGGTTTACTGGTTTTGACGAAAATAAATTACATGCACTTATCGAAGAGAAAGTAACCTTTAGAACGTTTTTTGAGAGAGCAAAAATTCATCCTAATGCACATATGATTAATGGCGTTGTTTGTGGTTATCGAATCGAAGAAATAGAGGATGAATATGAACTGTATAAACTGTGCAGACAGATGGAAAAGCTTATTGACGAATTGGCGAAAGGGCGTAAAATGGATAAAATTCTAAGGAAAGAAAAATCAAGCTCCAAAAAATAATCAATGTTTACAAAATGTGATGATATTATACCTTATCATGCTCCACAGAATCAAATCATAATAAAAACCCTTATAGTTTATTGAATATACTCCACTAATGAAAAGATCACTTGTAATAATAATAACCTGTTTTATTTCACTTCAGTTTTCTTATGCTCAAAATTTTGGAGATTTCCCTGTAATTGAGAAAACGAAACTATTGAATGACCTTGAAATACTCTATCAGGGTTTAGATAAGTTTCATTCAGGAATGTACTGGTATACAACAAATTATAGTGTTGATAGTGCTTTTCAAAAAATTAGAAGTGAAATTACAAAGGATCTAAATGTACTAGAATTTCATAAACTCATAGCGCCTTTAGTTGCTCTCTCTCGCGAAGGTCATACTAAGATATACCGACCGGAAACTGTCATTGAAAAATTAAATACTGACATAAAACTTCTGCCTTTAATTCTTACATTTCTTGGCAATGAACTTTTTGTGGTTAAGAACGGATCTGGTTTTCAAGATTTCGCTCTTGAGGGAAAACAGATCGAATCTATAAATGGAGAAACACCTATTGCAATAGTTAAAAATATTGGAAGTCTATTTGCTACTGATGGCTTTGTTGAAACTTCGAAGTATAGCGATTTATCCGGATTTAATTTTTCTGTCTATTATTTCTATTACTATGGACTGGTAGATCAGTTTGAAATTAAATTTAAGGAGAATACAGAGCCAATAATTATAAAATCCTTGACGACTAAAAATATCATTCAAAACCAAAAAGATAGACTCAAAAAGCTTGCGATAGTTGAAAAAGAAGATTTGCTAGAGTATAAAGTATTAGAAAACTCAATTGCATATTTAGGTATTAATGATTTCCATAACCAAAATATTGAGGAACATTCAAAAGAAAAGAACTTAAAATCATTTCTCGAGAGAAGTTTCAAATCAATTAAAGAAAATAATATACAAACGCTAATAGTAGACGTAAGCAAAAATGGAGGTGGATCAGAAGGTAATGAAGGCTTATTATATTCTTACTTTGGAGAAGATTATCAAAAGTATAAAAAAGTAAAAGCAAAGACACAAAATGCTATTCTCGATAATGGTGTAGATAAACCAATTACTTTGAAGACATTCGGTTTTTTTGAAAGAACCTTTACATATAAGAAAATGGAGGACGGTTCATTAGAAAGAAAACAATGGTTAGGACCCGGGCTGAGGGCGTTCAAAAAAGAGCCTAAGAATAAGTTTACAGGAAAGGTTTATGTTATCATCAGTCCTAAAACATATTCAGGGGCTAGTGAATTCAGTAATATGATGTACACAAAAGATTTGGCAACCTTTGTAGGGCAAGAAACTGGGGGCGGATATTTAGGAAATACTAGTGGATACAGTCAAAAAGTAGTACTCCCTAATTCTAAAATTAAAGTTGCGATACCAGCATTACAATTTATTATGAATGTAGAACCAAAACTACCATTTGGTAGAGGTGTTATACCGCACTACAAAGTAATTCCCACATTTGAACAATATATAAGTGGAGAAAATGCTTCTGTAGAATATATTTTGAAACAATTAGAAAATGATTTATAAGGGGTTGTAACTATATACTCTAGTTGTGTGCCATCGAAAAAATAGAAATGGAAAAATTTAAACAATTAAAGAGGATTAAAGAGATTTATTCTAAAGGAGAAAACATGATTAAATACTTAAAGAGTATTGGTCAAAATAAATCTAACTCTATTGAGGATATTTTGATAAGTTATGATTTTCAAGCTGGCTCATATATTAAAGCATATTTCAATAACCCAAGTTATAAAAATGATTATTGCGCAGCTTTGGCTACAATAATTGATAAGTATGAAAACATAGATTCGATAATTGAGGTTGGTGTAGGAGAAGCGACTACCCTCAATAGCTTAATAAACAAATTAGAGAACCGACCAAAAGATATTTTCGGATTTGACATTTCTTGGTCAAGAGTTAAGTTTGGAAAAGAATTCCTAAAGGACTTTGGACATAAGGACATTAAATTATTCACTGCGAACTTGTTTGAAATTCCTTTACTAGATAATTCAATTGATATTGTTTATACATCTCATTCAATCGAGCCTAATGGAGGTAAAGAAGAGGATGCATTAAAGGAACTTTATAGAATCTCAAATAAATATTTAATACTTCTTGAGCCTTCATTCGAATTTGGAACTAAAGAAGCTAAACAAAGAATGATTGAACATGGCTACGTTACAAAATTGTATCAAACAGCAAGAGATTTAAATTATAAAATTATTGAACACAGATTATTTGGACATAACTCTAATATTCTCAATCCAACTGGGTTATTGATAATTGAAAAACAAAAAAATTTACAGAAGATCCACAGTAATTTAGTTTGTCCTATGACACATACTAGTTTACAAAAGTTTAATGAAAACCTTCTTTATTCTGAGGATAGTTTTTTAGCATATCCAATAATTGAAAACATTCCTTGCCTCTTAAAGGAAAACTCAATTTTGGCTGCCCATCTTAATACGAAATATGAAGAATATAAGACGGCACACTACAATAGATGATCACAGCTTATCCTCCTTCGTCGGAAACGCTGGATATCAGTAACCGCCATGCTCCACTTATCATTATTCCTTACAGGAAAAGAATTGTAAGTTTAGACGCCAGTCAGGCGGTACGCATCATATCTATTGCAGTATTTTATATCACTAACGTTTATAATTATCAGAGAAAGAATTCGCAAATAATAAATAAATATTAAAAAGTATTACCGTTTATTCCGCTTACTATTAATCGACCGATTTTTTATATACTCCCTCTTAGCGTAACGCTTGCGATCGCCGACTAGCTTTTCTACGAGATCTCCTCTACCCATATTGACCAACTTGTCTTTTATACGGACATAGTTTTCTTTTTTATGCCAGAAGAAAAATAGATGCTGATTCTTTTTCTCTTTGGGTGATTTAGCAGTATATACTTCTTTCAGTGTGTAGGGATGTAATCCTGTATAATAGATGATGGTGGCTACAGTCATCGGCGTAGGGGTAAAGTCCTGAACCTGCTCTAGCTTGAATCCCATGTCCTTAGTTTCTGCAGCGAGGTTCGCCATGTCTTTCTCCTTACACCCCGGATGACTAGATATGAAATACGGAATTAGAGGTTGATTGAGTCCGTGTTTTTTATTCTTCTCTTCATACTTTTTCTTAAACTCATGGAAATGTTTAAACGACGGTTTACGCATAACCTTTAGTGTGTCATCAGAGGTATGTTCCGGTGCAACTTTCAGACGACCACTGATGTGTCTACTAACTAGCTGATCCATATATTCATCTATGCTATCATCCGCCTGCTTATTATAACTAGGTACTAATAAATCATAGCGTATACCACTTCCCACAAATGCTTTTTTGACCTTTGGATGCTTATCTACCTTTCTGTAGATATCCGTCATTTGCTTGTGACTCGTGTCCAGGTTGCTGCATACTACAGGGTGGATACATGAAGGGCTGACGCACTTATCGCATATCGATTGTACCTTACCTTTCATGCCATACATGTTAGCAGAAGGTCCGCCCAGATCGCTGATATATCCTTTGAAGTCTGGCATTTCCGTGACCTTGTCTACCTCCTTTAGTATAGATTCTTGCGACCTACTAGAAACAAATTTCCCCTGATGCGCAGAGATGGTACAGAAGCTACATCCACCGAAACATCCTCTATGCATATTGATAGAAAACTTGATCATTTCGAAGGCAGGTATAGGTCCTCTCTTCTTATATTTAGGATGCGGTAGTCGCGTATACGGCAGATCAAAAGAGGTATCTATTTCTTTTTCTGTCATCGGAGGGTAGGGAGGATTTACAACAAGATTATGATCTCCTACACCTTGAATAAGCCTTCTCGCTTTTACCTTATTAGATTCCTGTTCTACATGCTTAAAGTTAGCTGCAAATGCTTTTTTGTTTCGCATACATTTTTCATGAGACGAAAGGGTTAGGGTATCCCATAATTCTTCGTCTGGAATAGGATCATGCCGATTTGTAAGAAAAGCAGTCTGAGGAAGATGTGTCATAGAACTCAGAGGCATCCCAGCATTAGCGAGTTGGATGATAGCACGTAGTGGCATTTCTCCCATGCCATACACGAGCATATCCGCTCCACTTAGGCTTAGAATATTTGGGAATAACTTGTCCTCCCAGTAATCATAATGCGTTACCCTTCGCAGCGACGCTTCTATACCTCCTATTAGAACAGGCACATCTGGATATAATTTTTTTAGAATTTGTGTGTAAGTCTTCACGGCATAGTCTGGTCTGAATCCCGCTTTCCCACCAGGCGTATAAGCGTCCGTTGATCGCTTTCTCCGCGAGGCTGTATAGTGATTTACCATCGTATCCATGCACCCCGATGTCACACCAAAAAACAATCTAGGCTTACCCAGTTTCTTGAAATCTCTGAGATCATCCTGCCAGTTAGGTTGCGGAATAATGGCCACTTTTATCCCCTCACTTTCCAGTATCCTACCGATAACGGCAGCTCCAAAAGCAGGATGATCCACATAGGCATCTCCAGAAATTAAAATCACATCTAGCTGATCCCAGCCCCGATCCTCTACCTCTTTTTTGGTAATCGGCATCCACTCTGACAAAGGTTTATCTGATAACATGACACAAAGTTACGCTAATTCCCTGAAAGCAAACAAATCATTATATAATACCATTTATATTTTAAATATCGTTTAAATATTCTGAATTAAAATTGTTAAAATCATAGCAAGAAGGAATGCATTTGACGTAGTCGAATTAAGTACGAAGGTTTTAAATGACAGAACCGCGAAAGCGGGAGGGCTAGCAATAGCCGTAGCTAGCTCAAGTACCTCACAATTACCATCATAATAGTCTAGAATATCGGTTTTGTAAGCACGGTCTGGATCTGGGCGCTCCTTCGGACGGGCTTTTCGCTATATAGAACCAGCTGTATACTAGTGAGATATAGTCGCTGTTTGTCTTCTCTATTCGTTCAGCCTGCTCAGCTCCTTATCTCTCATAGGATACAGCTAGCTCTATGCCGCTGCTATCCCTAGCGCAATAGTTTTCCAGGTGCCATAAGCTAATGATATATCATTTAGATCATACGCCATTTATATCAAGCATTGTCGGTGTTCCTTTGTTTCTACGAAGTAATTTTTTTTATAATAACACTTTTCCATTAATACGTCGGTGAAGCCTACATTGCTCTTTGTCGTAGGTCTTTAATATCAATTCTATTTTTAGATGACCGAAAAGGATTTAGAATTGTTCAAAATGGATCAAGGCAAAAAACGTAGGCGAACCCATAGGTTCGGCGAGGCTTTTTA
>ENA-ORXT01000704-ORXT01000704.1-marine-metagenome-genome-assembly--contig:-NODE-704-length-51007-cov-110.148046_pt1 | contig 51007 bp, 55 predicted proteins | sample MGYA00237868_ERZ511482 | MGnify/ENA metagenome assembly ERZ511482
TTCACTAAGCGGGGCAAACTGGTCATCGATCATGAGTGTGCCATCTTCTCCAGTGAGAACTCCTATATTACCCCCTGAGCCTTCCATCATATAGATGTGATCAGTCACCGCTGTCGTCTTAATTTCTACTGTAGAATAGTCACGCTGTGTGTATGAGATTGTCGTTGTAAAAAATAAGGCAGCGATGTAGACGATAGAGTGATTCATGAGTTTAAAATTTACAACTGATTAATAGTCGGGAAATAGAATAATAGATTTAGTCCATTCCTTAGATCTTTAAATTATGCACGCTATAGAGACTTCCTTATTAATGATTTATCGAATGACGAGTAAATGGCAGCACCTATAATGCCAGCTTCATTCTGTAAACTGGCTGGGACGATCGTCCCTTCAATATCAATATACGGCTTATAAAACTCAAAGCTCTTACTGATGCCTCCACCGATGATAATTAGGTCAGGCGACATAAGGAAGCTGATGTGGTGTAGTATCTCATTAAGCCTTGCGCCAAACTTAGGCCAATCTAATTTATCTCTTTTTCTGGCTCTATTAGATGCATAATCTTCAGCAATACTTCTCTTCCACTTTAAGTGTCCCATCTCAACATTAGGAACAAGGTGTCCATCCACAAAAAGTGCAGAACCTATCCCAGTGCCTAGCGTCAAAAGCATGACAGTACCGGGCATATTATTAGCACTTCCAAACTTAAATTCTGCCATGCCTGCTGCATCCGCATCATTAACTACTGTTACAAGGACTTCCAGTTCTTTAGAAAAGTAAGCTTGGATATCAAAGCCTTTCCAGCTCTTATCGACATTAGCTGCGCTCATCGCAATACCGTTCTTAATGATGGCAGGAAATCCTACGCCTATTGGTTTATTTTCCCAGCTAAAATCAGTGATCAACTGTTTCATTATTTCTAAGACGGCCGCTGGAGAGGAGACGTCAGGTGTCTTATATTTTACCTTTTTAGTCAGAAATTTTCCTGTATTTAAATCCACGACAGCACCCTTAATGCCTGTGCCACCGATATCAATTCCTAATACTGATTCACTCATTAATCTTAAAATTATCTTTATTTAATCACAACCACTTTCATGGTGACATCTTTGTTAGGTCTGTCTGAGTTATTGGTTTGTGTATTTGCTATTTTATCTACGATATCCATCCCTTCTACCACTCTCCCAAACACTGTATAGCCTCCATCTAAGAATGGCGCTCCACCTTTCTCTAAATACTCGGCTTTCGTCTCCTCCGTATAGGTAATGCCTGCCGAATTCTCTTGTCTCTCCAGCATGCTTTCGGTCACTTTCTTTCCATGGACGATGTAGAACTGTGAGCCGCTGCTTTTTTTCTCAGGATTGACATTATCGCCTGTTCGTGCTGCCGCGATGGCTCCTGCGACATGTGCATACTTCTCATTGAATTCTGCATCAATCTGATAGCCTGGTCCACCACTGCCCAGTCGAGCATTGCCAGTGACCGCTTTAGATTTAGGATCGCCTCCTTGGACCATGAAGCCTTTGATCACTCTGTGAAATAGAGTACCATCGTAGAATGATTCGTCAGCTAGCTTTACAAAATTATCTCTATGCTTCGGGGTATCATCATACAGCTCTATCATGATGTTACCATATTCTGTCTCGATCATAGATAAGCATTTATCTGGTGCTGCGAATATGACTTCCTTCGTCACTGATTTTGACTTACCACCCTTATTGACAGTGAGCTTTACTTCATGCTTTCCTGACTTTAGGAACTGGTGTTCTATTTCAGTATCTGTATAAATATTCCCATCGATCTCCCATAAGACCTGATCTGCATCGAGGGTCTTAGCTGAGAATGTAGAAGTCGCTGGGACTTTAACTGCTGGCTGATCTACCATAAAGTCTGCAAGCTTATTAGAGCAAGAACTTAGTAAGACAAGACAGAAAATGAGTAAGGATATGTGTTTCATATGTTTGTAATTTGCAATTTACTGATAAGTTGATTTGACTGAAAAGTTTAAAGTGGCTTAATTTGCTAATGTAACTTTCATTTTAACATCCTGAAGTGGACGATCTGAACCATCCTTCTGGACGGCAGCTAACTTATCTAACACATCGAAGCCTTCTATTAATTCTCCAAAAACGGTATAATCTTGATCCAGAGAAGGTGCCCCACCCAAAGTCTTATACTTCTCTCTCTGTGACTCATTATAGGTCAGATTCTTCATACCCTGTATGCCATCTAAGGACTGATCAGTTTGCTTAGATCCATGTACCACGTAGAATTGTGATCCACTACTTCTCTTCTCAGGATTAGATGGACCTCCCGTTCTTGCTGCAGCGAGGGTTCCCTTGAAGTGTGGTGCGCCTATCTCAGCATCAAGTTGATAGCCGGGTCCACCTGAGCCCAGTCTGGCCCCTGGAGCAGCTCCTTTAGATTGAGGGTCACCACCCTGTACCATGAAGCCTTGTATGATCCTGTGGAATAAGAGATCATTATAGAATCCTTCTCTGGTCAGTTTTAGAAAATTATCTCTGTGCAGCGGTGTCGAGTTATACAGCTCTGCTTTCATTGTGCCAAACTCAGTCTCGATATTTACATAATGCACCTTATCAGCTCCACATGAACTTAATAAGAAGCTAATAAAAATGATAACTGAAATAATTTTTGAATTCATATGTCTCTTTTTAATGTTAATCGATTCGCAGCAGCCCTATCAATTTAATTTTTCCTTAGGCGCTTAGCTACCTATGTCGTAGACGCTTTTTGATCTAAATGATTTTCTTGGAAATATGCAATGACTTTTTGTTTTAATAATACTTCTTGCTCTTCTATGCCCACCTGCTGGATGCCTCGTATCTGCTTATAGTGTGGCCATCCGTCCTGATCATTACCAGTGAATTCAAAATAGCCTTCGCTCAGTAATAAGCTGCAGACAGCTATATGCATCAGGTCTTCTTTCTCCTCCTTAGTGTAAGTATCCTTAATGACTCCAGATTCTTGAATACCCACTAAAAAAAGGACAGCCTGAAGGTCTGGCAGCGAGTCTTTTCCTAAAGAATCCTTGACATAATGCTGGATCTTCAACCAGTAAAAATCTATTTCCCATTCTTCCATAAGCTAAAAGTCCTCAAAATTACTACTCTTCTCTGATCAAAGCAGGTATTCTGGCAGCTTTTTTAGCAGGTAATATGGATGCGATATACCCAATCAGGAAAACGACGGCCACTACAATGACAAAATCCCAGAATCTAAGCTCTATCGGGTAAGCCTCTACGATGTGACTGCCTGTCATCGCTATAATGCCCTGATACACCTGGATATAGTAGATCAAAATGGCTAAAACAACCCCAATGACACAACCTAATATCGTGATGAATAAGCCTTCTTTCAGGAATAATTCTTTAATCTGTGATGCCGTGCTGCCCATTGACCTGAGGATGCTGATGTCTTTTTTCTTATCAAGGACGATCATCCATAAGGACCCGATGATGTTAAATGCAATTAATATGATCATAAAGCTGCCGATCAAAAAGCTCATCCACTTCTCGATCTTCATCACTTTAAAATAGGTCTCTTCCTGCTCATATCGATTCTGAATCTTGACACCTGAGATCATAGAAGTTATGGATGCCTTGACGTCATCTTCATATGCTGAGGGAAGTAACTTAATCTCTAATGCAGATATAGACCCTTTCGTCTTAAGCATCTGATCTATCAGATCCAGTGATGTGATGACATATTGGTGGTCCTGCTCGCTCTCTATGGAAAAGAAGCCTACGGGTAGTATTTCTCGAGTGATGAAGTCTCGCTGCAAGCGGCTGGTTTTCTTTCTCCTTGGCAAATAAATATTGATGGGAGTCAGACGATCATCAATATTCATCGATAGATTACGCGCTAAGCGATAACCTGGTACACCATAAAAGCGATCTTCATCTTTGACTAAGTATTGGCCTTGCTTGATGGTAGAGTCGATAGCAGTCACCGCTGCAAAGTGATCGTCCACACCTTTTATAAATCCTGCTTCCTGCACGCCATCATATTCGAATAAGGCGACTTCTTCTAATGTCTTACTGATCTTATCTATACCTTCTATCATCAGTAGCTGACTGACGAGCGAGTCTGACACTTCGAATCTCTTGCCTTCTACAGGGATGACTTTCAGGTCAGGATTAAAATCATCTACAAGTTCTTTAATCAGCTGCTCGAAGCCATTGAATACTGATAAAATGAGAATGAGTGCTGCTGTCCCGATGGAGATACCCAATACAGAAATACCAGTGATGATATTGATCGCATTAGTCGATTTCTTACTGAAGAGGTATCGGCGCGCTATGTCTGTGTAGATGTTCATCTTCTGACGTCTATGACGGAGATAATAAAGGCACTTATATGGTTATGATGACTTCCAGTATTTTCTGAAATCATTAAGTACTACGATACAAACTTATGAAAGTAAGAGCTTATTATATGATAAGCCAATGCAATTATAGAAATCAATGATCATATGATTTAGAAAAATATACATTTTTTATCATGTTTGATCTGCTCGTGACATCATTAAATCAGTTGGATTAGCTTTGTTTTATACTCATTGTCGCAATTAATTAACGTTATTTGTTATGATGAATGTCATCATTTTAGTACCCGACTCATCAACGGAAAATGATGGTTTTAAATGTATCGCCAATGGACTATAGCAATTACAAGACCAGCAAGTCTAGACAGATAGAACTCTATGAAGCTATGCTGCTGCCTCGTATGATTGAGGAAAAAATGCTCCTGCTGCTCAGACAGGGTAAGATCACAAAGTGGTTTTCTGGTATAGGTCAAGAGGCTATCGCTGTCGGTGCGACTGAAGCACTTGCACAGGAAGAAATCATCTTTCCGATGCATCGTAATCTTGGTGTATTCACTTCTAAAGGTATACCACTACATAGGCTCTTCTGCCAGTGGCAGGGTAAGCAAGGAGGATTTACGAAGGGTAGAGATCGATCGTTTCATTTTGGGAGTTTAGAGCATAGTGTGGTAGGCATGATATCACACTTAGGTGCACAGCTGTCACTCGCTGATGGTGTAGGGCTGGCCCATAAGCTGAATGAGGATGGTGGTGTCACGCTTGCATTTACTGGTGAAGGAGGCACGAGCGAAGGAGAATTTCATGAAGCCCTCAATGTGGCATCTGTCTGGAATCTGCCTGTTATCTTTCTCATAGAGAATAACGGATATGGACTATCTACACCTGTGTCGGAGCAATACGCAGCCAAGTCTCTTGCTGATCGAGGTATCGGCTACGGCATGGAGTCTATGACCATCGATGGCAATAACATCTTAGAAGTTTATCATACCATTAAAAAGGCGGCTAAGAAAATCCGTAAATCTCCCAAGCCGGTTCTGATCGAATGCATGTCTTTCCGTATGCGTGGTCATGAAGAAGCTTCAGGCGTCAAGTATGTCCCTAAACAACTCATCAATAAGTGGGCAAAGAAAGACCCAGTGCAGCAATTCGAAAAATACTTATTGAAGAAGAAAATCATTACAATAGAAGAAGTCAGTCTCTTAAAAGAGAAGATAGCAACTCACATTCAATCTGAATTAGACATAGCTTACCAGACTCCAGCCGTCAGCTCTTCTGTAGCACAAGAATTAGAAGATGTATTCGCTCCAGTGACACATCTATCCATCGACCCTGATCAGACAGATCGCGAGGCCAGATTCATAGATGGTATCGCGGAGGCACTGGACCTAGCGATGAAAAAATATGATAATCTGGTTTTAATGGGTCAAGATATAGCTGACTATGGCGGCGTATTCAAGATCACAGATGGCTTCATGAAGAAATATGGAAAAGATCGAGTCAGAAATACGCCCATCTGTGAAAGTGCCATCATAGGTGCAGCACTTGGCTTAAGCCTAAAGGGCTATAAGTCTATGGTCGAGATGCAGTTCTCCGACTTCGTGACCTGTGGATTCAATCAGATCGTGAATAATCTCGCTAAGCTTCACTACCGATGGGGCGAGAGTGCAGATGTAGTCATCAGGATGCCCTGTGGGGGTAGTGTGAATGCTGGTCCTTTTCACTCTCAGACGAATGAAGCATGGTTCACCAATGTACCTGGGCTTAAAGTGGTGTATCCTTCTACTGTAGAAGATGCCAAAGGCTTATTATTAGCCGCCATCGATGATCCTAATCCTGTGCTATTCTTTGAGCATAAAGCACTTTATAGATCTTTATCAGGTCCTCTGCCTGAGAATTATTACCATACTGAAATTGGTAAGGCGAGGCTTGCGGCTGAAGGAGCGGCTGTCAGCATCATCACCTATGGGCTGGGCGTCAGATGGGCCGAACAGCTGATCGCAGAAGAGCAGATCAGCGCTGACATCTTAGACCTGAGGAGTCTCAGTCCTGTAGATTATGACAGCATCGATGCTACGGTGAAAAAGACCAATAAAGTTCTTATTCTGCACGAGGATAACCTATTTGGCGGCATCGGCGGAGAGATATCAGCTTATATCAATGAGCACTTATTCGAGCACTTAGATGGACCAGTCATCAGAGTAGCCAGTATAGATACACCGATTCCTTTTGCAGCAGCATTAGAGAAGCCTTTCCTTGCTCATGACAGATTGAAAGATAAATTGATTTCTCTATTAGCTTATTAAATGATTTGATATACTTTTGGGGCATGGACTTATCCCTCATATTATCAGTATCCAGTTTACCAGGCTTATTTAAGATGATTGCGAATCGATCTAATGGCTTGATTGTAGAAGATTTAGATTCTGGAAAATCCAGATTTGTGTCAGCGAGGAAGCATCAGTTTACCCCACTGGAATCAATCTCAATATATACTCTAAGCGACACCATTCCACTTAAGGATGTCTTCAAGATAATGCAAGGCAAAGATCAGACTACAATTCCTGTGAAAGGAGCAAAGGATGATGAGATAAAAGCTTACTTTAAAGAAGTCCTTCCAGAATATGATGAGGACCGAGTCTATCCCAAAGATATGAAGAAGCTCTTCCGCTGGTATGTGTTCTTACGTGATAAGGAATTACTTGTAGGTGGTGATGAGGAGGAGTAGAATCACCTATGGCTCTAAATTTATTTTCACGGCTTTTATGTATTTGAGGCAAAATAGGGTTCATAGTTACATGAGTCAAGCAACTATTTTGTGATAAACACTAAAATTCTAAAGGGTTATACTGAAGAGAAATTGCTTTTGGATTTTTCTAACCAGCATACCTATTTCTTGCGGGCATTATACTCGATGCTATTTTATACCGATAGCTATCGGTTTAAAATAGCATCGCTAAATTTCTTCAAAATTTAGTTTTATCAATTCCCAATATTTACCTAATCTACTGTTCTATATTGTCATGGTCCTTTATAAGTTTGCTCTTTACCAAGTTCCTGCAGGAGAAAATAAAAAGTCTGTAGGATTATCGATGTCATATAGAAATTGATATCCTCTCGTTTCCTTTAGACAGAAGGGTTCTAAAAGGTTTACCATATTTATATATCCTTCCATTGTCAGAGCACAATAAAATGTTTTATCATCAGCACTTAGTATTCCTTCATCCGATTTAAATAGGCCCAAGATTAAATTACAATTGCGAGCTTTAATAAAATCAACTTGTGATAAATCTAATTTCTGTTTCTTTTCTATGACAGTATCTTTAATTAAGTCTCTAAATTTAATGACTTGATTTTTATCAAAGTTGTATAACCTTACGATATTTTCCCCAAATTCATTTACGTCTGCTATGTAGTCTAATTCCATTCAGTAATTGTTGGGCAAGTGGTTTGGCCAGGTTATTTTTTAATACAGATTCTATAAGCAAGGTTTAGCTTATTTTGTAACTATTCCTTTAATATTTTATCAGCAATTTTTTGAGCATATTTGCTATATTGATCATTTCCTCTTGATTTCCATTCACCCGTTTTTTCGATGTAATGTCTAACTGTTTTCTCTACCACTACAGGATAGCCTCCATATAATTTTAGTGTATTGTTTACCTCTTTAAGATAGTCGCTTTTGCTAAGTTTATCTTCTGCTACCTGATCCCACAGTTTATTCATTCGTTTAGATTTCTCTTTATAAATAGGATCAGTGGTCTTAAAGGCCATTAGAAAAAGCGAAAGTGCTTTAGCTTCAGTTGTTGGTTTCTCTACGTTTTTCTTCATGCTCTTTGTTTAGTGTCACAATACCTGGGCAAAAGTAATTTAATAATATCAATCGCTCCTTATTGAGTAGTATTTCTATGATCGCTGAGCAAATTATACCGATGATAAACTGGCTTGGGACTTTTTTAAATCACTAGATTTATTTCTTTCAGGTATATAGGCTGTACATTCAGAGGAGACTTCTACTCCAACCCGAGCTTCAACATTTTAATCATTTGATGTGAATTATTAAATTCTAAATAGGGGTACTCCACTTTACTTAGAAAGAGACCATTCGGATAAGCAGGCCGCTTCTCAAATACAGTATTTTCTTGACTTAATATTTTCTGAAATTCATCTAAAGATAATTTACCGCTGCCTACTTCTAATAAAAAGAAAACGCAATACCTCACCATTCCCCTCAGAAATCGATTACTCGTAATACAGAAGCGCAATCTTCTTTGCTCTTCATTTACAAACAACTCGCTTTTGCTGATGTAGCACAATGTATTTTTGTATAGATCTGGCTGCTTGCATAGGGGCTTAAAGTCCTTAGTCGATAAAATCAGTGCCGCAGCCTGTTTCATCAGATAGAAGTCTAATATCAGATTCTCATAGAAGGAGCTATGCCGATAGAGTACGGGGTCTTTATCCAGATGAATAAAATAGTCGTAAGTACGCGCCACTGCATCATATCGAGAATGCTGATTTTCTGGCACTTCGATGATTTCAAAAACGGCGATTCCATCAGGCAAATTTTTATTCAGGCGAAACTTTAAATCAAATGTAGGTGCCTCATCAAGATTGATATGGAGGACGTACTGACTGGCATGGACACCTGCATCAGTGCGGCCACAGCCGTATACGATCACTTCCTTTTTGAATAGTTTATACAAAACTTGCTCTATGACTTCTTGGACCGTTTTTCGGGTATTCTTTTGCCTCTGCCACCCCCTGTAGTGAGTGCCATCGTATCCTAAGTGTATGAAGTAGCGCATTTATTAGTTATAGCATGACTAACCCAATTTTTTAATAAATATTGGTAATACCCATTCTTTTTTTGAAATCAATTGCTTTATAAATTAATATATATCGCCCATGACTATAATCATAAAACTCATAAATCTGTCACGATTCTATCGCATAAGTGGCGCAGTAGTATGATCCGCGGAAATAATGAGTCTGTTTTTTAATTAAAATCATTTTAGGTCTTATTAAAGTCTACTAATGCTTCCACCAAATCATCAATGTCTTCTTTAGTGATATAAATAGCAAAGGAAAATCTCATAGCATTCAATCCAAATGTGCTCATAGGACGACAGTCAATGTGATTATTTTTAAATATAAAATCTTTTGCATCTTTCACATCTCTATTTAAGACTTCTAAGACTTGAATTGCTGATGATAGAGTATCAGGCGCAGGCGTCTTTAATTTAAATGTAGAATACTGCGATACTTTATTGCGAAAATATTTTTTCAGATCATAAGACCTTTTTTCTATTTTATCGATACCTATGCTATTAATAAAATCTATAGCTGCACCCAATCCTAATACCTCTGGCAGATTTCTGGTGTTATAATTTTCTAATCTTCGGATGGTCTTATCTGTGTAGCCCCTGCAGACGACTAAAGGATGTAATAGATGCTGGCTAGACTCTTTGGCATATAGAATTCCAGTGCCTTTAGGCGCAAATAACCACTTGTGCGCGCTTGCCGTATAGAAGTCACAAGCCATGTCATGTAAATCAATGTCTATCATGCCTGCTGATTGAGCCCCATCTACAGCTACTAAGATGCCATGCTGATGCGCCATCTCTGATATGGCTTTGACTGGTAGCATCATGCCATTCGTATTTACGATATGGCACATGGAAATAATCTTGGTCTGGGGCGTAATGGCTTTTCGATATAGTTCTATTATTTCATCATCATCCTCAGGCAGAATAGGCAATTCTGGCCTCACTATTTTAACGCCTCTTGCTTCTTGAAATACTTCCCAGCAGATTCGACCAGATGTATGCTCATGGTCTGCCAGGATAATCTCATCGCCTGGATTCAGGTTAAAACTTCTGGCAATCAGATTCATGCCTTCTGTCGTATTATGTATTAAGGCGATTTCTTCTGGGGAAGCCGATAGGAGGGTAGCGACTTTATTTCTGACTGTCTCTTTTTCTTCTTTCCATCCACCCCACATATATTTTGACGGAAAAGCATCTAGGGTATTCCTTGCAGTCGTTGTCATATTCTGAACAGATAAAGGACTTCCGCCTAATGATGCATTATTAAAATATCGTAACTGGTCAGCAAAGACAAATTGTGATTTAACAAGCTTCCAGAAAGATTCAGAATCTTCAGAAGACATAGACCTGAAGTCAATAGGATCCTTCTGGCCTACTACCTGACTAGCGACATTGACGTGAGGAAGTGCTATTCCTAAACCTAAAGACTTAATGAATTCTCTGCGATCTTTCGTATTCATTTAGTCAAGATAAGCAAGTTCTGATAGAACCAAAATTTAAGTACAGGAGCAATAGACTTAGTACGAAGTGTCATGTTAAATCCCACTATTTATTTAGGCTTGGATTTTTTTAGTTTTGTTCAGGATTGACCTTATCATTCAGCAATTAGCCTTTGTACAAACTGATCAAATTCTCTTTGATACTTTATGAATTTATTTCCCGTAGCAGGTCCATTAAAACCGGTATGGATTTTTCTAACATTTCCTTTTTTATCAATAAATATAGACGTTGGATAAGATAGAACATGATTCAACATGGGAAGTTTTTCTTGAGCTAATGTCTTATCCGAAGAGCCATATTGAGCTAATAAAATAGGGTAATCCACACCTAATTTATCCTTCATTCGCTTGATGCTTTTAAAGGCTCCATTTTTGCTTTTAGCATATTCAAAGGCTAAAGCGACAAATTCTAAATCTTTAGTATAATTATTATTCAGATAATCAATATAGTATTTGGTTTCATCTAAACAGTTGGGACACCATGTTCCCATAATTTGAACCACTACAACTTTATTTTTAAATCGCTCATCTTCTAATGAAACTATCTCGCCATCAGAATTAGGAAAAGAAAAAGACAATTTATCGTATCCCTCCTTAATAAACGTCAGGGAATCAGCACTGGTCAATTCAAATGTTTCATTACGTTTTGCTTCAAAAGGTGTTTTAGAATGATTTCCATAATAGAAGGCTCCATTCATTTCGTCTTCCGTGATTTTTGCAAGAAAAACAAAAGCATGGGCACCATCAAAAGCTGAGAACTTGAGCGAATCTCCGCTTACCACGCCATCTAAATATCGATAATCTCCTGTCTCGGTACGATACGTCCCTGTGACTCGATCTCCTCGTTGAGTAAATATGCCTTTTGCCTTGTATTCTTCTTCAGTATTCTGATCAAAGGTAGTCTCCCATACTCCTGATACATTTACTTTTGATGGATGGCTATTTCTAAATCTTTCATTTATACCATGTGTCGCTTTAAAGGGAACTCTACGGTCTAAGCTTTCTTTTATAAATTCTCCTTCAATGAGTTTTTCAGAAAACCTGCCAGCCATATATCCTTCGTATACAGGAAATTTTATGGTTATGGAATCATTTATAATTTCAATTTCATCAACGATTATAACTTCTTCTGCATTATACATTTCCATTTGGTAATGCTCGCCATCCACTTTTGTCAATTTAAAATTAAACGGTAGTATGACACCGTCCATGGCGACTAACTCGGAGAGCCAAACTCCTTCTGCAAGGGAGCTCTTTTTTTCTTCAATACATGAATTAAATATGAGAAGTAGTACGAGTAAGCTTGGAATTTTTTTCATGAACTAATTATTGATTGTCATACTCAAAAAAGTGAGCATTTCTCATTGAGTTGAAATAATCTCTGCAGTCTCTGTATAGAATGCACCCTTTTAGCAAGTTCTCATAGCGATCTGCGAGAGTACGTAGATTTATTTTACCTTCAATCGATTCTCGAACAATCTATAGCTTTTCTTCTTTTGTAAAGAATAATGTTTATCTTATTAATCATACTACACTATGATCTATTGATAGATAAAGCAATTAAGTCCTGGCACTTACATGTATCTGGCCAAGTACAGGGCATTGGGTTTAGACCACTTGTCTATAAAGTCGCTAATAGGTTTGAGATAAATGGTTGGGTCAAAAATGATCTTGACGGTCTACATATAGAATTCAATGCCAGAGAAGATGTAGCAAATAAATTTAAAGAGGAAATTACTATTAGTTCAGCACCGCTTAATGCGAGAATCACACAAGTTGTTCTTGCTGAAATATCAATACAAGAATTTAGAGATTTTAGGATTCTACATGATGATACGGCGAAGGAGACTAATCTTCTACTTACACCTGATATAGCTCTATGCCAAGCTTGCAAAGATGATCTATCTAACCATGGAGATCGTAGATATGATTATGCGTTCATTTCTTGTAGCCATTGTGGACCCAGATTTTCTATTATAGAAGACCTACCATATGATAGAATGAATACAAGCATGGATTCATTTAAATTATGCTCAGATTGTTTGGCAGAATATTCAAATCCAATAGAGAGACGTTATTATGCACAGATTAACTCGTGCCCCTCTTGTGGGATAATGATGCAGCTTCACAATTCCAATAAACAGTTATTGACTGAAGATGCTGATGAGATCGTAGAGTTGATTATGGAATCATGGGTTCAGGGAAAAATCGTTGCAATAAAAGGAATAGGGGGTTATCTTCTGACATGTGATGCAGCTCATGTTGACGCAGTTGTGTCACTAAGGGAAAGAAAAAAAAGGCTTACAAAACCATTTGCAATTATGGTCCCTCACACAGGTCACCTTAATAATTTTGAGGTTAATTCACTTGAATTAGCAGAACTCAAAAATCATGTTTCGCCTATAGTGCTTCTCACCAAAACAGTCAGGCAGATTTTATTTACAGGAATTGCAGATGGATTAGACAGTGTAGGTATTATGTTGCCCTATGCTCCGATCTTTAAAGTGCTCTTGGATAAATTTCAAAAACCAATTATCGCGACTAGTGCCAATGTATCTAATGCTGCCATAATATATAAAGATAATGATGCGCAAATAGAATTGTCAAAAATCGCAGATTTTATTGTTTCAAATAATCGATCTATTGTCGTTCCGCAGGATGACAGCGTCATCAAAATAACGCCAAAGGAAAAGCAAAAAATTATTATTCGTAGGTCAAGAGGCTTGGCGCCAACGTTTATTAACTCAATACAAAATTGGCCCTCCGAGACAATAATGTGTATGGGAGCGCAGCTTAAAAGCACCTTTAGTTTATTGCATAAAAAGAATGTTTATATAAGTCAATATTTAGGTAATTTAGACCACTTTGAAAGTTTACATAATTATAAAGTAGTGCAAAAGCATTTCATTGATTTACTAAATGCTATTCCTACTGTGATCGTAATAGATATGCACCCTGACTATCAGTCAAGTGTCATGGGCGCTGAATTATCAGACTCTATACATAATTCTTTGCATGTAGTTCAGCATCATGAGGCGCACTTCAGTGCCATTATTGGTGAGCATAATTTGATAGATGACGCAGATCCTATTCTGGGAGTGATGTGGGATGGACTTGGTCTAGGTGATGATGGACATATGTGGGGTGGAGAGTTTTTTATTTATAAAGACTATCAGTTTGCCCGGTGCTGTCACTTGTCATACTTCGATCTGATCTTACATGATAAAATGGCAAAAGAACCAAGATTGTCCGCTTTGTCTTTATGCTCTGTCATTCCAGAAGCTCAGAATTTTTTGAAAGAAAAATTTTCAAATCAGGAATGGAAAATCTACAGTAAATTGATAGCAGAACCTGATAATTTAAAGACATCGAGTATGGGTCGGTTATTTGATGCTGTATCATCTTTACTCGGCATCATGGATAAACAGACATTTGAAGGGGAGGCAGCAATGCATTTAGAAGTATCAGCCAGGAAATATTTTAGTAATACTAATTATCAGGAATTTCCTTGCTTTGATCATGATAAGATAGCTTATCATGACTTGAGACCTACGGACTTAGTGACTTGTATTTTATTTGATCTATTTAAGGGTGTAGATAAAAATCTTATTGCAGCAAAATTTCATGTTTCATTAGTGATGTGGATCGAAGCAGTAGCTGACAAAGAGCAGTGTGAAAAAATAGCATTTAGCGGTGGGGTATTCCAAAATTCGTTACTGGTAGATCTAATTATTCTATGCCTTAAGAAAAATTATAAATTATATTTTCATGAACAGTTATCATCTAATGACGAGAATATCTCTTTTGGACAATTAGTAAATTATATGATACGAAACAAACTCATAGAAAATTGAAAATGAACTGGTAAAAAAAGGCTAAATTAAAGGAAATATACCTTCTCAGTTTATGAAGTTTTTAAGTGAATACAGAGATGAGGATTTAGCGAAACGATTGTTGGACGAAATTAAAGCAATCGTGACTAAGCCTTGGAGCATAATGGAAGTCTGTGGGGGTCAGACTCATAGTCTTGTTAAGTATGGAATTTTAGATTTGCTTCCATCTGAAGTGAATATGATTCATGGTCCAGGATGTCCAGTCTGCGTCACCCCTATTCATCTGATCGATAAAGCGATACATTTAGCTGAAGAGGAAAAAGTTATCCTGTGTTCTTATGGAGACATGCTAAGAGTACCAGGATCTCAAAGGAGTCTGCTTGATGCAAAAGCAACAGGCGCAGATATAAGAATTCTTTATTCTCCTTTAGAGGCTGTAGAAATCGCTAAATCTAATCCTGATAAAGAAGTTGTTTTCTTTGCTGTAGGTTTCGAAACGACAGCTCCTGCAAATGCAATGTCTGTACTGCAAGCGAAAGAATCGGAGGTAAGTAATTATTCTATTCTGACATCACACGTATTAGTGCCACCAGCTATAGAAGCAGTCATGGACGATGAAGAATGTAATATAGATGGATTCTTAGCAGCTGGTCACGTCTGTACGATCATGGGAATATCAGAATACGGACCTATCGTAGATAAGTACAATATTCCAATAGTGGTGACAGGATTTGAGCCAATAGACTTACTGCAAGGTATTCTGATGGTGGTAATGCAATTAGAAAAATGTACATCAGCATTAGAAAATCAATACAGTAGAGTGGTCCGGGAAAAGGGTAATCCCAGTGCAATTGATATGATACAGAAAGTCTTCGAAGTACAAAATCGAGTGTGGAGGGGTATCGGTAATATTCCAAATAGCGGCTATGAGATCAATGCTCAATATGCGTCATATGATGCCAATATCAAATTTGATGTTGATATCCCTGATGCACTAGAGAATGAAGATTGTATTGCAGGTCAAGTATTGAAAGGCATCAAAAAGCCGAAAGATTGCCCACAGTTTGGTAAGAAATGCAAACCAGAATTTCCATTAGGCGCACCTATGGTTAGCTCTGAAGGTGCATGTGCAGCATACTATCATTTTTCTCAAGCTGCGCAAGCAATTTAAATGATATCAAGTATTCTAATAAATGGGAAATTTTAAGATGCAACTATCATGTCCAATGCCAAAGCTTGACTTTGATACGATCACATTAGGACATGGAGGTGGTGGCACATTGAGCAATAGACTGTTAGAGAAAACTGTCTTCGAGCTGTTAGGTAACGACCTATTAGATAAACATCATGACGGTGCCATATTTGATTGGAATGGGAAGACTGCTTTCTCTACTGATAGTTTTGTAATTTCTCCTTTATTTTTCCCTGGTGGGAATATTGGAGAATTAGCGATCAATGGCACAGTAAATGATCTTGCTATGTGTGGCGCAAAACCTAAATATCTCTCTCTAAGTTTCATCATAGAAGAAGGGTTGCTGATGGAAGAGTTTTGGCGCATATTAGTTTCTATCAAGGAGGCTACTGAAGCCGCTGGTGTCAAAATCATAACGGGAGACACGAAAGTTGTAGAGCATGGGAAAGGCGATAAAATATTTATCAACACCACAGGTATAGGTAGCATTCTACCCACCTCGAATATTAATATTGATCATGTAGAAGAGGATGATGTGATCATTGTTTCTGATGTTGTCGCTTCTCATGGTATAGCCATCATGTCAGTCAGAAAGGGGCTTGAATTCGAATCTGATATACTAAGTGATACCAGACCTCTGAATGGGGTAGTGGAGTCTTTGATATCTAAATTTGGATCGGACATTCATCTATTAAAAGATCCTACTAGAGGTGGATTAGCCTCTGTGCTTAATGAGATAGCACGAGATGCTTCAATAGGGATCTATCTCGAAGAAGAAAAAATACCTGTGGCTGATCAAGTAAAAGCAGCTTGCGAAATATTGGGACTTGATCCACTATATGTTGCCAATGAGGGAATCTTCATCACTGTGGTAAAACAATCTATTTCAGCAGCCGCAGTAGAACATTTACGGGAACATCCATTCTGTAAACATGCATCCATCATAGGGCATATTGTTAGCGACCATCCCAGACAAGTTGTTATTAAGAGTGCTATTGGTGGCAAGCGAATTGTGAACATGTTAGTCGGCCAGCAATTACCCAGAATATGCTAAGCATCTAAGGAATGGTAAAAAAACAAAATATCATTTTTGGAGGCCTCTTTCCTCCTCAGACTTCGTTAAAAATACTCGTCATAGCTATGGCTATACCTGCGTTTTTTGCCTTGTCGGAGAATAAAATAGACACTCCAAAATTCGATACCTTATTTCTTTATCAATCCTAAAGATGACTACGAAAGAGAAAATTATAAAAAGTAGTATCCACTTGTTTAATCAACAAGGCATGATCAATGTCAGGTTGCAGCAAATAGCAGATCATACAGGAATCAGCGTCGGTAATCTGGCGTATCATTTCTACAGTAAAGAAGCGATCATCAATAGCATCGTCACGCAACTTAATGAAATCCTGGCGCCGGTTATTGATGAAAAAAAGGACTTACCTGGATTGATGGATTTTGATACTCAGCTAGCCATTTATTACCACCTGCTGATGAGGTATTCTTTTTTCTTTACAGACTTAATCGAACTACAACGTAACTTTCCTAAGCAGTATAAATCGAGAAAGTTGATTACTGATAAGATCATTCAGCAAATTCATAACTGGTTAATCGAACATGAAAGGCAAGGACTCTTAAAAGCGGAATTAAGAACTGGGCATTACGCAATTATAGCACATACCATCTGGATGATCATCACTTTTTATCTCACCAGGCCCATTGATCATGGAAGTCCTGAAGATAGTGAGCGCGTCTTTAAAGAGATGGTCTGGAGTCAAGTCTTGCCACACTTTACTGAGAATGGTAGGATAGAATTTGATCTGCTTATAGAAAGACTTCTTGATTCCTTTACTGAAAGCTCTACACCGAAGACATAGGAAATGAAACAAACAAAAAAGAAAATTCTTGATGCTGCCATCCTGTTATTTAATGAAAGAGGATTGCCCAATGTGAGATTACAGAATATAGCAGATTATTGCAACATCAGTGTAGGTAATCTCGCTTATCACTATCAGACGAAAGACATTTTACTATCTACGATTGATCAATACATCCAAAACGAAATAAAACAATTGATCACTCAAACCAAGTCATTCAGATTCATCATCGATTTTGATAACCAACTCTCTAATTACTTTCATTGCATTAATCAGTATTCTTTTTATTTTCTTGATATTTTAGAATTAGAACGGACTTATCCCAACTTGCATAAGCACCGTGTTCTATCGACGAAGCAACTGATCAACCAGATTTATCATTGGCTAATTCAAAATGTAGAACGTCAAATCATTCGCGAAGAGATCATTGAAGGCCAATATTTAAATACGGCTCATTCGATTTGGTTGATGATTAGTTTTTGGATGACTCAACAAAAAGTCTTAGGTAATGAACCCAGTGATGAAGGCAAATTCAAAACACAAATTTGGAATCAGGTCTTGCCTATTTTTACTGATAATGGATGTCTTGAATTTGAAGCATTGGTCATGCCTCAGCTTCAGAATTATGACAATGCAATTGATACGGTTTTTATAAAGTGATATGACTTGTCTTGCAAGACGAGCTTGCTCAGTATTGTAAAGTAGTAGTGATTAATTATAAAAAGAGTTGACCAATAGGCATTCAATTTTTCACAGATTTATCTCGATAAAATGTATAAGTATTTTCGAAGTTCACCTTTTATATTTTCTTTTCTTTTCGTATGCTCCTCTGGTTTTTCTCAGAAGAGAACGACCGTATATGCGGAGTTTCTTGGTAATGGATTTGCTTTAGCTACAGCGAATGTTGATTATCGTATTGGGGGAAATGATAAAGGATTCGGTATAAGAGGAGGCTATTCATATGGAGAATCAGCTAATATTTTAGGCATGGTTAATTATTTATTTGGAGCAAATAAGCATAAGCTTGAAGTTGGTGCAGGCGTGCTGAATTTTTATGATAGAGATAATCTTTCACTTCTCAGCGGTGATATTAGCAAAGGTGTAAAGCCTACAGTTAATATAAGTTATCGGTATCATGGAAATAATGGTTTGATGTTGAAAGTAGGATGGACCCCATTTATCATCGATAATCCTGAAATACTTTATACTTGGTTAGGTATAGGGGTAGGGTGGAGGATTTAATTTTCTAATGCCCATGCTGACAGGCTAATAGATCTATAATTTGTAAGAATTTATTTTTAAAAGAATCCGCAAAGTAATCCGCCCATTAAACCACAGCAAACAACCCAAAATACAAGATGAATCCAAATAAGTTTAAATGGTTTATTCTGCATTAGTGTCGTTATCCCTAAAAGGGCTAATCCAAACATTAATCCAGCTTCTGCACCATGAACTACCCCATGCCCGAAAGAACGATGACGATCACCATACGTTTCCATAAATTCATTGATAAAAACATTGTGACTTGAATCGGCATTCGTTAATTCAGGATCCATAAAAAACAACTGAAAAATGGCAGTTTGATGCACACTCATTAATGTAAGTATATATGCCAGTATAAGACTTAAGAAATAGATTAATGCTAATTTCCCAAGAGGTCGATTTTTTACGATTGGATCGCCTGTGATGGTAGCTAATTTTGTACCCAATACACTGGGATGATACCAAATGAATCCCAAGACAAGAGGTAGTAATGCTGCAATCGGGAGAATTGGCCAGTTTGCTTCTATCATTAATTATTAATTTCTAAATGCCGTATTTGAAATTATCATTACCTCTTCGGCAAATTCATCAATTCCTCCAGATCATCGGAGCCTTGGAGAAAGGCCATGGTCCTCCGAGCTTCTTCTTCATCGATGACACTGACGGCGACGCCGACATGTACTAATACGTGGTCTCCTACTTTTGCTTCAGGGACTAGAGATAGATTTATTCTCTTTGTGACACCGCCAAACGATACCTTGCCAATCTGGAAAACACTCTCCCCTTGCTCCTCAATATTTAAAACTTTACCTGGTATCGCTAGACACATATCTACTTAGTTTAAAGAAGAGACAAAGGTCTCTATCGCTTTTATCATTTTTGAGTTTTCGTCGTAATCCATGATGGAGACACCTTTTAGATCTGCGGCAGTTACATTTTCATCATAGGGTACCATGACAGCAATAGGTAGATCTATCTTTTTACAGTATTCTTCTATGGCTTGTACCTCTTCATCTGTACGTACTTTATTAGCGATGGCTTCTACTTTTTTGATGCCTAGCTGACGAGCCAGTTCTGCAAATCTTCCTGCTGCCTCAAGAGATCTATAGTATGGTTCTACGATCATATACATCTTGTCCACATGTCTCGATGTACCACGCTTCATATGCTCTAGAGATGCTTCTGTGTCTACTACCATTGCTGCTTCTTGTTCTGAAGTCAGTGCAGAGTGGATGAGTTCTCGGACGACCGTATGCGATCCGCACATACATCCAGTCCCAGCTTGTTCTGGCGCACCGACGATTAGAAGTGTCACGTTATCAGGTGCATCTTGGCCGTAGGTTTCTAATATTTCTGCAAAAGGCATCTTGACTTGAAACTTCCAGCTATCTCCTTCTTCGACTCTTTCTATGATGTCTGTACTAAGTGACTTTTGTGTGGGGAGATCTTTATCGATGCCTAAAACAACTGAAAGATTAGGATTTGGATCACCGTCAATGGCCAATACTTTATCTCCTTGTCGTGCAAGCACTCGACAAATGATTCCACTAATGGTGGTTTTGCCTACACCGCCTTTACCTGCTACTGCAATTTTCATGTTGTATTTTTTATATTTTCATCCTGAACTTGATTCAGGATCTGACTATCAATAAGAATGATAGAGATTCCGAATCAAGTTGGTAATGATGTTTTGGTAACTATTCTGCTATTGCCCAATCTAATCCTTCGGGTCTCTCAAATGTTCCCTTATTGAGTTGATTATCAAGTGATACATCTGAATAGATATGTTCATCCATCACTTGACCATTACCCCAGAATCGAGTCCACTTATGACTGAATGTAATGCCGTCTACTGTCTTATGATCAGACCAATATATTTCCTCAGGTCTATAGGTGCCAAAGTCAGATTTATTATAGTACTCCATCTTGTGGATCAGCTTTGTTTCTGGATTCACTAAGAAGCGCCATTTATCTTTTCCTACGGTTGGTTTATATGATACATCTAAGACTAATGGGTCATTATTGATATCTAAATTTTCTAATGGATTCCAATCCAGTATAGCTAGTGATGTCACATTATTAACATCTGGTCTCACGCCGTTATCTTTTAATTTAAATGGCATAGAGAAGCGATAGAATGCCATAGCTGATGCGCAGCTTGGTTCGCAAAATTTTGAATCACACATCATCCCTAAATCTTTAGAAGACTTTCGAGGATCTGCAGGCAGTGCTCCTTTAGTCGCCCAGAACCCTTCATCATCTTTACTGATGACAACCTCATTACCATTTTTGTCGATGGCTTTGATCATTAAGTCTATACCTTCATTTGTTTTATTGAAGTAGAAGGTTTCTACTTGCTGCGTCAGCTGCTCACCATTTTCTGCATACACATTCCGCGTCCTGGTGAATTCTCCTGAGGTGATATTATTCCATGCTTCCATACCTCCTGCTGCATCTACCATTTCATTTACTAATTCAGTACCTGTGGGAACTCTCAGAAAGTTGTCCCAGACATAGTGGCCAGCGTAAGCTAGTACTAATGTCAATAGGCCAACCTGTAAGATTCTGATTCTCCTGATGGTGATCGGGCTTGTCAGATCTTTGACTTCAAGACCAAATAACCATGGAATTTTTTCCGTAGACTTTTCCTGTTTTTGGACTTGAACCTTTTTATTTTCAGTATCCTTCATAATAGAATTTTTTCTGTTTCAAAATTGGTAACTGATTATATCGGCAATTATAGGGTTTAATCATACCCTTTAGTTTCTTAAATTATTTACGTCGAAGCTCTACTTCAGGCCTAGCCAATCACTTAATGTTTTCATGGCAAAAGGAATGGCTCCTGTCACTTCATCACTCATACCTAAAGCAAAATCATCATGCTGAGCTGACTGACACCCTAAGATATAAACATCTTTCGGCAATACATTTAATGCCTTGGCTAACATCATAGCTCTTGTCGGATTCGTATAATGCATGTCTGCTAAGAATTCTCTTTTTTTTAACAACGGCATTTCCTCAATATCCGCTAATTCTTCAACCCGCTCCAGTGAGACCCGTCCTGGTTTGTAACCATAATCTATAGCATCTGCCAGTACAAGGATGTCATACATACTATGTAGCTCTTGCACTAAATGAATTCCTGCTATCCCGACTTCCATCGTTTTGATATGTGGATATTTAGGCATGTCACTTTCCCATCGTTTCACAAACTCCACACCAAAAGCATCATCTTGTCTAAGTTCATTACCGACACCTGCGATTAGTACCTCTTTTGGTTTACTCATTGCAGCTCAAATAATTTGGCATCAAGGCCACGATTAAATTTCATGACTTCATTTTCATATATGGTCTTCAATTGTAAGATTTCTTTATTCTCATTAGAAGCATGACTATATCTTTTATTAAATATTTTAATACCATCGACCATCTCTGAAGTCTCATAGGTCGTAAAGGAATGGCCTTTGCCGTAGTCTAAATAATTACCTACCATATCATATGTCTCTATGTCAAAATAGTAAGACCAGACATGCATGCCTCCAGAACTTCCTGCTCCTTTTTCATATTCTACTTTTATTTCATGCGCTGGCTTGTTAAGTGTCTTAGAATCTATGCCTAAATAGCTCAACTTCGTACCTGGGTCAGTCAGCTTGAATGGCATAAACAGGACATAGTGCGAACCGAAGGAGGAATTCCATGCTTCATTCTTTGATTTATCATCATGTAGTTCTGTTCCCTTTTCGTATTTCTTTGCTTGCCCACCATCATTTATAATCATGTATTCTGAAGAATCCATTGCCCATGTCATCCTTGCTTTGAATTGATCTGCGAGATTATATTGATGCAGTTGCTTGACGATTCGTTTTACATTTCCGATACTATCGACTTGAGTGATCTTTTTATAAAAAGAAAAATCATCTTTTGACGACCATGCTTCCCAGCCACCTGCATGCTCTATCGCTTCTCGTACCACTTCCCCTGCTTTATCATCTGTAAGTCTATCCATTGGATGTATATCGATTTCTGCAGTGCTCGAGTGACAAGCAATCAGTATCATAAAAACCACAACCAGTGTCATTACCTTATTCATCATTTATAAGTAAGCTATTTCAACTTTTAATAATCCACTGTCCTCTATTTCAACAGGAAAAATTTCTAATCTCTTATCAGAATCGTCTACGGCTTTGCCAGTCCTCACATCGTATTTGCAGCCGTGCCATGGACAGGTGATGTAATGGTCTTCTACTTTTCCCTGATCAATTGGTAAGAATGAGCCATCGCATTGATTCTGTATGGCATAGACTTCCGACCCGATTCGAGAAATAATGAAATTTACTTTTTGATAATTTTTGGGATATAATTTATTAAGTTCTAATTTTCTAAAATCTCCAAACTCTAACCAATCTTTTTTCATTGGAGGGGGGCTCATGATTTTGACTTGGTCTTCGGTTACGTGTATGACATTCTGTTGTATGACATTCTGTTCATCTCGTTGGTGATTCGCTTTTTCAGTGATGAGGTCGTACAGCGAAAGAAGTTTGGATACAGTAGGATCTTCTAATAGCAGATTTTTGAGATCAGGATGATCACTAAGCGCTTGAAAAATTCTTGATAAAGGCTCTCTATGGATAGAATCAAAATACTGCAATACTTGGTATAGAAGTACCTTATTGTCAACATCAGCAATTTGCTCAGCATCTTGCATCAGCTTATCCAGCTGGCTCAGTGCCTGACCATATTCTTGATTGTTAAATAATACTTCTTTCATGATTAATGTTGCGTTAGCGTTGCTGGTGCTGAACCACAATTATGAACACAATTCTCTAATTTAACTCCATCCTTACCGTAACAAAATTCGCAGTCAGGTCCACATTCTCCGTGGCCTGCTTTTTGGTATCCTTGAAATGCTTCAGCAAATCGTTTCCCCGCTTCTTTTTTAGAATCAGTAGATAGCGAGACGACTGCAGATTCTGTAATTGTATCGTTTTTTGAACTTAAGACGTGATCATCTACCATCTTTTGTAAGTGATAAAGTAAGTTTTCTTTATTCGTATTTAGCAACGCTAAGACTTGAGCCACGATGACCTCCTTACCAAATCCTTCTCCATCCATCCAATAAAGGATTTGTAAGATTTCATCTTTCCAGAATAAGGCTCTTAATGGTGATTTTTCTATTGGATCCATTACGCGATATTTTCTTCATTGAATATGAGATCACCCTGTAAGGTCTTTAATTCTCCATATGCTGATACGTGACCAGTTGCAAGATTTCTTAATATACTGATAATATCAGGAATCTTCTCTTCCATTTCGGGTGTAAATTTTTCACCAGCTATCTCAGGTCCTGGTTCTACATCGACTAAGTAGACTTCATCTTTCCACACTTTAAAATATTCTCCTATCACCAGGAGGTTCTCTACGGAGATAACTCCAGTCGCTGCATCTCCCACACAAGCTTGGATTTGCTCTTCATCAGGAAGACCACCTATCCATTTAAAAATATCGATGTCTCCGATTTTTCTCCTTTTTCTTTCTATGGCACAGAGTATAACGACCCTTTCAAATGGAGGGTCTTCAGCTTGAAACATCTGCACGACGGCCACAGGACCCCAGTTAAGCTCATCTACTTTTACGTATGCTGGTAAGTCTAATTTCTGCAAATGAGAAAATAGTGTAGGTGGCATGGAGTGATTCCCAAGTACGTGATAACCCACGGTACCGATCAGTGTTTTCTTACTCGATTCCACAAGCACAAGTCGTCACTTCTCTGGTTACTACATGGTCCGAATCTTTTGCCATGATATGAGTCGTACAAGGCATACACGGATCAAAACTTCGTATCGCTCTCAATATGTCTATCCCTTTATAGTCTTCAGGTTTATCATACTTTTCGAGTATAGGCGTATTCAGTACTGCCTCCTCATATGGGCCAGGTGTACCCCATGGAGTTCTTGGCGCGGCGTTTAAAGTAGATGGAGTGATGATCTGATAATTCTTGATCAAGCCATTTTCTACAATTAAGTGGTGAGTTAGGAAACCTCTCCCTGCTCCCCATGCTCCAAAACCTATCTGAGTACCTGTCTTAGGAATCTCGTATGGTGTAGCTACCGCCGTCTCTCCGTTTCTAATTAACTTCTGTGCTAGTTGCCAGTTTTCTAATGCAACCAATGCAGAATAAGGAATGCAGTATGCTCTTGCTCTATTTCTCTCAAAGGCATTCCAGTGTTTAGGTATCTTCCATTCTAACTGCGCTGCAGGAAGATTATATTTTGGCACATTGAGCAGCATGCTGTGGCCAGTGTTTTCCATAAACTCACTTGCAGGTGCTCTTTGAGCTTTTGCAGTCAGATACATTCTACTATAAGCACCTGCTTCCATAGGTAATCTATCCCAGGTAGGACAAGTATCCCAGCTATAACGATCTCTCCAGCTTTGCTTCCCTGGCTTTGGTATGGTGTCTTTATTCCATGGGTGATTAGGACTTAGGGGCATACCATTTGCATCCGTTTTATATGGTTGGCCATCCCATTTTTCATAATATGAATGTTCTACAAATTCCTCAAGACCTGCATTAAGTTCTTTCAGGTTTGTTGTGACGACTTCTCCATCTACTAATACGCCAGGAGTAGACCATCGATCATTACCCCATTTATCACAATTTTCAAATGTGCCATCATAAGAGTCTGGACGATCCCAAACACCTGTATCTGCCATCGTAGCTGGCCTGACTCCACATTGCGAATATTCAGGATTCTGCTCTAAGAAAAAATCAAATATATCATCCCAAATCCCTGTTGTCTTCTGACCATAGTCAAAGAACTTCACGAGTCTGGTATATACTTCATTCAAGGTGCTCATCGTAACAGTCACTGATATTCCTCCTGGCACTACTGACTGAGGATGCGGATATTTACCACCTATCTGCACATATGCCTCTCTCGCGACTCTGGTCATTGAGAGTGCTTCTAAGTATAATTTTCCTTTGAGTGGATTAAGATCCTTCATGATATCCAGGATCGTATCATATCCGTGTGCCGCTTTATTTTTAGCTTTTGTTCTTCCTGCTATTGGAATTAATTCTGGGTTAGTCGCTGTAACAAGTTCTTCTGAATAATCCGGGCCGCTCAATAAGAAAAGATGTAGAGGGTGATCATATAGATACTCTATCGCAAGCAAGATATTTCGCATGACGATTCCTAATGGCGGTGGTTTAATACCTAAAGCCATCTCAATGGCAAGTGCTGAAGTCGTCGCATGTACACCACCACAAACACCACAAGCTCGACTACTGATGTAAGCTGCATCTCTTGGGTCTCTTCCTTTCAGTATAATTTCGTACCCTCTGAAAAGCGTCGCCATTGAATTAGTAGACAGCACTTTCTTTTCTTTAAGATCTACAACACTATGAAAGGCTAATGCGCCTGCGACTCTTGTCACTGGATCATAATCTACACTTCTGATGAATCCATTTTTCTCCATCAAGCTTTTAAGCTTATCCTGCTCTACTCCAAGATCTACTACTTTATACTCGTATGGATTTGCTATATCTTCTTTGAGATATGCATTGCCGTTTTCATCAAAGGCTATGGGGAGATTTTTAAAACACATAAATTTTTAATTCTGTAATTTTTTAATTTTCATTAAACCAATCGCAACACTTTTGCAATATCGACTAAGTGCCTATCTACTGACATCAGGCCACCACGCAATTGTGTTAAGGCTCCATTGATCGTTTCTAAATTTCCAGCAAGTGGTTCTGTATCTTTTCCTATTTGTTGCAGGCCACCAGCTAAGTTTTGAAGGTGGTCACCCGCTTTTTTAAGCGCAAGAATAATAAGGATTAAGTAAACGACGAGTACCACGACGACTAATCCTACGATAACTAATGTGGCAATATATAATCCGTATGCTGTCATTTTCTTTCTCTTGAATTAATTAAATTTCGCTGCTCTGCCAGCTAATGCACCTTTCATGGTTTTGGCATTTTCATTGATACCGCCAGCTACCTCTAACATGGTACTTGCAACACCGATCGTATCGTTTAATGCTGGTATGTGTTTGGTATTTCCAGCTATGCCACTTCCTGCTTCATTCATCTCTTTAAAATAGCGTTCTATATTCCGACTTGCGTTCCAGGTCTTATGGAGTAAGCTGACAATCAGTGGTAGTAATAGCACCGTGACAATGAGTAGAATTAACCAAAGTATTAATACAGTCTGTGATAACATATTGATTACTTTAAGGATTAACTTGATTGGTGACAGCTGTGATCGTACCAGCTAAATTTTCATTTACAACAACCAGTCCGCCTGCTGTGTCAGTCAGTGCCTGATTAAGTTTTGTGACTTCCGTGGGAATATGCCCAGTCTCTGTTTCTATCGCTCGTAATCCCAATCGCAGTTTTGCTAAATAACTATCTCCTGCTCCGCCGATGTGGTTAAGCAATTTTATAATGGCACTCAAGTAGCTCACTAATACGATAACTAAGAGTACAACAGCGAGAATGGTAAAGATCATTAATAGTAATTCCATCTTCTATGATTGATGATGTTTTAATACACAGCCTGGACAGCCTGGGCAGCCTTCAGCGTGTTCTTTAATGGCTGCAGAACCACCAATAATATTGACTGCAGATGCATATATGTTTTTAACAACTCGGTTCGTCTTAGAAAGAAAAATAGGAATCTGAATGGTATTATTTGCAGTCAGTTTACCCTGTGTCCATATTTTACTTGCAGCTGAATCAATCTCTTTAGCAGTGGACTTAATGAGGTGTAATAAAAATGCAACCACTCCAATAACCACTAAGCCAATGACAAGTGACAAGATCCAAAGTGTAATGTGTGTATCCATTTTTTATGATTGAGTTTGAGTTTCTGCTAATGCTTCTGCGACTAAACCAGCATGAGATTCTATCGCTTTTGCTCCTCCTAGTATATCGCCGGCGACGATGTTTGTTTGTTTCAGTCCCCAGATACTATTCGTGTTTTCTTTGACTTGGATGACAAGACCTAAAGCTGCAGTTGCTAATTTTAATATCCGCTTAGCATAATGCCTGACTAACAATAATAAAACAGCAGCAGCGATGATGATCACAACTGCAATCCCTAATCCGATAAAGTAATATCCATATAATGTAGAATCATCCATGGGTTAGTTTTTTAATTTTGATCCTGGTTTTACACTGCCTCTATATTGAAGTTTTTGATAGGCAAAATGGACTATTTTTTGAATTGGATTAGGCTCTTTCACATGTCCCCAGCCTGATGGTACCTCTCCTGCTTTATCCCATCTTTCAGTTCTGTTTTGGTACTCCATGGTCATTTCTCTCAGATTACTGATGAGGCTACCAGTGACTCTTGATAAAGTCGAAGAAACAATAGTACCTGGTGGCGTCGCGTAGAAGGGAGCAAAACTGTCGGGAAATCCAGGCATGGTACAACCGATGCATGGTGCTCCAATATTCATACAGCCACCTTGGCCATTTATTGCGCCTCTCTTGTTTATATTACATTGTACGACTGGTCCCCAGCAGCCGACTTCTACCAGACATTCTTTATCACCGTATTCTTCTGCGAATTTTCCTTCTTCATAAAAACCAGCTCTGGTGCATCCTCTGTGTACTGTCTCACCAAATAACCATGACGGTCTGCCTAATTCATCAAACTCCGGTAATGGGCCTATGCCATGTAAGAAAAGTAATACTGCTGCTATAGTTTCTGTGATATTATCGCCTTGTGGTGCACAGCCAGGTAGATTGACGACTGGAAGCCCAAGAGCACTTCTATAGTCTTTGCCTAAAAAGTCCATGACGCCTTCAGCATCTGTCGGATTACCTGCTGCTGCTGGTACACCGCCCCAAGTCGCACATGTGCCTACTGCTATGACAGCGGCTGCATGCTCGCTCATGCGTGATACCCAGCTGGAAGATGGTATGGGCTGTGGGTTACCGTCTTCATCATCATCTGCTCCAAGACCTGACCAGTATCCTCCAGTGGCTGCAGCTATGCTCTCGTCCATGATTGACCCCTCACATATGACGACGAAAGGAGCTTCAAGCTCGCCTTTAGCTGCCAACCTGAATGGATGAATAAATTCTTCACCTGCTGTGACTGCTAAGACTGGATGATGTAGCACGACTTTTGGCATGCCTGGTAATACGCCCCTCAGTAAATCCTCAACAGAGGGAGAAGTTGCTCCGACAGCTGCAATCGAGCAACCATCACAACTACCACCTGCTATCCAAAAGGCATGAACCTCTTCTATGTGTTCTGGTAAAAGAGGTGCACGTCCATTATCTGATGCCATAACAATCTATTTTCATTAGCAACTTTAGCATAATAAATACAATATAACATGCTATTAGGACAAACAATAATATTGACAGAGACCATGATTAGAAAATTTTTTCTAAGAATTGATTTTGCTCGTGAAGAGCGTTTTTATATTTTGTTTTAGAAAAGCCTTTCTAATTTTAATTAGCACTTATGAAAAATACACGATCTCCTATGTTATTGCTACTTGTAATATTACTCTTGAGCAGTCATTTCTTAATCGCACAAACTGATACACTACTGAGTGTAGAGTCTGATGAAGTAGTCGTTAGCTCGATAAGATCATATACGATAGCTGATCGACTTCCGATCAATATAGAAGTCGTGAGCCAAAATCAAATCTTCGAAGCCCAGCCTACTTCTCCTGTAGAAGCAATGCAATATATCCCTGGAGTCACGCGCCAAAGTGATGGTGGACTGGCTAGTACACCAATCATCCGAGGATTATCAAGAGAGCGAGCACCGATTCTTATCGATGGAAACCCTTTCGTCGGTGGTCGAATTCGGTCTTATGGATTGGTAGATCCTTTTCAGATTCAGCAAATGGAAGTTATAAAAGGCCCTGCTTCGGCATTTTGGGGAAGTGACGCTGTCTCAGGATTAGTCAATATTATCACAAGGAAAGCTGAGAATGGCTATGCCAAAGAATTTAAACTGGGAAGCAGCGTCTATGGTGGATACCAATCAGCTAATGCCATGTATCGAGGACGAGTAGAAATCGAAGGAAGAGGCAATGGATTTGATTTTCTCATCGGAGGAGGTATCCGAAATGCAAGTAACATGATGACACCTGAGGGAGAAATAGAGAACAGTCAGTTTAAGTCTAATAATATTGATTTTAATCTGGGCTACTCTTGGGCTGCAAACCATAGAATAGAGTTAAGTGGAAAATATTTTAAAAACGAAGATGCAGGATTTCCCGGCGGATTAGGTGCTCCCGGTCCGCCAAGAGTTAATAGAAAATTCGATCCAGATATACAAAGAGGGGTTAACCTAAGCTATGATGGAAAGGATATTTCTGATAAAATCGAATCGATAGGCGCAAGGGTGTTCTTCAAAAGACAAGACCTGCATATCAATCAAGTCACAAACATATTCTTCCCAATGACCACAAATGTAAATAGGAAGATTACCGCAGATTTAGATGTAGATGTACCCTTTATGGGTGCCAAATTTTTTGGTACTCTGAAGCAAAGCAAAACAGCGAAATTAACTGTTGGTCTTGATTATTTAAGAGAACATCGTATTGGGACTCATAGAGAGCTTAATATTCTTATTATGAATCCTATGGGAGTACAAGTGAATGAGATTAACAGGCCTTTCACTCAGATACAGCCAGACAGCTACAGTAATAGCCTTGGGTTATTTGCCATAGAAGAAATACAAATTGGAGATAATTTAAATTTACTTGTCGCAGCAAGATTGGATAATGTATCTACTAGAATTGATGATGGTCCTTTTGATATCCCAGCGATTGCAGAAATATATAATAGTGAAAATACCTCTGATAGTGATATGGCAATCACAGGTAACTTAGGCTTGAGATATTCACTTTCTGACGCTTTCAATATTAAAGCAAATGTGGCTAACTCATTTAGAGGTACGGATTTATTTTCTAAATATCATTTCACTGCAGTAGGTCAAGGGTTCTTAGTGCCTAATCCAGATCTTGATCAAGAGAATGGTATTTTCTATGAGCTAAGTGCTAAGTATAAAACGAAAAGCCTGACCCTTGAAGCTGCATTTTATCAAAATCGATTAAACGATCTTTTCGTCCTTCAAAATTTAACTTTTGCAGATTCGCCTTCTGTTCAATTTCAAAATATTGGTAAGGCTACCATCACTGGTTTAGAGTGGTATGGTAAAGCAAAAATCGGAACTCTCTCATATGTATTTTTAAGTGGAGCTATGATCAGTGGCAATAACAATGTCACAGATAATCCACTCCCTGAGATACCTGCTATGCAGTCATGGATCGGCCTACATTACAGAGATGCTAACAATCGATTTTTTGTACAGCCAGAATTTTTAATCGTTAGCTCACAGGATGACCCAGCTCCTAATGAAGTCACAACTCCCGGCTATAGCATCATTAACCTAAAAGCAGGTGTCAACTTGCATAATCTTAACCAGAATAGCCCTCATGCTAAATTAATTTTCAGCGTCACTAACATTGGCGATAAAGCTTATCGAAGTCATGTATCTAGAGGTGCCCCTGGAAATCAAAATGTTTTCTTAGAAGCTGGCCGAAGTTTTAATGTATCGTTTGTGACGAGATTTGGGGCGGCTGTTCAGTGAGATTTTGACATAAAGATCTTTGCTCATGAAAAGGTGTGTTCACATTTTTATATAGTATTAAATAATAATTTTCATTGCAGTAGTCATACCGCTTCTTCTAAATAAAAATGATGTAGATCATGTGAATTTACTACTTTAAAGTTTTGATCAAATCGAATGTCGTTACTATCCCTTTACATTTCCCATCTTCGGTTATGACTAAAGAGTGTACTCGATTTTCTAAAAATATATCTACGGCACTCTCCAATTCTTCACCAATATCTAACGAGATTATCGGTGAAGTCATAATATCTTCAGCAAGTAAACTTCTCCATAAAAGCTGATTACTCTTATCAGCTTTTTCTTGATTCATTTTTGTCATTTGATCTTGAATCTGAAAGTAGTCTGATTTACTTATAATTCCTACGCATATATTTTCGTCATTTACCACTGGTATATGATGAAAAGTATTTTGCTCAAATAATTTAGATACCTGGGTGACAATTGTATTAGGATTTACCGTTGTCAAATTGTCGGTCATGATTTCTTTTATGCTCATCATTTAGATTTATTGTGCTCAGTCATGTGTATCGCTTAATCGGTGATTCTTTGGTTAGTAATAAAATGATTAATTAAAAATTCACTGACTTTTTAGTTAGGAAATAATTTATGGTAATGCTATACCGATGCTATTTTATACCGATAGTTATCGGTGGGAAAATAGATCGAGTAATATACCCGAAACAAAAAGGTTTGCTGGTTTAATAAGTCTCAAACCAATTTCTCTTCGGTATCATGAAATGTAAAACGTACTTGAATCTCTATTGAATAAAATACCTCTATCTTAAATAGACTTAATGAATGACAAATAGTGGAATTCTCGTGGATATAGCCATTCGCTTTGTGAAGCTTCTGTGAAACATCTCTTGGAATAATCCTCTTTTTCCTCTATTCATTGCTATTATGTCTAAATCAGCTGCTTCACTGTAGATATTGATGCCATCTACCATATTCATCGTTTCTATGCCTTTATAGCTTATAAGTTCTTTATGATAGTGCTTGCTGAATAGCTTGATTAATTTTGTTTCATTAACATTTTCTTTACCCTTTTTAATATGTATGAGATGAATTTCAGCATTGAATAGGTGAGCTAAGTCTGATACATTCTTTATGACCGACTCATCCATAGAATCATCAGATATACAGAATCCAATCTTCTCTATAGGTTTTAATTCATAATCCACAGGTACAATGAAAACGGGGCATTTTGCGCCAGTGGCAACACTGGTGGATACTGATCCAAATATATTTTTTGCGATGGGGTTATCATCAGAACTACCCATCACGATCCAGCTATTTTCAATATCTTGACTAAACTGCTTGATGACATCTGCTGCTAAGCCTAACTGAAAATGACTATCTATCAATGGTTCATTATCATAATTAATCCAAGTCTCATTTAGTTGGCTTGTATATTTATCTAACTTATCTTCTCTTATTTTCATGATATCATAATCTAATAGTCCACTATCTACTTCTATAGGCGATGGATGATATGCATGGACTAAATGAATGACGCTCTTATTTTTCTTCGCGATATACAGAGCATAATTAGTAGCAGTTTCAGAAGTTTTAGTGAAATTGGTAGGTACTATAATTCTATTCATGTCTCCAAAATTTGATTGTTGTAATATTGAAAATTGTATTTCTCTGATAAATGAGCTTAATTGTTTTTGACCTCTTTCAGATATAACATCATTCAGTTCATATGCTGGAATACTTGTTATATTATTTTCAACTATGTCATTTAAGTCACACTTCTCATTAATAGATATGTTTATATGGGCTCTATTCGCTGTATTTAGCATGATGGCTTTCATATAATTGAATAGAGAGCTCTGCTTTCCATAGAGTGTTATATTCATTGGTTTAATAATTTATATTCATATGCATACCGAAGTATATCGTGAATGGTTACGATTCCTTTTACCTGATTATTATCTAATACCACTAATGCATCTTTTGATTGCTGTATCATGATCCCTGTAGCTTCTATGATGCTGACATCTGTTCCGATAGTCAAGAAATCTTTGTCCATGATTTCTGAGACTTGGTGGATCTTTAGTCTAAATGAATCTAACCTTTCATCAGTATTGATATCATTAAAGCCTCGCCTGAAGAAGAGAAAGTCAGATTTATGTAAGAGACCTACGATAGAGTCTCGGTTGAAGACGATGATTTGATTGATCGAATTATCTCGAAATATTTTTACGGCACTCATCAGAGGCTGGTCCCCGTCTATGATCACAGGATCTTGACTCATGATGGCTGCTACTGTACTGATATTCACTTGCTACTGATTTTTCACCAAGGTATAGGGTCTTTCGACTTTGTTTGATGATCTTAATCATGAGCCTGAATGATCTTCATCAAAATGAGCATGAATACAGATAACCGGGATTAAATTAAAGGAGCATATTGATACTATAACTGTGAGTACTATCAATATCAATGTGTGAGAAGCCACTTGTTGTGTTAAGATCTTTTGTTACATGAAAGTCCAGATTAATCCGACTTTATAGTGAAAGTAATAGCTAAAATATTTTGGATTCTATAGTCGATTGATGATATTGATCTCGTACAAAAATATGATACTGAATACTGATGTTACATGCAGCAAATGAACTGGTCCATAGACTTCAGTCTATTATTAATACCGCAATAGATGGAATCATAACGATCGATGATCGAGGTGCTATTGAGTCGATTAATCCATCTGCAGCGAAGCAGTTTGGTTATCTACCTGATAACATCATCGGTAAAAATATAAAGATGCTGATGCCCGAGCCTTATCATGCTCAGCATGACGGCTACATCTCTAACTATGTCAAAACAAAAATCCCTAAAATAATAGGCATAGGGAGAGAAGTCATTGGTAAGAGAAAGGACGGGACAGTCTTTCCATTCAGACTAGCAGTCAGTGAAGTGATCCTTAATGATAAGATCATTTTCACAGGAATCATCCATGACCTTACTGCAGTCAAGGATGCTGAAAACAAACTTGTTGAACTGAATGAGGATCTAGAGCAACAGGTAGAAATCAGAACAAATGAACTGGAAGATGCAATCAATAGACTCCTCATGTCTAATAAACTATTGGATCAGAATCGAGAAGAACTCCAAGTATCATTATCAAAAGAAAAGGAACTCAATCAACTGAAATCAAGATTCGTCTCTACAGCTTCACATGAATTCAGAACACCATTGAGCACCATTTTATCTTCTGCAAGCTTACTAGGTAAGTATAACAAAGAAGGAACTATAGCGCAAAGGGAAAAGCACATCCAAAGAATTAAATCTGCAGTCAATAATCTGACAGGTATACTCAATGATTTTCTTTCTTTGAGCAAGATAGAAGAGGGTAAAGTGAATCTTTCTTACGAACAAATTAATCTTAATGACTTAGTTCTATCCATAAAAGATGAAGTCAATGGCTTACTCAAGGCAGAGCAAGTCATCAAGATAAAGGCTGATCAAGAGTATCAGATCAAATCTGATAAGAGAATCTTAAAGAATATACTATTTAATTTAATCTCTAATGCAATCAAGTACTCTAATGCTCATACGACTATAGAATGTAATATATCTATCACCAATGATCAACTATCCATATCGATAATTGATGAGGGATGTGGTATACCAGAAAGTGAGCAAAAATTTCTTTTTGAACGGTTCTTTAGAGCTAAGAATGTAGAGAATATACAAGGTACAGGTTTAGGTCTACATATAGTCCAGCGATATCTAAATCTATTGTCTGGTACAATATCTTTTACGAGTACTGAAAATATCGGCACCACTTTCACTATAATTATACCTATAGATGACAGGTCTATGAAGTAGATATTTAGACATCCAAGAAGATGACTAAGTTTTTAAGGGCGTGGATAATTCGAGAGTTACAAAATAAAGACAGATGAAAAAGAAGATTATAGTCATTGAAGATAATTACGAAGTCAGGGATAATCTGTGCGAAATATTAGAACTGGCTAACTATGATGTCTACTCTGCTGAGAATGGTAAGCTTGGCATAGAGAAGATAAGACTTGACAAACCAGATCTAATCATATGTGATGTGATGATGCCCGTCTTAGATGGATATGGAGTATTAAAAATTTTAAATAAAGATCCAGAGGTCAATCATATTCCTTTCATATTTCTAACGGCAAAAGCAGAAAAAGAAGACCATCGTAAAGGCATGGGACTGGGGGCCACTGATTATTTGACTAAGCCCTTTAACGACGTAGAATTATTAGAAGCCATCGAGATCAGGCTAGAGAAGTCTGAAAGACTAAATAGTGCATTTAATAATACAGGCCAAGGCTTGCAGAATTTTTTCTCAGAAGTCAAAGCTGAAGCGAATATAGCAGATCTTACCCTCGAAAGAGAAATAAGAAGATATAAGGCTAAAGATCTAATATTTGAAGTCAATGAAAATCCTCGTTGGTTATTTTATCTAGCTGAAGGTCAGGTCAAGCTATATCAGACGAATGAAGCTGGGAAAGAGCTGATCACACAAATAATAAATCAGGGAGAATTTTTTGGATTTAATCCGCTATTAAATGACCATGCTTATCAGCAGTCAGCAGCTGCGCTGAAAGCGTCGGAGATCAGGCTTATTCCTAAGGCTGATTTTACTTCCATGCTCTTCAGTAATCGAGACTTCAGTATCCAGTTTATTAAGATGATCTCTAATAAAGCGATAGAGACTGAGCGAATGATGATAGAAATGGCTTACAATTCAGTAAGAAAAAAAGTGGCTAATGCACTTGTGTCATTTGCCACTCAATCTAACAATTCGAGGGATGAAGGTATTATTATAAGTCAGTCCCGAGAAGATTTAGCTGCCAAAGCTGGAACGGCTAAAGAAACGCTTATCAGGACCTTATCTGATTTCAAAGAAGAAAATTTAATTAGAATAGAATCCAGGCATATTATTATCACTAACATCGATGATCTTAAAGAACTTATTGGCTGATATTAGTATGAAATCTATGCAGCATTTGCCGTTGCGAAGTTTTTCTTTAGTCTTACTTCATTCCCTTGTTGTTTTGTTTTCGGTGCTTCATTTTTAAAAGAGACACCTGCTAATCCTGAAAGAAAGACAGGAACTGCAAGGACAGCAAAAGCCGGATACCCAAGGAAAAATGATGCAAGGACAATTGCCATCATAAAGTAAAATCTGTATATGACTGTCTCGAATGATGCGCTGGTAATTTTCATAGTATTTATTTTTTTATAAAGATCGGATATATCAGTCTGTATGTATATGACGATGATCAGTAAGTACAATGACATTGATCACTATACTCTTTTGATTCTTTATCTATGCCTGATTCAATCGCTTAGAAGGACAATTATGACAATTGGTACACCTGCAGATTTTACCAGTTTTTGGATTAATCTTTAAGAGTAAGGCTTTCATCTGTGAGATCCCATCATCTATAGAATCATTACTAAATGAAATCACTTCTTCTCTATACTGTACTTTCATCGTATTCGCTTCTTTTTTCTCCACGACTTTAAGAGGGTATTGATTATTATAGAGTTCACGATTTAGTGCTAATTTTACTTTTAGGTAAGCCTGTGTTACTTCACCGCTTAATGTAATGTCATATTTTATGGGATACGTCATAGGATATTTGTTTTAGCGAGTTTCATAGGAATAGCGATACATTTTTTCTCCATGTAGTTCATCATTTCAATAACTAATGCCCTGGAATGAGGATACAGAGCATCCAGTTTTTGTTTAAATACAGACTTCATAGCATTAGTCTTTATGTAGTTCATCTGTGTGGAAAGACCTGAGAGTGATAGCTCTATTTGTCTTTCACGATATAGTCGTTTGAATACATCTATTTGATTATAAATAATGGATAGGGCAGTAAGCACTTCCTTCTGCCTGAATTCTAGGTTTCGCTCTGATTCTTTTTTTAGGGATTCTATATCTATATAAGTGACATCATACTGCTTAGTAATGGTAGGGTCGATATTACTTGGCACAGCAAGATCTATCAATATTTTGTTTGAGGATGCACCTTCAAGCATTTGTTGATACATCTTTTCATCTATCAGCACCTTATTAGCAGAAGTACATATGAATATGACATCAAAATTTCCATTAATATGCTTTAATTCAGATAGTGGATGATACGTTCCATTTAAACTATCAGAGAGTTTGACACCATGGTCGACACTTCGATTATAGACAGTTATATTTTCAAATTGAGATTTTTCTAAAAACTTGCCTACTAATCTATTAGTCTCTCCGGCACCTACGAGAACCACTTTAGATAGTGGATCTAAGCTTATAGATCGTAATCTGCGCATGGCTAGTGAAACAACAGAAAGTGGCTTCTCAGCTATTCTGGTATCACGGTATACTTTTTTAGCAGTCGCTACGGCTGCCTGTTCTAATAAGCGTAGATTATCATAGACATAGCCTAATGATTTGCAGCGATGGTACGCTTTTCTGAATTGACTCAGTATCTGGCGTTCGCCTATGATGACAGAATCTATCGAGGATACGACTCTCAGGACGTGATCAATGGCATCAGTGCCATTCAGTACATTGACGAGACTTTCTATGTTGGTTATTTTAGAAAAATCAAAATCAGGATTGACAACTTTAAAAAACTGTCTAATGTCCTTTTGCTCGATAAGATCATTAGCATACATGATAAAGCTGACACGATTACAGGTCTCTAAGTAGATACACTCTTTGATATTGAACTCGGCCGTTATTCTGCTGAGGCCATTTTCTAACTCGTCTGCACCACCGGATATGTAGAATTTACTAAGATCATTAATGTTCACATCATGATGTGTAACGGTAATGACTTGGTAATGATTTATGAGAGACATATGACTATTGATTATATGCTATATTGATTTTTTTTCAGCCGTGCTGACTTCTACTGTGTCGAGCTGAAATAATTTATATATCGGATCGCAGCCTATGACTAAGGTGATTAATAGATATAGACCAGTCAGACTTAGCGTCATTAATACCCAAGGCTTATCAATGATAGATGCATCGGCTATGCTGATCATGAGGTGTAAGCCTATGAGCCTCATCAATCGATCAATTATTCCAACGTTCTTCATAATAGTCGTTTGTTATGATTCCAAATGTAAAGTACAAATGCAGAGGAGTATATGATCAGGATCAGCAGGCGACATGATAATCCTCATCATAGGACTTTACTAAGAGATAGATCTTTATCCTTGTGGATATCAGCTTACCAAATAAAGTCTCATCCAAGATCCTGTGTACTCACTGTGGCGATGTATGTCGGCATGATATGATCGTGACAAGTGAAGAGACATTTTGCTGCTTTGGGTGTGAGTCTGTCTATCATATCATACATGATCATAACTTAGGTCAGTTTTACGATATTGATTCTAAGGCGGGACTTAGCCAGAGACATCTCCCAGCTAATGATTATGATTACTTAGATGATCCTCAGACACGAGAGAGCCTCTGTTCTTTTATCGGGGATTCAGCTACCTCGCTATGGTTATCGCTTCCATCGATTCACTGTACTTCTTGCATATGGCTGATCGAGAATATCTCCAGAATCGATAATGGCATCAAGCACTCTACGGTTAATTACTTAGAGAAAAAAGCCTTGATTCATTTTGATCCTGCTCAGATATCACTCCGCGAAGTCGCAGAACTATTGAGTAAGATAGGCTATGCCCCTCATATTTCACTAAGTGATACGGATCCAAATCATGGTAAAGTGGACCGATCTATCTATTATAAATTGGGCATATCTGGCTTTGTATTTGGTAATATCATGCTACTGAGTTTTCCAGAATACTTAGGGATGGATTCGATCAGCGACTCTTTACCAGTCTACATTAGACTCATCAATATCATTTTAATTCTGCCTGTGATATTTTACTGCGCTCAGGATTATTTTATTTCCTCATATAATAGCTTAAAGCAAAGGCACCTAAATATTGATTTACCCATCACCATTGGTATCATAGCTCTATTGTCTAAGAGCTTATATGATATCATTTCTAATACAGGGCCCGGATATCTAGACTCTTTGTCTGGACTTATATTTTTTCTGCTCATCGGCAAGTGGTTTCAGAGCATAACGTATAGTAGAATCAGATTTGACTTAGATTATAAATCCTACTTTCCTATTGCTGCTACGGTGCTCATTGATGGAGTTGAGAAGAAGGTATCCCTGAGTCATATCAAACCAGGTGATATATTAAGAATCAGGCATGGAGAACTGATTCCGACAGATGGAAGGTTGCTCTCCAGTGTCGCGACGATCGATTATAGTTTTGTCACAGGAGAGGAAGATCCTATCAGTATAGAGCAAGACTCTACAGTCTATAGTGGAGGAAAGATCAAAGGAGCCATGGTAGACATAGAAGTCGAGAAGACTGTCGTGACCTCCTACCTGACTCAGTTATGGAATGATGCTACGGTGAAGGGGGACTCTTTGTCAGGAAGTGTATCTTCCATTAATGCCACAGTAGCAAAGTATTTTACGGTATCTATACTTATCATAGCTATGATATCCTTCGGCTACCATAGTCTTACTGATATAGATCTGGCACTTACTGTATTCACATCGGTACTGATCATTGCCTGTCCCTGTGCAGTAGCATTATCTATTCCCTTTACATTTGGCAATATTATCAGACTGCTTTCTTTAAAGAATATCTTCTTTAAGAATACGAATATTGTAGAAAAGTGTAATGAAATAAATTACATCGTATTAGATAAGACAGGCACCATCACTGATACGAAAAATAAAAATGAGCGATATATAGGTCGACCATTATCTTCCTCAGAAAAACAATTAATAGTTTCCGTGGCCAGACACTCCATACACAGTGCGAGCCAAATGATATGTGAGTATTTCTCTGACTATGATGGGTGGCAAGCTCATGCTATAGAGGAGATAACTGGTATCGGTATACAAGGAGAGGTAGAGCAAAGTCGGATCAAAATCGGTTCAGCCAAATTCTTAGTGGAGCAAGATGTAAAAGAATTCGAGTGTCGCTATCGTCAGGAAGTCCACTATAATGTATTCATTCAGATAGATGATGAGATCGTCGGAGCATTCACTAAGAAGAGTCACTTCAAGGAAAATCTATCTGATATCATAGACTCACTGGCCGAGACTACAACGATCAGTCTTATCAGCGGAGATAATAATAATGATGAACCTTATTTGCAGAAAATATTTAAAAAATGGGATTATTTATTGTTTGAAAAATCACCATTTGAAAAGCTCAATTTTATAAAAGGGCTCTCTGAAAATCATAAAGTCGCTATGGTCGGCGATGGACTCAATGATGCTGGAGCTTTAAGGGAAAGTCATGTCGGTATTGCTGTATCACAGGACGCAAGCCATTTTACACCTGCAAGTGACATCATACTGGATAGCCAGAAGATAGACATGCTTCCAGATATATTTTCGATATGTAAGTCTGCAGTACATATTGTCTATGCCTCTTATATCATAGCGATATGTTATAATATCGTGGGACTCTCATTCGCTGTGCAGGGCTTACTCTCGCCGATCATCGCTGCCATTTTAATGCCTCTGAGTTCGATTACAGTCGTTGTTTTTGGATACATTATGAGTACACTATTGATTAAGAGACATCCCCTTTAAAAAATGAAAAGATTGACTGACCAGAGTCATATCCGACGCTGATTGATATCATACTTATCAGTCATGAAGCAGCCTACCTTACTCAAAATTACTAGATGCATATCATTATATACCGATACTATTTTATACCGATAGTTATCGGTAGGAAAATAGATCGAGTATAATACCCGAAAGAAATTGGTTTGCTGGTTTAAAAAGTCCCAAACCAATTTCTCTTCGGTATAGTTTTAAGCAATGTCAGCTTACTGATTTCTATTTGCTCTCATTTCTATGGGATGTAAGAGATGGACAACAGTGATTTAGCAGATGAATAATGAAACATATTATTTTGAACTAGTGAAGATTATAAAATAGAATTTATTAAAAATATTATTTATGAAAAAAAGAGCTAAGGTAACTGAAATCATGTCTACCAAATTAATGACAATCAATCTACATGAAGGAACTCCAGAAATAGCAAAGAGCTTAATGGAAAGTAATCATATCAGACACCTACCTGTAGTAAGTGGAGAAAAATTGTTAGGTATTATTAGTCTGACAGATATACATAGAATCAGTTTTGGGGCAAATTATGGGCAAGAAGGTCCAGTTGATAAAGCGATATTTGATAGTCTTAGTATAGCAAACATAATGGTGCATAATCCAGTGACCATAACACCGGAAACCACAATTAGAGAAGCTGCTGAGGTATTGGGAAGAGAAGAGTTCCATGCGCTACCTGTAATAGACAATAGTTCTTTAGTAGGTATCGTAACTTCAACAGACCTCATCAACTATTTGTTAGAGCAATATTGATAAAGTGGGGAGTATAATTTCTTTTTTAAAAGATAGGGATTACCGTAATCTTTTGATAACAACACTCGTCATGATAAGCATAGGATCGATGGTATATCATTATGTCGAAAAATGGCCGTGGATAGATTCTATATATTTTTCAGTTGTTGCACTGACCACAGTAGGATTTGGAGATATGGCGCCTATTACTGCTTATGGGAAAGTGTTTACCATTTTCTATTTAATTACCGGTGTAGGGTTAATCCTTACATTCATTGATACTGTATATAAACATTATTCAAATCGAAAAAATCCAATAAAATAGTGCCTCTGAGTTCTATTACGGTTATTGTTTTTGGATATATCATGAGCACACTAGTGATTAAAAAGTATTCCATTTAGAAAGTTAGGTATGAGATTAGTATCAATATTTTAGTTAGCTGAATTCGGGTTTCAACTATTTGAAAGAGCGTAGTCATTCTGAACCTGCCTGCGGAAGGCGGAAGGCAGGCTTGATTCAGAATCTGGCACTCGGGTAGAGCGTGAATGCAAACACACGAAGCCAGACCCTGAATCAAGCTCAGGGGGGCATTACAGTTTTGGAATGATGGGCCAATTTAGAAGAACAAAAACCTGAGCGACTCTACTAAAGTTGAATAAAAAATATAATTGCTTATTTGTCAAACTCCTTCATTGAGGGAACCATGATCGAACCATAATATGCTAAAGTATAAGATAACTGACCAGAGTCATATCCGACGCTGATTGATATCATACAATTCAGTCGCAAGGCGAGCTACCTTACTCAAAATTAATAGATGTATATCATTCTTGTTTTAATCATTGTCAGCTTACTGATTGCTTTTTTCTTTTTGCTCTTATTTCTATGGGCTGTCAGAGATGGACAATACGAGGATCGATATACGCCAAGCATTAGAATACTATTTGATGAAACAAATGATAATGATTTAAAAGATGAATAATAAGAATATAGCGACCATTGATCACTTTGAATATGACAATGAAATTGTTAGAAATTTTGCCTTAGCCACCATTGCATTTGGTGTCATAGGTATGCTGGTAGGACTTCTCATTGCAAGTCAGCTCGTATTCCCAGCACTTAATTTTAATTTGCCATATACATCATTTGGTAGACTCAGACCATTACATACTAATGCAGTAGTTTTTGCATTCGTCGGGAATGGGATATTCATGGGCGTATACTACTCTCTGCCGAGACTTCTTAAAGCTCCGATGTACAGTAAGCTATTAAGTAGAATACATTTCTGGGGATGGCAGGCCATTATACTTGCAGCCGCGATCACGCTACCATTAGGTCTGACCAGTAGTCACGAATATGCCGAACTGGAATGGCCTATTGATATAGCCATTGCATTAATCTGGGTGGTCTTCGGTATTAATATGTTTGCGACTATTTTCAAGAGACGAGAGAAGCATCTATATGTAGCCATCTGGTTTTTTATTGCCACATGGGTCACTGTGACGATCCTGCATATCTGTAATAATCTCGTGATTCCAGTTTCACTTTTTAAGAGTTACCCCGTATTTGCAGGTGTACAGGATGCCTTAGTCCAGTGGTGGTACGGTCATAATGCTGTGGCATTCTTTCTGACGACTCCATACTTAGGTCTGATGTATTACTTCTTACCGAAAGCGGCTAATCGACCTATCTATTCTTATAGACTTTCGATTATACATTTCTGGGCGTTGATCTTTATCTATATCTGGGCGGGCCCGCATCATTTATTATACACGTCTCTTCCTGACTGGGCTCAGTCTATTGGTATGGTCTTCTCTCTGATGCTTATAGCGCCATCTTGGGGTGGTATGCTGAATGGTCTTCTGACATTAAGAGGTGCTTGGGATAAAGTCCGGACTGATCCAGTGTTGAAGTTTCTTGTCGTAGCAGTCACCGCCTATGGGATGTCCACATTTGAAGGACCTATGATGTCAATTAAGTCTTTTAATGCCATCACTCATTATACTGATTGGACAATCGCTCATGTACACGTTGCGGCATTAGGATGGAATGGTATGATGACATTCGGTATACTTTATTGGCTGATACCTAAGATCTATAATACGCAGCTATACTCTACTAAGCTGGCTAATACGCATTTCTGGTTAGGTACGCTATCGATATTATTTTATGCGATTCCTTTATACTGGGGTGGAGTCACGCAGCAGTTGATGTGGAAGCAGTTTACACCAGAAGGATTCTTGCAATATCCTAATTTTTTAGAGACTGTCATACAGATCATACCCATGTATGCGATAAGAGTGTTTGGCGGATTAATGTTTTTCTGTGGTCTGTTTGTCATGATCTATAACCTATTTAGGACAATGGCCACCGGATCCATGATGAAGCAGGAAGCAGCATCAGCTCCACCGCTACCTACTAAAGCAGTATCCTATAAGGGACGTCACTGGCACAGCTTCTTAGAGAGGAGATCTGTGTTACTGACTGCACTATCAGTGGTAGCAGTATCCATCGGAGGATTAGTAGAGATCGTCCCTATGATGTTGATTGACTCTAATGTCCCTAAAATAGCTACAGTAGAACCATACACACCCTTAGAATTAGAAGGGCGAGATCTATACATCAGAGAGGGCTGCGTGGGATGCCACTCTCAGATGATCAGACCATTCAGAGCAGAGACTGCCAGATATGGAGAGTTCTCTAAGTCAGGCGAGTTCATATATGACAGACCATTCTTATGGGGCTCTAAGCGGACGGGTCCTGACTTACACAGAGTGGGTAAAAAGTACTCTAATTCATGGCACTACAATCACATGTATGATCCACAAAGTATGTCCCCAGGGTCTATCATGCCTGCTTACAAATGGATGATATATGATGATCTCGATGCGACAGATATAGAGGCGAAGATTAGAGCATTGCAGCTCTTAGGGACACCATACCCTGAGGACTTTGATAAAAGAGCACTTCAGAATCTCCAAGCTCAGGCTAAAGGAATCGCTGACGAGTTAAGAGAAGCTGGCATAGAGCAAGAAGGTCTGGAGCAAAAAGAAATTGTAGCCCTGATAGCCTATTTACAAAGATTAGGAACGGATATTAATAAAACCAGCATAACTCAAAATATCAAGTAGTATGAACATCAATGACTCAAATAATAAAACATCAAATAGAGGCTTATGAAAATGTATAAATATATCCTGGATTCTGTCGAGCACATCGACTGGTTAGCGCTGATACCTCTGCTGATATTCTTTATATTTTTTATATCGATGACTATTTATGTGATGGGTACAAAAAAATCACATCACGATAGAATGAGTCAATTACCATTGGGAAATAAAAAATAGATTGGGATGAATCAAATAAAGCAATCAATAATACTACTTATCGGATTTTTACTTCTTTTTCAGGCACCTGCTTATTGTAGCGAGACCCATACTGAATTGAATTCGGCAGTGCAGATGACGATAATAGGAATAGCCATTGTCATACTTATAGCGGCGATACTTTCCATAGTTAATCTGAACATAATGCTAATGGAAAGTATAAAAATTCATGATGGTATAAAGCCTGCTCAAGCCAAAAAAAGAGCGGGATGGATGTCAGTCAAGAATAAACTGACAGGCATGGTCCCTATAGAACGGGAAAGAGATATCCTACTGCATCATGACTATGATGGGATACAAGAGTTAGATAACAATTTACCGCCTTGGTGGCTGTATGGATTCTATTTCACCATCGTATTCGGATTTATCTATATCGGATACTATCATTACTCTGAGTACAGCATGACTTCTGAGGAAGAATATGAGTATGAAGTAAAACAAGCAAAAATTGAAACAAGTCGATTCATGGCAGGTCAAGCTAATGCTATAGATGAGGACAACATTGAGGCATTAACTGATCCTGAAAGTTTAGCATATGGTGAATTAGTTTTCAATACTAACTGTATCGCATGTCACTTAAAAGGTGGCGCAGGCTCATCAGTCAGTGTGGGACCTAATCTGACAGATGAATACTGGATTCACGGTGGTGATGTGCCAAGTATATTCAATACCATAAAATATGGTGTTCCTGAAAAAGGGATGATCGCATGGAAGGCCCAACTGAGTAATTCTGATATGCACAAGGTCACGAGCTATATCACATCTCTGCAAGGCACGAATACACCTGAAGGAAAAGAGCCGCAAGGAGAAAAGTATATTAGTGATAAATCTCCTGATACTAAAGAATCTATTTAGACACTTTCTTCCATGAATGATTTCAGAGATAAAGTAGGGACTGTAGATAACTTGGGTCGTCGCATATGGATCTATGCCAAGAAGCCTTTTGGGAAGTTTTATAATTATAGACAGATAGTTGGCTATGCATTAATCATAGTTCTCTTCGTCATACCATTTATCAAAGTAAATGGTAATCCACTTTTACTTTTTAATATTTTAGAAGGTAAATTCATCATTTTTAGCCTAATATTCACAGCACAGGATATGCATCTATTTGCTATCATGATGCTTATTATCATGATCTTTATAGTTCTATTTACAGTGGTATTTGGCCGCTTGTTTTGTGGCTGGGTCTGTCCACAGACAGTATTTATGGAGCTGGTCTTTAGACGGATCGAATATGCGATAGAAGGAGACTATAATCAACAAAAGAAACTGAATGCTGGTGAATGGACCACAGAAAAAATAGGAAAGAAGGCAATCAAGCATGTTATCTTTTTTCTAATTGCTTTTTGTATCGGCAATCTATTTTTATCCTATATCATAGGTAAGGATCAAGTATTTCAAATCATGAAAGATCCCATATCCCAGCATATATATGGTTTTATCGCTATGGTCATATTCAGCAGTTTATTCTATGGTGTATTTGCATTCTTCAGAGAGCAGGTATGTGTCGCTGTGTGTCCATATGGACGACTACAAAGTGTCATGCTGGATTCTAATTCTCTAGTGGTCATATACGACTGGGTCAGGGGAGAACCCAGAGGAAAGAAACTGAGAAAAGAAGTCGAGCCCAGTATAGAAAGTATAGTACTGCCTAAAGGTGACTGTGTAGACTGTAATCTATGTGTCAAGGTATGCCCTACAGGTATCGATATTCGCAATGGCACTCAGATGGAATGTGTCAACTGTACAGCCTGTATGGATGCATGCGATGATGTCATGCAAAAGGTCAATCGTGATACAGGACTCATCAGACTGGATTCTTATAACAACATAAAGCATGGTAAGAGTAAGCTACTCACGACTCGTGTCTTATCCTACTGTGCAGTGCTATTAGCATTAATCGTGCTTCAGTCATTTCTTTTGCTCAATAGAAGCGATGTAGAATTAATCGTGCAGCGTACACCTGGTATGCTCTTTCAGAAAAATGAAGATGGGACAATAAGTAATCTATATAATTATCAAATCATCAATAAAACCGCAGAAGAGATTGATCACTTAGTCTTGACGGTGGATAGTGATGTTGCTACAATAAAAACCATTGGTCAAAATGCGGATATCACAACAATCAGAGCCGCAAATGGTAGCTTCTTTATTATGATACCCGAAGACCAATTAAAGGGTGCCAATAATAATATCAAGATTAAACTAATGAAAGGTGAAAAAGTATTAGATGAAATAAATACAAACTTTTTAGGCCCAATAAAATCTAACTAAATCAAATGTCTACGATGTGGATTATGATGAAGCGTAAAGGGATGATTATACAAGTCGTTATAAGCACTTGGATAGAAATATAAAATTGAAATATATGAAACACCTATTACGTGGATAGAATGATATGTAAAGGGATGATTTAAATAGGGGGTTAAAACCCCTTGGATGGAGGAAAAAAAATTAAACATATGAAGCTTAATTGGGGAATTGGAATAGCTATTTTTTATATATGCTTTGTGACAGCTATGATTTCTGTAGTAATAAAATCTTGTCATAACCAATCTGATCTAGTTAAGGAAGATTACTATCAATTAGACTTAGACTATGAAGATCATAGACAAAAGAAAATGAATGCAAAATTACTTCCTGAAAATGTAGCAATCGAATATGATAAACACAGCCATTCGATATCATTATCATTTCCAGATTCTATGAATCAAATTTCAGGAGATATACATTTATTCAGACCTTCTGATAAATATTTAGACATGCATTATTCTATAGATGTGCTTAATCAAAATAACTTCAATGTCATATTAGATAAAGATATTCTTCATGGACTGTGGGAAGTTAGATTAGACTGGAGTGGGGACGGTGTCCCTTATTATATCAATTCAAAAATTATCATATGATGGAAGTGCTCTCTGGATTCATTCTTGGACTCGGTGGCAGTCTACACTGTGTAGGTATGTGTGGTCCATTAGTGCTGGCACTTCCGATGGCTAAAGAAACGCGGCGCAGTATCGTCAAGCAGACACTGTACTATAACTCCGGTAGGGCGATCACTTATGCACTATTAGGAATCATCATGGGTAGTTTAGGATGGTGCATAGAAGTCAGTGGACTCCAGAAGATTTTCTCTATAGCTATCGGAGTCATGATGATCTATGGAGGGCTCAGTCATTATTTTACTAAGCTGAAGATGATTCAGGTCAAATCTGCGACTGGAATCATCAGTAGATTCATCCACAAGCAAATAAGTCCACTATTATCACATAAGGCTAATGCATCAAGCTATATTAAAATAGGGATGCTCAATGGATTTATCCCGTGTGGCTTAGTGTATGTGGCATTAGCATCCTCGGTAACACTCGGGCACCCTTTGCTTTCTGGCAGCTATATGTTGCTATTTGGTATAGGCACTATTCCGCTCATGGCGTTAGTCATGATCGGCGGAAATATTCAAAAGAAGATATCTCGTAGATTAAGAAAATACCTTCCAGTGCTAACCGTAATTCTTGGCTTATATTTAATTTGGAGAGGCATAGTCCTTCACGTGGCCGATGATCCGACGCTAATCACAAGTGGATTAGTACATGTGGGCTGTCATTGATTGTGATTACTTTGTTAAGGCTGAGATAGCTTTCTGTCTTTCTGAGCTGTACTCTTCTACTGCACTTGATAAGCCTTTGATTAAATCATAGGTAGTGAGTATGCCTATCAGTTTTCCATCTTCTTCTATAGGAATGGCATGAAAGAGATTCTCTTCAAATATATTAACAGCTACAGCTATTCGATCATTTAGATCTAACTTGGCTAAGCCTGTCGTCATAATATCACTCGCAGAGTGATTTCTAAATCTAAAAGATTCAATCTTAGATTCTACTGTTTCCGATCCTCCTTTAAAATTAAGAAGGTCAGCACTACTGATCATGCCTACAATAGTATTGAAATTAACAACAGGGATGTGGTGAACTTTATGTTTTTTAAAAACTTCAGCGACCGCATTTAGAGGAGTGTCCTCATTGACCGTTATGAGATTTTTACTCATCAATTCCTTAACTGGACTAAGTAGATTTATCATCATTTATTTTTTATTAAAGTTATCGCAATCAATAGTTCTCTAAAATGATATAAGTCATGCTGTTTTATGATTGATATCATTAGATAGATAAACAGTCTATCATAGAAGGCCAGGCGCATAAATTTAATTTATGAATATCATCACTTATATAAATATATACTTATGCATAAATCTTATATATTTGTATTGTAATTGAAGTTAAAGAATTTAGATTTTAAAATGTAAAAATAGTTTAATTCAAATGTAGTTCAAGTTCAAAAAAGGGTAGGTTAGATCACCTTTTTAAAATAATAGTTTTTTCATGTTGGTTTAGATAGGAGTCCAAATCCATTTTATGGTTTTAAAGAAAACGACATAATTTGAGGATTTGGACTCCTTTTTTTATAAGAAATCCTCTTTTATACAAAATCATATTATTCTCTACTCTACACTCTGGTCCCTCCCCTCTCTCATTAGTCTTTATACTAATCTATGATTCATGAAGTATTTAATCTGGAATAACCAGAATTGGAGACCTTAAGTCATACATTTCTTCTTTAGTGATACTTTGATGCCATAGTTTTTGAAACCATGTTTTTTGATGATGTATCATACAGACCAGATCTGCCTGGACTTGATAAGCATACTGATTGATAGCATCAGAAATAGTTGTCTCTTTCTTCACGGTCTCAAATTCATAATTTAAATCCTTTAAAAAATCTCCGACTCTTGGATCTACAGTAACTAAATTTGTTCCCTTTTCAACAACTTGAATCATAGATATCTTGCTTTCAAATGATGATAGGAGCTGATACAGAAATTGTAATCTATCAATATTGATAATTTCATTAGGGCCTAGCGCGATGACTACAGTATCTAAATTAACATACTTTATTTGAGGTGGAACTACTAGAACGGGAACTTCACTATGTGTTATAAAATATTCAGAGACACTTCCAATAGTCATTTCTTTAAGGCTAGTGAGACCTGTAGAACCTGTAACTATCATATCGTAACCATTCTTCTTAGAAAGGTTAATGATAAAAGTTTTAGGATTAGCTAAATATATAGCAGTCACGACTGATAGGTTATGTGTTGTTTGAAATTTTGCTTTTAAGGTTTCCATGTCCTCTTCAGCTTTTTCATGAAGCAAGCTTTCCATTGATAATAGCATACCAGATCTTTGCTGGACAGATATACAATGTATGATGGATAAATGACTACCTGCAATTCCTGATAGCATGCGATACAAGAAATCTATGGCATTGATAGAAGTATTAGAGAAGTCTGTGGTACATAGTATTTTCATAATAGTAATGTTTAGCTGAATTTAAATTGCACATGCAAATTCGCTTAATTTATTTTCAAGGTATAGTAGAATTTATTCAATTCTGATGAGTATGATCAGTATGAAGGATGACTCTCATCATTATTATAAGAAAGCTAGGTTATGACCAACTATAAGATATCAGAATTATGGATCAATTTAGGGATTATGAGCAGCAAAATATATAGACTCTTCGTCAGAAATGGATGAAGTGATACACTTAAGAATATGAATGTCCGTAAAGTTACCACTAACTATATTTTGGTCTATTAAGCCATACATTACAGAGAATATTCAGAAGTA
>ENA-ORXT01000705-ORXT01000705.1-marine-metagenome-genome-assembly--contig:-NODE-705-length-50945-cov-14.619191_pt1 | contig 50945 bp, 51 predicted proteins | sample MGYA00237868_ERZ511482 | MGnify/ENA metagenome assembly ERZ511482
AGGAGTTGCGTCACGAACGGGACAACCACACCTCGAGTCGACCGTGGGTCTACTCGTCAGCATTCAGGAGTGCAGGTGCGAGTTCCTCGAGCGAGGCCATCCTGATCGTCGGTTCGGCGGCCGTTTCGGTCCACGCCCTACCGCGATGCAACCATGCCGTCCTCGATCCGCAACGCGAACCGCCGACGATGTCGTGCATCGGCGAGTCGCCCACCATCCACGATCCGTCGAGTGCGCAACCGGTTGCTGACGCAGCAGCCTGAAAGATGCGAGAGTCGGGCTTCTTGATTCCGAGATCTTCCGAGACGATTACGGCATCAACGAATTCACGAAGGCCGAGCGCGTCGATCTTCCCGTGCTGTTGGTCGCTTGATCCGTTCGACACGATTGCGATCTGGTGCTGCGCAGCGCGAAGGAGTTCGAGGCACTCAGTCGCACCGGGCGTGCACACTGACAGTTCGATGACTCGCCGCCGATATGTGGCAAGGAGCGATCCGACCGGCCGCTCGAGGCCGAACTGGGCTCGAATCATCTCAACACCGTGCGACGGTCGGCGTACCCGTCTTGGTCCCGCTCCAGGATCCAATCTGCCGAACCAGCAGGAAGCGAGTGCTCGCCAGCGAACTCAGCGGTCCACGCCACGACAGCCGCATGACGATCGAGCAGCGTGTTGTCGAGATCGATCATCACGAGCATGGGCAAATTGTCCCATAAGCCCACGCGCTGCGCCTCGGCGCCAGCAACTGAGCACAAACTCCTCGTGTCGGTCCGACTCCATGGGTTGCTCGGAGTCCATCCGCGGAACGGGCCGTACAGCCGAAAGAGACCTTTCGAGTTGCAGATCGAACATATGTTCGATAGAGTGAACCCATGTTCAGCAGTACCGTTTCGACTCTTGTGGAGGCGTCGAACGCTGAACTCGATGAGCGCATCCGCGATCTCGAATTGCAGCGTCGCTCTGTCGAATCCGAACTCGCCGCTGCCATTTCGGTCGCCGACGCACGCTGCCTGTACTCGATCGACGGACACCGTTCGATTGCGGCGTACCTACGGGCGACGTGCAACTGGTCCAACGGTGAGGCGGGGCGCTTCCGGGGGGCGAGCAGACTCGTCAACGAGCACCCCACTGTCGGCGATGCCTGGGCCAACGGCCGCATCGGTTCCTCGCAGGTCGCCGTGCTCGCCAACACACACGCCAACAAGCGGGTGAGCCATCGGTTCGCCGAATTCCTGCCGGTCCTGCTGGACAATGCAGAACGTCTCCCCCGCCAAGACTTCGTGGCGACCGTCGATCACTTCGTGATCCGTGCCGACGAGGACGGGGCGCACGACGACAAGACCGCAATCGATGGACGAAAAGCTCAAGTGGTCGAGGTCGCAGGCGAACTCAACGTGCGCGCCAGTGGCGGCAGCCGCCTGGAGGCCGCCGAGTTCACGGCGATCTTCGACCGTTTCGTCGATCGCGAGTTTCGCATCGATCTCGAGCAGCGTCGCGAACTCCAAGCGGCGGCGGGCGCTGATGCCGTCTTCGCCGAATCTCGAACGCTGACTCAACGCCGCTTCGACGCACTGATCTCCATGGGGCGGGCAGCGAACGCTCACACGGAGGCCGGTGGCACGTTCGACGCCGCTGAACCACTGGTGTCGATTCTCATCGACCAGGACACGTGGGCATGGACGCTCGCCCACTGCGGGCTCGGGGCGACCACTAACCTGGCCGGCGACTCGATCGATCCGTTCACCGGTCTCCCGTCGAAAAACACACTCCTCGACGACCTCCTCGGCAACCCCGACGACCTACCCGATCGCAAGTGCGTCACCGCCAACGGTGTCCAACTCCGTCCTGACGATGTTCTTCGGGCAGCACTCGCTGGACGGACGCGGCGAGTCATCCTCGGTGCGAAGTCCCGCCCGATCGACTTCGGGCGCTCCGAGCGAGTCTTCACCGGCGCCGCACGCAAGGCAGCGAAGCTCCTCGTCGCCTGGTGCGAACACCCCGGCTGCGACCTTCCCGCTCAGCTTTGCCAAGTCGATCATTCCGACGAATGGTACGAGATGGGCCGGACCGATCAGGCCAATTCGGGTGTTCGATGCGCCGGCCACAACAACGAGAAACACCGACGACGACGACGAGTGAGGCGCAGCGTCGACGGGCGCAACTACACGCTCCGGCCCGACGGCACCATCATCTTGCCCGTCGGCTGCCGACCACCGATCTTCGACGACGAGAGTGATTACAACGACGAAAATGATCATGACGAAGCCGACAATTCTGGCCGGCGCACTGACCGCGCGAGTCCCTCAGACGATGGCGTGCGGAATCTCGGTGCCTTCTTCGGCCTCGACGCAGACGACGACCGCGACGATGCCACCTACGAGGCGGCCAGCGACATCGCTTGCCACACCGAGCGGCGACTCGTCGAAACGGCGCAGAACCGACTCGCTGTCGTCGGCACACGCTGATCCCAGGCCAGCAGCAGGTCCGCAGTCGACCGAATCTGCGCACCGCGGTGCAGTGTCACGTGCCAGCATGCAGGGCATGACAGGCGACCGATCCAGCGTGGGCTGCGGTGACTGGCGTGCACGACCCGCTTGAAGGACTCACCGCCTCCGGGACGATTCGAACCGGTGCACGACGCGAGAACATCGCCGACCCGTACACGGACCTGTTGGACGCTGCGGTCCGCCAGATCGCCGACGCTGCGCCTGATGCGTCGGTCTACCTCTACGGCTCCGTGGCGACGGGCACCGCTCGGGCACCTGGTTCCGATGTCGATCTCCTGACTGTCGGCTTGCCACCCGACACCGCTGCATCGCTGGCCGGTTCACTCTCGTCGCACGCCGCCCGCCTGAGCCGAGGGGTCGAGATCGCCGCCGCCACCGAAGCGGACTTCGCAGGCCACTCGGACGAGGCATACGGCAATCGAGTGTTCCTCCATCACTACTGCGTTCGACTGTCCGGTCCCGAGATCGACCAATCAGCGACGCCCTTTCCGGGTGACCAGCGAGCCGCACGCGGATTCAACGGCGACGTCGGCCGGCACCTCGAACGCTGGCGCGCACGGGCCAGCGACTCAAGCTCCAGCTCCAGCTCCAGCTCCAGCACAGGGCTGCTCGGACGACTCGCAGCACGCAAGACGTTGCTCGCCGTTGCCGGACTCGTCAGCGTGCACGATTCGACTTGGACCACCGACCGAACACGCGCGGCCAAACGATGGGGTGAGGTCCATGCCGACCTCGCCGATGGCCTCGGCGAACTCCTCGACTGGGCGGTGCAGACACCGGCTGAATCGTCTGATGCCATACACGATCGGGTGAACCGCCACCTCGCCACGACGATCGAACAGATCGTGGAGCAGTTCGACGACGCGATCGGTCTGTGGGCGCCTGACTCAGCCGAGCGCGAGTGAGAAGTGCGTGTCTGTCTTGTCGCGGCCGGTCTCTTCGAAGCCGCACGCAAGATACAGCGCAACTGCCGATGTCCACGGGGTGTCGGTGAGCACGATGACCTCGGTGAGGCCCTGTTCGCGGGCTTTCGCGACAAGGGCGTCGACGACTCGGCGACCCAGCCCCTGCCGCCGGTGCGTACCAGCGACTGACATGCGCACGATCTCCCCGGTCCGGCCCGCCGCAGGCGTCAACATGCCAGTGGCCACGATGGCGCCATCCACCTCGATCACGACCACCTCAGCTCCACGGTCCACCCAGCTCGAGGTGATGTCGTCGAGATCACCGTTGAACGAGGCATCGAACGCAGCACCCCATCGGTCGCACAACCCGTCGAGCACGAGCTTGCGGACTGCGTGTTGATCGCTCGGTAGAAAGTCGCGCACCATGCGACCGTCATTCCAGCACACTCGCCGCACGAGCGTCGCGCTGACGAATAGTCTCGGGCCGTGCAACCGCCTGACGAGACCCTTGCCTCCGAACACGCATCGGTGAAGATCGCCGCCATCCCCGGTGCCGTCTACGCCATGGTTGCCGACATCACGCGCATGGGCGAGTGGAGCCCCGAGGCCACCAGCGGAGCGTGGCTCGACGGCGGAAGCGGCGCAGTCGGCGATTGGTTCGCCGGGCACAACCGCACAGCGGAGCGAGAGTGGACTCGGGAGTGCGAAGTCGCCGAGGCCGAACCCGGACGGGGCTTCACCTTCGTCGTCGGCGGTGTTGCAGCGAACTGCACCTGGTGGAGTTACGAGTTGGAGCCTGTGATCCGAGCCACGAACACGGCCACGAGTTCAGCGATCTCAGCATCTCGGCCCTTGAGGTCGTGGCGGGCGCCATCGAGCCACACGTGTTCGACCGGCGCAGGGATCGTGGCGGTCCAGGACTCCAGCTCGTCGCGAGTGCCGAACTCGTCGCGGGTTCCAGAGATGAACAGGCACGGCACCGTGATGTCGGGCAGGTGTTCGACCCGCAGCTGGTCCGGCTTCTTCGGCGGGTGCAGCGGGTAGCCGAGACACACCAGTGCGGCGAGATTGCGTACCGGCCCCTCACCGTCGACATCGGCGGCGACCATCGATGCCATCCGCCCGCCCATCGAGTGACCACCCAGGACCAACGGGCTGCGGCGCCGGTTGATTGCCTCAAGGTCGGCGCGAATCGATGCCATCAGTTTCGGTGCACGGTCCGGCGGACCCTTGCGACCTTCCCGTCGGTACGGGAAGTCGTGTCGGCCGACGCGCGCAGCGGCGCCGAGCTCAGCCTCGATTCGAAGGAGTCGCGGGTGCTCGCGATCCGAGCCGGCACCCGGATAGAGCAACAGACTCGGCGCAGCCATCGCGTTCCTCGGGGCCTTTAGTCCTTGGCCGAGAGGATGCGGCGGGCTTCGGCGAGATCGCTCATGGCCTTGGCCGCGTCGACGTCGTCGCCACCGTGGTCCGGATGGACATCCCGCATTCGGTTTCGGAACGCCCGCGTGATCTCACGCTTGGATGGCTTCTTGACGTCGCTCTTCTCGGTGACTTCGAAACCCAAGATGCGCAGACTCCAACTCAGTGGATCGGCGAGTGCTTCGAGATTCGTGGTCTGCGACCCCGCGAGGTGGGCAATGAACGATGCGCCGATCGGCCCCCGCCAGCGCGACGCCTTCTGCAGGACTTCGAATACGCCCTGCCGGTGCTCGGCTCCGAGCCGCTCGGCGGCGTAGATCGCCCCGAGCACTTGGCTCAAGTCGGTCCCGATGGCGTTGAAGTCGAACTGGATCTCGTCGCCGTCACCGATCAGTCGGTGGTGACTCACTGCGAGGCCGTGCCGGTCGACTTGGAACCGGTGGCGCAGTCGAGGCTGAACGACATGCTGGCCGGTGCCGACCTCATTGATCAGACGATGGACGTCGGCGATGTAGTCGTCTTCGATGCCACCGAGATGGGCGGCGACGACCGAGCCGAGCAGCAACCCGCCGAAGCCGGGTGACGGGTCGACCGGCAACACCATGTGGCCGAGCGCGACGCGGCGAGTGGGAACGGTTGGGCGGGTGTGCCAGATCTCGAGTTCGGCGAGCAGCACCGCTGGGTCCTCCCGTCGCCTCAGACGTACGGACGCAGGAGCGAACGGAGTTCTTGTGCCAACTCGATCACGTCGGAGTCGCTGTCGCCGTGACCCTCGGCGTCAGCGCGAAACCGTTTGACGATGCGATCGACGCCGACGACGGCACCCGCCCACGTTCGCGGTGCGAGTGCGTACGGCGGATGCTTCTTGTCGATCACCTCGTGCAGACCGATGAGTTGCTTGCGCGACTTCGCATCCATCGGGTCCTTGGCGAGCTTGTCGGCGGCCAGGAACATCGTGCTGAGTGCACCCTCCGGCGGCTCGTCGGCGCCCGACTCGTCGGCACTCATCAGCTCGCCACCCTCGATCGCGTCGAGCAAGTCGTCGACGGCGTCCTCGGCATCGGCAGCCACGACGACCGTGAGGCCCTCCCAGCGATGCGGAACCTCGGCCGCAACGAGCGCCTCGGTCAACACCGTGCGATCACCATCGGTCCATTCGTCGAGGTTGAACTCGGTGGACTCCGCGTCGTCTTCGAGCGCGATGGGGAACGGGCCGAGCTCCTGTTCGAGCCGTTCGAAGATCGCATCGACCTTGGCTTCGTGGGTCTCGGGGACGACGAGTTCGGTGCCGTCCCAGCCGTGCGGCGTGAGCGCTTCGGCCAAGGCTTCGGACAGTTCGGCCTGCTGGTCGAAGGTCCACGCGCTGACGTCGTAGTGGACCTTCAAGATGGCGTCGTCGAACGGGTCGAAGTCGACCGTGTCGCCGATGCCGGCTGTTTCGTTCTGCTGTTCGGCGCCGCCGCCTCTGCTTACAAATGCCACGAGGGCACGCTAGCGGCAAGGAATGCCTGCGTCCTTTCGTACTCGTCGCGCACGTTCTCAGAGTTGCGGAAGCCGTGACCTTCGCCTTCGTACACGACCAACTCGACGTTCGGGCCGGCGCGCTCGACGAGTTGTTCGCTCTGGGCCAGCGGGACAACAGGGTCTTCGCTGCCATGGAAGACGAGCAGCGGCTGAGCGATCCGGTCCGCCCGGTGTAGCGGGGAGAGTTCGTCGAATCGGGCGCCGACTCCCTTGTCGCTCAGAACGCCCACGAGCGTGTCGGTGTAGTGCGCTTCGAAGCGGTGCGTCACCTCAGCAAGAGATCGCAAGTCACTCACCGGGTAGGACGCGACACCGGCCGCGACGACATCGCCGTGGTCTGCGAGTACACCGAGCACCGTCAAACCGCCCGACGAGCCACCGATGACAACGGTCGTGGCCGGCGTTGCCCAACCCTTGGCATGGGCGTGGCGGATCAGCGCTGCTGTGTCGTCGACGTCGATTCGGCCCCAGGCCCCGTTGAGCGCTCGTTGGTACTCACGCCCGTGCCCGGTCGTGCCTCGAGGATCGACGACGAGGACATCCCAGCCTCGGCTCCACCAGTAGCTGATGCGCGGCCGGAAGTCTGCCTGCCACTGGTCGGTCGGGCCGCCGTGCACCCACACCAACATGCGGCCCTCACCTGCGCTGTATCGCCGGGCGCGCAGCTCGACGGCTATCTCTGCGCCGCTCGCAACGGCGACGTCGATGACGGTCGGCTCGGGGAGATCGAATCGGTCCCAACCGGCTGCGGGGCCGGACGCCAGCACCGTTCGTGGCGGCTTGATGAACATGTCGCTCACGTCGTAGGCGACGATCTGGGTCGGGGTCACAGCACCGGTCCGCAGCGCCGTGATCGTGTCACCGACCCAGTCGAGTTGGCCGTGCCCACCCTTGCCGACATCCGTGACGTCGCCGGAAGCGCGGTCGACGATGATCAGCCGACCGAAGCCGCCTTCGTTCCGGCAGAGTGCCACCTTGGTGCCGTCGGGGCTCGGTACGTAACTGCGCTGACCCATTCCCCACGTAGGGCCGGCGTGCTCGAAGTCCTCGCCAAGTACGAGCTCATCGTCGATACGGACGTTGAGCCAGCCACTCGCATCGTCGACCCAGCTCCGGGCACCGTCTGGCATGAAGCGCGGCTGCTGTGCTGCTCCCGCATCGATCTCGGACCGGGACAGCTCGCCTGACTGCAGGTCACGACTGATGATGGACGCGCCGTCCCAGGGCATGTCAGGCGGGCTCCATCCCTGCCACGCAACCGTCGAGCCGGCGGGCGACACCACCGGATCGAAGCAGAACGCGTCGGTCCCGTCGTCGAGACGCGTCGGTTCGGCGCGATGCATGTGCCGGCCCCAGACCTCGGCTTGATCCACTGCGAACACGAAGTGCTCAGCGATCGGGTCGATGTTGGGCGCCCGGCACTCCCGACCCAACGCTGTCATTGGCTCGGGCGACCCGCCGATCGGCTGCCACCAGATCTCGCCGTCGACTGCGGCGTAGAGCACTCCGTTGCTGTCAGGGTGCCAGGCAAAGCATCCGCCGCCGAGGCCGCGCCCGGCTGCAGGGTCGGGTCCCAATGTCAGGACTCGTTCCGGGCCGCCACCGCGGGCTACGACCACGATCGCTGCTGTGCCGCGGCCCTTCTGGACGAAGGCGATGGTGGCGCCATCAGGCGACAGGCGTGGTTCGGTGATGTCGCGTCCTGCCGTGAGCAGTTCGATCGGGATCTGCATACGCCGAATCTACGGGCCGCAGGGCCTCTCGCCAGTCGCTTCGTGTGAGCACATGCAACGTCGGACGCAACGTGTCCTCACACGAAACAGCGGGCCACCGGCGTCGCGCTGGCTTGGTCAGCTGGCAGGAGCTGCATTGCGGTATGGGTGGCTGCTCGCGTCCGCAGGTACTGTGCGGAAATGTCCAAACGCGAGAATCCCGACCGCAACCTCGCCATGGAGCTCGTTCGTGCCACCGAATCGGCCTGCCTGGCTGCTGCCCGCTGGGTCGGACGCGGCGACAAGAACGCTGCCGACGGTGCCGCAGTGAATGCGATGCGACTCTCGTTGTCGACCGTCTCGATGACTGGCACTGTCATCATCGGGGAAGGCGAAAAGGACGACGCCCCGATGCTGTACAACGGCGAGGAAGTCGGTGACGGCAGCCAGCCCGAGGTCGACGTCGCCGTCGATCCGATCGACGGCACGACCCTGACCGCATTGGGCAAGACCAATGCCCTGGCAGTGATCGCCGTGGCGGATCGTGGCTCGATGCTCGACCCCGGCCCGTCGTACTACATGGACAAGATCGCCGTCGGGCCCGAGGCCGTCGGTGCCATCGACATCACCGCGAGCCCGACCCAGAACTTGCGCTGGATCGCCAAGTCGTCTGGCAAAGAGGTCGAGGACCTCACCTGTGTGATCCTCGATCGCCCGCGACATGCCGATCTGATCGGCGAGGTTCGCGCCAGTGGCTGCCGGATCCGGCTGATCACGGACGGCGATGTGTACGGCTCGGTTGCCACCTGCTGGCCTGACGCCGGCGTCGACGTGCTGATGGGCATCGGCGGCACACCCGAAGCGGTCATCTCCGCTGCCGCCATGAAGGCCATGGGCGGCGAGATCCAATGCCAGTTCCTACCCCAGAGCGACGAGGAGCGAACCGCCATGACCGACGCCGGCTTCGACCTCGATCGCATCCTCTTGCAAGATGACCTCATCACCGGTGACAACTGCTTCTTCGCCGCCACCGGCTTGACCGATGGGCCGCTCCTGCGTGGCGTCCGTTTCGACAACCAGGGTGCCCGCACGCAGAGCCTGGTCATGCGGTCACGCAGCGGCACCGTCCGGATGATCGACGCTCGGCACCGCGTCGAGAAGCTCCGCGAGTTCGCCGCCATCGACTACTGATCACGGCACGCTCCGCCAAGTTCGTTCCGAGCGCAAGTGTTCGACTGCCCGGGTGGCCTCAGTCGTCGAGCACGCTGCGGCGCGCCCACTGGAAGGCGCGCCAACCGGTCAGGTCTCCGGCCATCGATCCGGCGGCGATTGCTGCGGCCTCGTCGGAGATCGCTTTGCCGTCGGGTGCCTTGACGTGGACCTCGGCGACGCGTTCGGACATCACGAACCACCCGACTGCTTCCTCGACCGTTCGCCCGACCGTGAGTGTTCCGTGGTTCCGCAGGATGCAGAGTTTGGCGTCGCCGAGGGCCGCGGCGATGCGTTTGCCACCGTCGACGGAGAGCACCTCGACTTCTTCGTCGTCGAACAACGCCTGATCGAAAACGAAGGCGGTCGATTCCTGGCTGAGCGCTCGGAACGGTTCGACGTTGGCTGACCACGGCGTGCCGAACGCGGTGTGCGTGTGGCACGCGCTGACCACGTCGGGCCGTGCTGCGAGCAGCGGCGCGTGGATGTTGTAGCCAGCGGTGTTGACTGCTCCGGTCGGGTTGCCGTCTTCGTCCATCACGTCACCGCCCGGGCCGACCAGCACGAGTTGGTCGGGCGTGGCGGCACCGAACGGCACGGCCCAGTCAAGCAGCCAGAAGTGGTCGGTCAGGATGGGGTCGCGGGCCGAGACGTGGCCGTCGCCGAGCAGTCCCCAGCGTTGCGCCCCGAAGATCCGGTAGCCGAGTGCGCACATCTCCTTGCGGTGCGTCCGTTCGTCTGCGGGGGTGCGGACCGTGTCGTACGGATCGACGCCAGGGAAAACCGGGTACATGTCTTGCTCGATCGCCGTCATGTTTCCAGAGTAGATCCTCTACGTTGGCGCGATGCCGACGAACGAAGCAGATCTCACCGGAGTGGTCCTCGCCGTGCACCGCAGCGACGAGCACACCTTCGCCAAGCCGACCGTGGATTCCGTCACGCTGCTTCCCGGCCTCGGCGTCGAAGGCGACGCACACCTTGGTGCGCAAGTGAAGCACCGCTCACGAGTCGCTGCCGATCCGAACCAGCCGAACCTGCGACAGGTCCACCTGGTGATGTCGGAACTCCTCGACGACGTGCGCGCTGCCGGTCACGAGATCGAACCAGGTCGGCTCGGCGAGAACGTCACGACGACCGGCATCGACCTGATCGGGCTCCCGGTCGGCTCGATGCTTCGAATCGGCGACACTGCGCTCGTCGCGCTGACTGGGCTCCGCAATCCGTGCAAGCAGATCCGAGACGTCGGTGACGGCGTGCTGAAGATGATGTTCGTCGACGGCGAACGGTACGGACGGCCGGGCGAGCAGATCGGACGCACCGGCGTGATGGGCGTGGTCGTCGCGGGAGGCACCGTGAGTGCAGGCGATGAGATCGCCGTGCGCTACCCGGCTGGCGTGCTCACCCCCATGCAGAAGGTCTGAGCACTTTCGGTCGACGCAGCACGGTTCGAAGCCCGACAGCCCCGGACCAGTGCCGAGAAGCCCGAGTGGGCCGAGTGGGCCGAGTGGGCCGAGTGGGCCGAGTGGGCCGAGTAGCCCGAATGCGTTCAGTAGATGGTGTCGGCAAGTCGTTGCGGGTAGGCCCGGTCATACTCGACGGCGTCGAACTCGCCGCTCGTGATCTGCTCCATGATCTGGCCGACTGTGGGAACTCCATCGGCGCCGTCGTGAGTGCGCTGTGACGACGCATCCCACAACTCGGAGCGGACCAAGGCTTTCGGGCATTGCGTGTAGACGGCTTCGATGGCGATCTCGATCACGAGCGCAGGGAGCTTGTCGCCCATCGCATACTGCTGGCGCAGGTGATCATCGGTCAGGAGTCGTGCGCTGCCATTGACTCGCAACGTCACGCCGATTCCTGGAACGAGGAAGAGCAGCCCGACTCGCGGATCATGAACCAGGTTGCGCAGCGTGTCGAGTCGGTTGTTGCCCCGCCGGTCGGGGAGATGCAGCGTGCGGTCGTCGACCACGGTGACGAGTCCGGCGGGGTCACCGCGCGGTGAGCAGTCCAGGCCTGTTGATCCACTGGTTGCGACGACGACGAAGGGCGACATCTCGATGAAGCGCTGGTGAAGGGGGACGAGTCGGTCGACCTCCTTCGTGATCGCAGTCGGGACCGGTTCGCCGTAGAGCGCTTCCAGTTGTTCGATCGACTCGATGACATCGTCGGCACCTGCTGCGCTCATCCACTCGACCGTAGCGTGGCGAGTCGTGCCACTTCAGCGGCCACGTGTGGAGCGCCGCACCGCCGGTGTCAGCGAGCCTTACCGAACGGCTTGTATGCTGATTTGCATGCAAAGTACGAGCGTTCGAATCGACACTTCGACACACGACGAACTGAAGCGACTCGCCGCAGAGTTCGACACCACCGTCGGCAACACAGTGACGCTCGCGGTTCGAGCTCTTCGCCAGGACCGCATAGGACGTCAACTCGGTTCCGAACTCACCAGCGAGGAAACCGCTTGGCTCGATGCTGGCCTCGGGTGACGTCATCGAGCTTGACCTCGGGCACCCTGCGGGACGTGAGGCAGGGTTTCACCACCCAGCGGTAGTCGTCACCGCCCAGCGGATCCTCAACGCCAGTCCAACGGTCCTTCAGGTTGTGCCACTGACAAGCACTGTCCGCCAGTTCCATTCCGAGATCGTGATCGATCCAGATACCGACAATGGGCTCACGGTCGCGTCCGCTGCCCAGTGCCAACATCTCCGAGCTGTGTCCCCTCAAAGAATTGCGGCGACTCGCGGCAACGTCGGGCCCCTCGCCCTCGCCCAAATTCGCGAGACAATCGCCGTCATCATCGACATCGCCTGACACGGCGCCGGAGACCCGTCAACGACCCGTCGACGTCGTGTCCGGTCCGTGCGATCTTGAGCAGACCGACTGTCCGGAAAGTGCCTGATTGATGATGGAGATGCGTTGCGGCGGTTGTCGTAGCGTCGATGGTTGCCGGCCGGCGGGCTCTCTATGTGCCTGCCGCCCTGCCGGGTTGGCTTCAGTACGAACTGTCTGCCGGTCGGTTCCATCGCCGAGGTGTGGCTCGAAAGAGGCGCGAACGCAACGACCCCAATCAGGAGTGCCCACCTTGGTTCACCACCGAGAGAAAGGCATCTGCCATGACCATCATGATCGGGATCGACCCACACAAGGCATCCCACACCGCTGTCGCGATCGACAGCAACGAACACGTCCTCGACGAACTCCGAGTGAGATCGTCGACGACTCAGGCTGACCGGCTGCGATGCTGGGCTGCTGGCTTTGAGAACCGAACGTGGGCGGTCGAGTCCGCTCAAGGCCTCGGCTATCTGCTCGCTCAGCAACTCGTCGCTGCCGGTGAGGTCGTGCTCGACGTGCCGGCAGTTCGAGCGTCACGGGTCCGAACGCTGAGTTCGGGCCGGTCACAGAAGAACGACCCGAACGACGCCCGGTCGGTCGCAATCGCAGCGCTACGCGCTGATGATCTTGCTGAGGTTCGCGCCGACGACCACGCACGCATTCTGCGGCTGCTGGTGAAGCGTCACCGGGATCTGGGTCGGGCAAAGAACCAGGCGTGTTGTCGACTGCATGCGTTGTTCTTGGAAATCGTCCCGGGCGGTGCCACCTTCAGAATGGTGTCAGTGACCAGGGCAAACGCGCTGATCGACAGTTTCGAGCCGATCAACGCGATGGGACGTCAACGCCTTGAGATCGCCCGTGAACTCGTCGCCGAGATCGCTCACTACGACGAGCGATTGAAAGCATCGAAACAACGGATCGAGCGCGCCGTTCGAGCGTCGAACACGTCGCTCACCTCGATCTGTGGGCTCGGCGCGATCACCGCGGCGATGATCATTGGTCACACCGGCAACATCGGCCGGTTCCCGACCAAGCATCGCTTCGCCAGCTACAACGCGACCGCCCCGATCGAAGCTTCGTCGGGGTCCAGGGTTCGTCATCGCTTGAACCCGCGTGGCAACCGACAGATGAACTGGGCAATCCAGGTCGTCGCGATTTCCCAGCTCCGACACGACACCTCGGGCCGCGAGTTCTACGACCGCAAGATCGCCGAAGGCAAGTCGTCCAAAGAAGCAATCCGCGCTCTCAAACGACGGCTGTCCGACGTCATCTACCGGCACCTCGTCAACGACGCCCGCCAGCGCAACTGACGATCAAGTGGGCCCGGGAGGACAAAACAGGAACGACTCTGACTCCAGCGTGACCGGCTCTACATCCTGAACAGCCGGCTCTTCGGACAGGTCACTCCCGGACCCGACACCGACGCTACGACTCTCCGCTCCGCCAGGCAAGAGGGTCCCATTCGCCGCGCCCGGAACGGCCTCGAAATTGCCCCTTGACACAAAGAGGCTTCGTACTGGGCGGCTACGGGCGGCCAAGGCAGCGGGGGTTATGAGCGCTTGAACAGTCTGCGGCTGAGAGTGACAGCCACCGCGGAAAGGTGTACCTGCTCGACCGACTCGCGCGGACTCTCGACTTCCGTAATCGTTTGTAATACAATAGTGTCAGTGGGTGACCTCTTCGACCTCGATCAACTCGACGACACCGACCCACGGCGACCCGTCCAGGTGTCGACCGATTGGCTGCTATGTCGCCGCCAAGCATCTGGCTGACCGATACAAGGAGGACCGATGACCAACAAGAAGATGACCCGCGAAGAAGAGCACGATTTCTATGCCGACCCAAAGAACCAGAGTCCGCAGGGCCCGGCTCGGCGCCGCAACTCCAAGCTGACCGAATTGGTTCCAGTCAGGTTCCCGCCTGACACGCTCGCCAGAATCCGCGACGCAGCCGACGCTGACGATCGATCTGTTTCAGCCTGGATCCGCCGTGCGGTCGACCACGAACTCGAACACGACACCAAGACCGCCTGACCTCGACCAAGGCCAAGCCAGCAAACGACGAAGAGTTTCGGCGCAATCTTGAACGGGAACGACCGATCGGACGTGAGCCGCTATCGGACGGGTTGAAGCACTCTTCGCCGCCGCGAGTATGAGCGGGGACCGAGCGCCGTCTCTTCGGGACGCGGGCGGGCGACCGAGCAATGCCCGGCCGCCCAGCGTTGTTTGGGTCAGTTCTGCGGTGTGCCGTACTCGGGGTTTGACGAGGATCTACGCGGAATCCTGAATTTGGAGCACTGCAAGGGGGCGAGGAGGTTCCGAGCCGGATATCCCGAACCACAATGACCGCTGACTCGCGGCGGATGCGGATCCAATCGTGTCACGATTCTGGGTCAACCGTTTCGAGAACGTCGCGGCAGCGAAGTGACCAGAGGCGCACGCTCGATTTCCGACGGCTGCCGCAGAACGTCGGCCCTCGACAGGTCGAGGACTCCCATCGATCCTCGGTACCCCTCGCGCGAACCCGTATTGGTGTGGGCCGTCTTACACACGGCGAGATGCGAGACCGGCCAACATGTCAGAAACCTGCAACCGCGACATGGTGAGGTGATACAGCGGGCTCAATCGATAGGAGATGCCATGAGATCAAGACTCTTCACTCTTGCCGTTAGCGTGGCGATAGCGATCCCCGTGCTTGCAGCCAGCAATGCCCAAGCAGGCGAATCCCCGGCTGAGCCGTCCGACGTCGACGGCATTCCGGCGGTCGCCGAGTTCGACACCGAACTCCTTCGCCCGCTCGACGAACTCGTTCGCGACGACGATGACAACGCCGGTCGCTACATCGATTTCGAAACCAACACTGTCGTTTACCAATTCGATACGGTCGACGTCGTTCGGGATCTTGCGATCGAGGCCGCCTTCCCCGTCGACATCGGCGCGAGGCTCCGGATTGACGTGGTCGCACACGACCTCAACGAGCTACGCACGGCGAAGAACGTTCTCGCTGCGGATCTTGGCCGAGGAAATATCCAGGGAGTCGGGATCGATGTCGAGAACAACGGTCTTTACGTGCTCTCCACAGCCGAAGCAAACACCGAAAGAGCTCGCGCTGCCCAGCTGTTGAGCGACGTGTTCGACGACATCGTCCCTCTGACCGTTGATGTCGGTGAGAACGACGACCAGGCATGCAACTCTCGCAGCGACTGCGGCGGTTCAAACGCCCGTCGCGGGGGTGTCAAGCTCAATGCTGCAGGGTCCTCATGCACCTCGGGGCTCAACGTCTTCCACGGTGGTCAACGCTACGTGATGACGGCCGGCCACTGTTGGGGTGGCAATACATGGTCGACAGTCACGACGGGTGGTGGCCAGAGCTTCGGAACGCTGAGTGGCGCAGCATCGTTCTGGTACCACAACTCGTGGTGCGACTGCCGCCTCGTGAAACCGACCAGCGGAGCGACCGTGTCGGATCGTTTCTATCGCAACAACTCCGACAAATACCAGGCGATCAGCTCGGCGCCCAACTATGTGAGTGTTGGCGACACCGTCAAGATGTATGGCCAGTTCACGCAGAGTACCGGTTCGGTCAGCTACCTCGAGTACACTTACTGGAGCGGTAGCTGCGGATGTGAGTTCAAGAACTCCACGCTGGCGACATACTCAAACGTCAACGGCGACAGTGGAGGGACTATTGCGTCCACGTCGGGTACCACCGTGTACGGCATCCAAAGCGGAGACTCGAACGGCTATGGGCGCTTCTTCGAGAATTACAACCTCACGTGGACCGGAGCAAGCGTCATCACGTGATCCGGTCTTTGTGCTTCGTCGTCTTTGCCACAGTGTTGCTGGGGGCCTGCGGCAGCGACGAGAACGGCGCCGCGACGGAACTAGTGGGCGTTGCGACGCTGACCCGAGACAGCACGATCGAGCCCGGTGCGGAAGGACTGGCATGGGAGGTTCGATCCGACCGGGTTGTGGCGGTAGGTCTCGTCACCGGCGCATGCGCTGGCGACCCTGAAGCCCTTCTCCCTGCTTCGGTCGTAGCGAACTACAGCGCCTCGACCATCGTTCTGACCATCACGAATCGCAACTGCACAGATCGGGACAGCGACTCCGTCGGAGTCGACGCAGGTATCGCTGTCGAGTTGATCGAGGCGATTGGTGATCGAAGCGTGGAGGTCGTGATCGAACGCTGAACCGCAGACAGAGCTTCAGATCCAGCCCTCTCGTACGGCGAGCGCAATCGCCTCCTGGCGGTTCCGCACGCTGAGCCGATCCCAGACGAGAGACAGGTGTCGGTACATCGACCGCTCGCAATAGTTGACCTCCTCAGCTAGATCCACCACTCGTAGTCCCTGGGCAAGACGCTGCACCCAGCTGAGCTCCTCCTCGGAGATTGGCGGTGCCGTCTGGTGGCCTGCTCGATGATGAACAGCCCGACCAGCATCAACGAGCGCGCGGGCGCCTGCGTTGGACACCAGGCCAGCGATTCTTGTGAATGGCATCACGGCTGGCGTCCGATTTCGCAGCTCGTACTTCTCTGGAGCGTCACCGGGCGTCGGCCCAGCTTCCAGTATCACCTCAGAGGCGGTACGCAGGTATGTCGCTACCGTCGCAGCGCTGTCGCCCCGGAGTGACGCGGTTGCGGGGACCGCGCTGGCGAACACGTTGGCGAGCCAGTTTAGGTACACGTCTGAGAAGTGCGATCGGTACAGCTCAAACGCAGCGCGCTGGTACTCGTCGGTCCACGGGTCCATGGAACCTGGGCGAGTTCCAAACTCATGAGCCTCGACTATGGATTGGCCGAACCGACTGACTCGCAGGGCAAGAGCACCAACGGTCTTCTGGGCCATCATGCTCTCAAAGTAGCGGACAGATCACTCGACGTCCCCTCGCGCTTCGGAGCGAATGGAACGTGAATCTTCGGTGCCCCGAATTGGTCCACTCAACGGTCCTGGATCGGCGCCACCATTCGCGGCGGGAGATTCGCGCACAGAAACGTTCCATTGAGGTACTCGCGCTCCGGCGCCCCCGTTGGGGTCGAAATCGAATACCAGAACCCATGAACAGAATCAAAGTACCGAAACCCGAGCGCTCGAACGTTTGTGGGACTCTCGGCCAGAAACAGGCTGGTCAGCCGTCCGGTCCCGCTGAGGATGGCCTCACCGACGACCATCGAAATTCAGGATTCCGCACCGTTCCTCGTCAGACCCCTCGATCACGGCATGGTCCAGTCCGTCGGACGAACCGGGGTGTGCTGGGACAACAGTGTCGCCGAATTAGCATGGTCGAGCCTGAAGCGTGAACTCGTGTCTCGCGACCGGTTCGACACCCGGGCCGAGGCCCGACGAGCGACCTTGGCGTGGATAAAGCGCTACAACCCACGCCGCCGTCACTCGACGCTCGGTTGCATCGCACCCATCGACTGGGAGCGGCAATATCATTAACCCGAGGCCAACCCGGCAGCATGACCAACGTGACCGACAAACGGGGGAAGCTCAGAACGCTGACTGGAGAAATGTGAGATGAGTTTTGTATCTAACCACTGTTCAAAGCCAGTGCTGACACTGCTGGTGCTCCTCACCGTTGGATGTGGATCAGACAACGCGACTCGGATCAGTCTCGATCAAACAGATCTGGCCGAATCTGGTCAGACCTGTGTCAGCCATGGCTCCGCCGGTGCGGAACTGTGCTTCAAATACGACGGAGGCGTCGTGACGATCGTCGGTTCTGGCCTGGCCCAAGATTCGACGACCACGGTTACCGGGGCAAAGGGCGACTCAGTCAACTTCGAAATCGGTGCCGATGAGTCGCTGGAATCCGAGATTGGTGCTCGTCTGATACTGCCCCCGTTCACCGCCGTTGGGACGTGGAACGACGGAGAACCAGCTGTGCTCACCGTTGCCGTCGCCGATTAAGAACTCGCTCAATTCGGGGCAGTCCTCACCGGCAGATACTGCTCTGGGGGGAGTATTAGAAGACTGATGATGACTCACGGGGTTCGAAGCACCCGCACGGGGTCCCGTGCTCCAGCTGCAATTGCCGATGGAATCTGGGCCACGGCCGTGCCGAGCGTGGACGCCAGCCCAAGTGCCAGGAGGAACCCAGTCGAAGCAACAGTGTCGTATCGAATCCAGCTTGCCAGCGTGCCGACGATGAGTCCCGGCCCGGTAGCAAGTGAGACAACGACTGCTCCTTGTAGGAGGACGAGTGCGATAATCGCTGTTCGGGTCGCTCCAAGTGCTCGCCGACGACCAAACTGCTGACTGCGAGAATGGACCATCAGAATCGAAAGGAATGCAAGCACGACGATGGCTGCCGACATTGCAGTCAGAATGATCGATCGCCCATGTTCAGCGACCGTGCCGGTTACCTCGGCGCCGAGTTCGACGGCATCGTCCGCACGATCGACTGATACCTGACCAGGCCCCGCTGCGTCGGTCAACGACACCACCGATGACGCAGCTGCGTCGAGGTAGCTGAGATCGGTCATGGTCACGCTGAGCGAGCGGCCAGTCCCCGACAAGTTCGACGGGACGAGCGCGCCGGCGGGTGCCCGGGGATGGAGCGACTCAAAGGTTCCGACCACTACCCACTGCCCTCCCCAGATCGATTCGATGACGCCACCGGAGCGGTCGAACCCGAAGAGTTCTGATGAGGCGACGTCGACGACAGCTTCGCAGTCGCAGTCGCATCGGACCCCGAAATGAAGTCTTCTTCGCACTCAACCACCGAAAAGGTGTAAGTCGCTTCGTTCAGCGAAACGATCACTCCAGGAGAGTCCCGGCCTACCACCTTCTCGTCACTGCCGCACGCAGACAGGACCCACAGCAACCCGGCAATCAGCGCCGGCAGCGCCGACGATCTGTAGAACGGGAGTACCACCGCAGGGATCATTATCCTCAAACGGTACGACATCATCGAGGCGACTGTCGATAGCCGAGCCAGCCCGGGAACAGCGTCCGATAGGGGATCCCCAACCGGACACTCTCCGACGACCTCGTCTATGAGTCCCGACCAGGGGCGACGTCGTCTCACATAGCTGGTACGCATGGTTTCTCAGTGAGCGGTGGCTATCCGTTACAGTTCGACGATGGCCGGCACGCTCATCGGGTACGCGAGGTGCTCGATCGACGAACAAGACCTCACAGCGCAACGCGACGCGCTTGAAGCCCTCGGGGTCGCAACCGACCGGATCTACCTCGACCACGGACTCGCCGGCACCAACCGCCAGCGACCAGGTCTCGACCAGGCACTCGCCGCCGTGCGGACTGGCGACACACTCGTCGTCCCAAAGCTCGATCGCCTGGCACGATCGGTACCGGACGCTCGAGCGATCGGCGACGAACTGGCCGCCCAAGGCGTAGGGCTCTCCCTCGGCGGTCAAGTGCACGACCCGACCGACCCGATGGGCAAGATGTTCTTCAACATCCTCGCCACCTTCGCCGAATTCGAGGTCGACCTGCTCCGCATGCGCACCCGCGAAGGCATGGCCGTTGCGAGAGCGAAGGGCAAGTTGAAGGGCCGCCAGCCGAAGCTGTCGAAGAAGCAACAGGCCGAGCTGGTGCGGATGCACGACGCGGGCGAACACTCCATCACTGACCTCGCTGACGTCTTCTCGATCTCCCGACCCACCGTCTACCGCACCATCAACCGAGCCAAGACTCTCTGAGGGGCGACGGTTTGGCACCTGGTGACGCGTTCGTTAACAGCACCCCGACCCCAGAGGACAGGATCAGCACGACATTGCTCGGTGGTTGACGCGCAATTTGATCAGCACGCTCCGCTGATGCGCTCGGCGCGCAGTGCCGATCGACGCACCTTGCCGGCGTCATCGCGCAGGGCGTCGTCGACGTATTCGATCGTGCGTGGCAGTTTGTAGGCGGCGAGTCGATCGGCGAGAAACTCGAGCAGCGCGGCGCGCGGCGCGTCGGCCTCGTTTGCCTGGACGATGGCGTGGACATCGTTACCGCGGTCCTCGTTCGGCAGGCCGATCACTGCGCAGGACTGGACGTCGGGGTGCTCGTTGAGGGCATGTTCGACCTCCGCCGGGTAGATGTTCGCTCCCCCGCTCAGGATCATGTCTGCGACGCGGTCGCCCAGATAGAGGTAGCCGTCTTCGTCGAACCAGCCGATGTCTCCGAGGGATTCCCAGCCGCCGTCGAGGGTCTTGGCCTCGGCTCCGACGTACTGGTACGTGGGTGCGTCACGCTCACGACGCATCCACACTTCGCCCTGCTCCCCCACTGCCATGTCGTTGCCGTCCTCGTCGCAGATCTTCATCTCGCCGGTCGTCACCCGGCCGACCGATCCGCGATGTTCGAGCCACTCGGTGCCGGTGATGATGGTGACGGCCTGTGCTTCGGTGCCGGCATACAACTCGAAGATCCGATCCGCACCCAGCCAGTCGATCCACGCCTCCTTGAGCCAGGCCGGGCACGGCTCAGCCAGATGCCAGACGACCCGGATCGATGACAGGTCGTACCCGAACCGTGTCTCGTCGTCGAGGCGCAGGATGCGCTTCATCATCGTGGGCACCAAGTAGACGACGTCACACCGCTGCGTCTCGATCGAGGCCAGCGTGGCCTCGGCGTCGAAACGCGGCAGGAGGACGACGTGGTTGCCTGCGAGCAGGGCCTGGCAGGCCCAGACCGCCGGACCGTTGTGATACAGCGGGCCGGGCATCATGAGCGCACCGTCGGGTTGGAGGCCCAGCGGCAGCGCAGCGTCGGTGTCGTAGATCGCTGGGTCACCGGAAACGATCAGCTTCGGCCGGCCGGTCGACCCGCCGGAGGTGGGCGCCTTCCACGCCGGCGAGATCGCGTCCGCCAGCAAGTCGTCGGACACGGCCGGGTCAGCACGATGCCCGAACGGCAGGGTGGACGTCCCCTCCGGGAACCACTCGTGTGCAGATTCGGGCGCGCCAAGCACCACGCTGGAGTCGGCGAGTTCGACGATGTCGGCAAGCTCGCGGGCGGGCAGCTTGGCCGACGTGGGCTGTGGCACGGCACCCAGCATCCAGCAGGCGGTGTAGGCAATGAACCAGTCGACCGAGTTCGGCAATGCGACGGTCACGAAGTCGCCGTGACCGACTCCGAGTTCCTGCAGTTCGCGAGCGAGACGGGTTCCTGCTGACTGCAGTTCGCGACGCGTCAAGGACTCCCCGAGACAGCTCACCGCCGGCCGATCCGGGGCTGCAGCAGCCAGAGATTCGAGCCGGGCAGGGAACGACAGCATCGTCATGGGCCGAGTCTGGCGGCTGGGTCGCTCCCGGTCGATGTCGGACGGGTGGCCCTGGGCGCCGATTCGATCTACGTTGATCGATGATGTGGGAACGCCCGACCGATCTGAGCGACGCAACGCCGATCGGCGCCGAGATCGAGATCCCGATGTTCGTGCTCAGCGTCGAGGTTCCTGAAGCGGAGTCGGAGGACCCGACTGATCCGGCTGTTGACCGGGCGGCGTCGGTCGATCCGGCGCTCATCGCACGTCAGGCAACGTGGCCGAACGGTCAACGGGCCGTGCGACTGGGCAACGCCGAAGAGATCTTGATCACCTTGGCATCCAACCCGTTCGCCGCGATGGATGTCGCTCGGACCGACGTCGCCTTCACCCCCGCGATTCCCGGTCTGCGCGTCGATCTGGGGAGCCGTCGCGACGGCGACTTCGAGGTGTCGTGGGAGGCGGCGCTGCGTGCCCCGGTGCGTTGGCGCAAGGTCAGCCTGCGGCTGTACGCATCGCCGTCGCTGAACGTGACGGTGATGACGATCGTGCCCGACAAGGCGCGAACGATCTCGAGCCGATGGTTCGTGCGCCTCGGCCTGCGCGCAGCGCGGCAACTGGCGAGCCAGATCGAGTCCGCACTCTGAGCACCGCAGACGGCAACTTCGGACCCTTTCCCGCGCTGCTCCGCTACCGCAGAGCGACGGTGCTACCCGTTCGAGAATGTGCGTCGCACGCGGCGTTCGATGGTCGTCCGGACTGCTTCTGATATCATCTGATACCAAAGAGTTGGGAGAGTGAACGATGAGCGACATTCTGATACGAGACGTGCCTGACGATGTATTGGCGGCGATCGACGCCAAGGCCCAGGTTGCGGGGCTGTCGCGTACCGAGTACCTGCGACGGACCCTCGCACGCGAGCGCAGCGAAGCGCTCCTCGACGTCACCACCGACGATCTTGCAGCTTTCGCCGACACGTTCGCCGACCTCGGCAACGACGCCGTCATGGACAACGCCTGGGAATGACCACCTGGCTGATCGACAAGTCCGCTCTGGTCCGACTTGCCACCAGCCCTGACGCTGCAACCTGGGCAACCCGGATCCAGCGTGGGCTCGTCAGGATCAGCACTGTCACCCGACTCGAAGTCGGCTTCTCAGCGAGGTCGGCAAACGAACTCCGAGAGAGCACTGCGAGGCCGCCACTCGCGTCGATGCCAGTGGAGTACCTGACCACCAAGATCGAGGATCGCGCCGTCGCAATTCAACTGGCCCTTGCGGACCTCGGCCAGCATCGCGCTCCCTCGATCCCAGACCTTCTCATTGCCGCAACTGCCGAGACTGCGGCACTCACTGTCCTGCATCTCGACAACGACTTCGAGATCATTGCGACGGTCACCGGCCAACACGTCGAGCGGCTCGCCGTCACAACACAGACCTGACCACCGGATCCCCTCACAAGCAGCCTTCGCCAACGCAGCACGGTCCGTTCGAATGCACCCATGTAGACGTCCTCGCGATTGGCTTCGGACTGCGCGCTATCGACGCGACGACAACCGCCGCAACGCATCTCCATCATCAACCAGGCACGTCTGGGCTCGCCCATCCGCTCGGAAATGTTCACGACGAACGCTGCTTGCTTTGGGTGACTTGAGCGTCGCTCACCGGGGCGAAAGCTGTCCGCGGACAGCCTCGATGAACAGAGCGTGGTCGCCGACCTCACCGATGGTGACAAGGCACCGGCCGGGTTCGAGCCGGCCGACGGCAACAGCTCGTGGCGAACAGGTTCGGTCATCGGAACAGTTGCGCAGGAGAACGGCACACTCGATTGGCAACGCGACGGCAACTCGATCGACGGCAGCGGAACGTTCGAGAACATCTTTTCCCTTGGCGACATGGCTTCGGGCACCTTCTCCGCGTCCTGCGCAGGCTGACCGCCAAAACACGACGAGCTCGCGAAACTGCACTACTCTGTGAGCACAATCGAATCGCCGATCCACTCGATCGGGAGAGCCGGGCAACCGGCGCTGAAGGCGCAACCCACCCCGGCAATCGCTCAAGCACCAGGACCGTTCGAGTGAGGCACGCTGGAAAGCGGCCCATGAGTCTCCGCACGGAGTCGGTGGGCCCGCCCACGGGGATCAAAACTCTCAGGCACAGGTGACAGCGGGGGCAGACCAGCAAGGATCAACCATGCCCACTCCCCTCAGCGACCTGATCGAACCGGACGAGTTCGTCCGCCGCCATATCGGCCCCTCCTCGGCTGATCTCGATTACATGCTGAGCGCGCTCGGCGTTGAGTCCGCCGACGAACTGCTCGACGAGACCATGCCGGTTTCGATTCGCTCCACCGAACCGCTCGACCTGCCCGCTGCAGTGTCCGAATCCGAAGCAATCCGTCGGCTCCGAGCGATCGCGTCGAAAAACGAGGTCGTCACCAGTTTGATCGGCATGGGCTACACCGGCACGATCACTCCCCCGGTCATTGCCCGCAACGTGCTCGAGAACCCCGCCTGGTACACGGCCTACACGCCGTACCAACCCGAGATCAGCCAGGGCCGTCTCGAAGCAATTCTCAACTTCCAGACCCTCGTCACCGAGTTGACGGGGCTCGACGTTGCCAATGCCTCGCTGCTCGATGAAGGTACCGCCGCTGCCGAGGCCATGACGATGGCGCGCCGCCAATCCAAGGCCAAGACCCAACGGTTCTTCGTCCACCACGACACGCATCCGCAGACACTCGCAGTTCTGCGGACCCGTGCCGAGCCGGTCGGCGTCGATCTCGTCGTCGGTGACGTCGACCTGCTCGATGATGACGCAGGCGTGTTCGGCGCCGTGTTCAGCAATCCTGGCTCACATGGCCGAGTCAGGGACTGGACCGATGCCATTGCGCGGGTCCACGAACTGGGCGGAGTGGCAGCGGTCATCACCGATCCACTCGCCTGCGTTCTCGTCACACCGCCCGGCCAGATGGGCGCCGACATCGCCATCGGGTCGGCGCAACGCTTCGGGGTGCCCATGGGTTTCGGCGGCCCGCATGCTGCCTTCGTTGCAGCCCGTGAGAAATCAGCGCGCTCGATGCCCGGCCGGATCGTCGGCGTCAGCACCGACACCGCCGGCCGACCCGCGTTGCGCCTCGCGCTGCAGACGCGCGAGCAACACATCCGGCGAGAAAAGGCGACGTCCAACATCTGCACCGCCCAGGTGCTGCTGGCCAACATCGCCGGGCTCTACGCCGCCTGGCACGGACGCAGTGGACTCACTCGCATTGCTGAACGGGTACAGCGACTCACCTCGATTGCCGCTGCTGGCTTACGCGCCGGTGGCGTCGAGATCGCCAACAGCACCTGGTTCGACACACTGACATTCACCTCCGACGACGCCGATGCTGCGATCCGTGCGGCCCTCGACGCGGGGTACAACGTCCGCCGAGTGAGCGGCACGATGATCGGAGTGACCTTCGACGAGACAACGACACTCGATGACGTGTCCGCGGTCGTCATCGCGCTCGGCGGCGAACCGCCAGCGGATGCCGACGCAGCACCGGACGGGCTTCCCGCAGCTCTCCGGCGGAGCGATGAGTTCCTCACCCAATCGGTCTTCGAGCGCTATCACAGCGAACACGAGATGCTCCGCTACCTGCGCAAACTGAGCGATCGCGACCTGGCGCTCGATCGCACGATGATCCCGCTCGGATCCTGCACGATGAAGCTGAACGCCACATCGGAGATGCTGCCGATCACGTGGCCGGAGTTCGCGGACATCCACCCGTACGCCCCGAGGTCACAGGCTGCCGGCTACCTGGAAATGATCGATGACCTCGCCGACCGGTTGGCCACCATCACGGGCTACGACGCCGTCAGCCTGCAACCCAACGCCGGCAGCCAGGGCGAGTTCGCCGGGCTGCTCGCCATTCGGGCGTTCCACCGAGCAAACGGAGACGCACAGCGCACCGTGTGCCTGATTCCCTCGAGCGCCCACGGCACCAACGCCGCCAGCGCAGTCATGGCCGGCCTCGATGTCAAAGTCGTCGCCTGTGACGATCAGGGCAACGTCGACCTCACGGACCTCGCCGCGAAGATCACCGACGTCGGCGAGACGCTCGCCGGCATCATGGTCACCTACCCGTCGACTCACGGCGTGTTCGAAGCCGACATCACGGACCTCTGCGCGATGGTGCACGATGCCGGCGGCCAGGTCTACGTCGATGGCGCGAACCTCAATGCTCTCGTCGGCCATGCCCGCCCCGGCAAGTTCGGCGCGGACGTCAGCCACCTGAACCTGCACAAGACGTTCTGCATCCCACACGGCGGTGGCGGCCCCGGCGTCGGCCCGATCGGCGTGCGGTCCCATCTCATCCCGTTCCTGCCGGGGAATCCGCTCGATGACTCAGCACCAGTCGGTGCGGTCTCGGCGGCGAACTTCGGGTCAGCAGGAATCTTGCCGATCCCCTGGATGTATCTCGAGATGATGGGAGGCCACGGCCTCACCGACGCCACCACGGTTGCCGTCGTTGCGGCCAACTACATCGCCGCTCGACTCGACGATCACTTCCCCGTTCTCTACCGGGGCGAGCACGGCCGCGTCGCCCATGAGTGCATCATCGACATACGAGACATCACCAAGGACACCGGCGTCACGGTCGATGACATCGCCAAGCGGTTGATGGACTACGGCTTCCATGCTCCGACGATGAGCTTCCCGGTCGCCGGCACCTTGATGATCGAGCCGACCGAGAGCGAAACCCTGCGCGAGATCGACCGGTTCTGCACGGCCATGATTGCCATCAGGGGCGAGGTCGATCGCGTCGCCGCCGGCGACTGGGCGGTCGAGGACAGCCCACTGCGCCACGCACCCCACACCTCCGAAGAACTGCTCGGTGAGTGGACTCGCCCGTACAGCCGTGACCTCGGAGCATTCCCGCTCGACAGTCTTCGTGTGTCCAAGTACTACCCCCCGGTGTCCCGCATCGACGGTGCATACGGCGACCGCAACCTGGTCTGCAGCTGCGAGCCCCTCGAAGCCCTCGCGATGGACTGACTCACGCCCGCGTCGTTCTCACGTTCGGGAGACGAAACTCCACCGCAGCGTGGGGAAACGTCTCCGCCCGAGGGTTGCGCGGAGCCCGGAGACGGTGTGCGTGTCGAACTAGATTGGCGTGATGGCCGACAGTGACCCGCTCTCTCAGATGTTCAACCTCGTTGCGGCGCCTCTCGCCGGGACGATCCAGTCGTTCGAGCAGTTCCGCAAGGGCGTCGACGAGTTCCTGCGCGGCGTCGAGAACTTCAATCGGACCATGGAGAACCTCAACGAGACCACCGAGCGGATCAACCGGCTCGTGGCCGACGTCGAAGAGCCGATCCGCGCCGCCATCCCGCAGGTCACCCGAACCGTCGAAGCCGCTGACCAGATGATGCAGGTCGTGAGCGGCCCGGCAATGGCTGCAGCGCCCGGCCTCGACCGCCTCGCGAAGACCCTCACGACCCCGGCGTTCACGCAACTGCCCGACCAACTCGGTCAGTTCAGCGACATCCTCGGCGACCTGCAGAACCGGCTCGGCCCGCTGACGCAGCTCGCCGAGTCAGCCGGAGGCCTCTTCGGCGGCTTCAAGCTCCCCGGCATGCCCGCCTCCAAGCCACCGTCTCCCGACACGGCTCGCACACCGGCACCGAGCGCCACGACGAAGCGTGCGCCAGCACGCAAGAAGGCTGCAGCCAAAAAGAAAGCTGCGTCCAAGAAGAAGACCGCGGCGCGCAAGAAGGGGTGAACGAGGTCGCCGCCTGTGCCGTCAGATGAATGGCGTGGCGACGACGCGACCGGGCAGTGCTTTGCCGCGGACGTCGATACTGACCACGTCGCCTTCAGCGGTGGTCGGCGACAGCATGGCGAGCGCGATGCCATGCCCGAGCACGGGTGAGAAGTTGCCGCTCGTGACAGTGCCGACGACGTCGCCGTCGACGAGCACCGAGTAGCCGGTGCGCGCCGGACGGCGCCCCTCGGTCGCGATGCCGAACAGTCGGCGAGCCACGCCGTCTTGGCGTTCGGCCAGCGCGGCAGATTTCCCGATGAACGCCGGCTTGTCCCACGCAACGACCCAACCGAGGTCCGCTTGCAGCGACGTGATTCCCTCGCCGAGCTCCTGGCCGTGCAACGGAAGCCCAGATTCCAGGCGAAGTGTGTCACGCGCGCCGAGCCCAGCCGGGGTGATGCCTGCGCCGAGCAGCGCATTCCACAGCGACGTCGCAGCGTCTGCAGGCACGGCGATCTCAACGCCCGGTTCACCGGTGTAGCCGGTGCCGGCAACCGTGCAGGCCGACCCTTGCCAGTCGCATCGAGCGACACGGAAACGACCGGTCGATGCGGCGTCGGGCCAGATCGTGGCGAGACGCTCCTTGGCCTCAGGGCCCTGCACCGCGATGACCGCTCGTTCGTGCGTGGTCTCGGCGCCGCCGAGCGCTGCAACCACGTCGTCGGTGTTGGATGCGTTGGGCATCACGTCGAACACGTCCGGTTCGCCGTCGGTGCGCGGATGCCACCAGACGATGATGTCATCGAGCACCGATGCGTCCGCTGGGTCCAGCAGATGGGTGTACTGCGCCCGCCCTGGGCTCACCTTGCCGAGGTCGTTGGTCAACGTCGCCTGGAGGCGATCGAACGCGCCGTCGCCGTCGATGCGGACCGAGCCGAGGTGCGACACGTCGAACATCGCCGCACCCTGTCGGCACGCCATGTGCTCGTCGATCGTGCCCGACGGGTAGGCAATGGGCATCTCCCAGCCTCCGAACTCGACGAGGTTGGCATCGAGTGCCCGGTGCTGATCGACGAGCGGGGACTGTTCGAGCGCCACGGCCGCACTCAACCGATCCGGCGGTGGGGCTGCTCGTCGAGGATCTGTGTGGCGATCTCGGCGACGTCGGCTTCGAGTTCGTTCTTGACGCCACTCATCGAGAACACCATGTTCAGCACACCCTGGCCGTTCTTCAACACGTCGATCAACTCGCCGTCGTCGCAGACCTGGACGCTCTCGCCCTCGATCACGAGGTGTGCCGACGCGATGTCGGTCGTGACGTGCTCGCGTAGGTAATCGAACACCTTGCGGACCTGTTCGAGCTTGATGCCTGCGTCGAGCAGCTTCTTGATCGTCTTCAGTTCCAGCAGGTCCGTGTAGGAATAGCGACGGCGGCTTCCGCTACCGCTTGCGTCGCTCAGTGACGGGCGAATCAAGTCGGTCCGCGCCCAGTAGTCGAGTTGGCGGTACGTGATACCGACCACGGTTGCGGTCTGGGTGCCGCTGTAGCCGAGCGTTTCAGCAAGCTGCTTGTCGATATCGGACAGCGAAGTGCCGATCTGCTGTGGTTCGGGTGCATCGGTCATGTGGTGGCCTTCCGGTTCGCTGTTCCCAACGTGACGAACAGATGAATTGCCGCACCACAGATTCGTAGTTACAGCAATGTGAGAGATCGCAGACTACGACCCACCGGCGCGACCGTCAACCCTTTGTTGAGACTTCGTCCACACACCCGTGATCCGGGGTCGACCGTCAGCAGACCGGCCGCGGGCTCGCAGTAATGTCGGTGCATGAGCCTGAAGACCCAGATCACCAGCCGGATCGCCCGAGTGGCGAAAGCCGCCCGATCTCCGCAGCATCTGCCCGACACCGCCTGGTTCGACACCGAGGACGCTGCTGACCAGATCGCCGAACGAGCCGGGAACGACCCCGACGACCATCGGATCCTGTCGTCATGGGTCCGCGACGGCTACGCGATCGTCGAGGACGTCGTTCCGCACGACCTGATCGACGCGATGCTCACGGAACTCGACAGCGCATTCACCGCGACGGCGCCACTGCCCGGCCTGGAGTTCTGCGACCTCGAGTTCGACGCCGATGGCCACCGAGTCACCGTCGACCACGGTCAACTCCTCGCACGACCCGTCGAGCAACGCCTCGCAGCCCGCGAGCGCTCGAACTGGCGGGTCCACGCGTTCGTCGAGCAATCCGCTGCTGCTGACGCGGTGCGCCGAGATCGCGAACTCCAGCGCCTGGCATCGATGATCCTCGGCTTCGACACCCAAGCCACCTACAGCATCAACTTCCACAACGGCAGCCGCCAGGATCTCCACCAGGACAGCTGTGTGTTCCACCTCGGCGTCCCGAACCTGATCGTCGGCGCCTGGGTCGCATGTGAAGACATCGTCGAAGGAGCCGGCCCGCTCGTGTACTACCCGGGCTCACATCGCGGGCCCCTCTTCGCCGAGTTCGATGACTACCCCAACACCAACTTGCGTACCGCCCCCGATGCTGCGTCCGCCGCGCGCTACACCGCCGGCGTTGTTGCCGAGTCGAACGACTTCGAAGAGCACAAGTTTCTGGCGCGCAAGGGCGACGTGCTGTTCTGGCACGGCATGCTCATCCACGGCGGTGCGGCGATCACCGAACCGGGCTTGACGCGCAAGTCGCTCATCTTGCACTTCGTTCCATCGGGCGCTGACGCGGCCCAGCAGGTCACGTTGCCCGCTCGTTGGTGACCGGGTCACCGCTTCGAATCAGGCCTCGAAGTCCTCGGGGCTGACGTTGTCCAAGAAGTCCTTGAAGTCATCGATGATCTCCGCAGCGTCGTCTTCGGGTTCGGCCGGCGCTTCGTGGGCCTCGGCCGCCATGAGCTCATCGGTTGCAAAGAGCGGGGCATTGCAGCGAACAGCCAGTGCCACTGCGTCGGACGGCCGCGAGGAGATGATTTTCGCACCTGCAGCACTCGACAGATGCACCTCGGCGTGGAACGTGCGCTCCTTCATCTCGGTGATCACGACCTTGTCGATCGACGCACCCAACTCGCCAAGCGTGACCAGAAACAGGTCGTGCGTCAGCGGCCGAGGTGGCTCGACGCCATCGAGGGCGTAGTGAATCGCTGACGCCTCGGGAGTCCCGATGTAGATCGGCAGGAGCCGTCGATCGCCCTCTTGCTCCTTGAGCAGCATCATCGGCGTGTTGGCCGGCACTTCGACGCGTACGCCGATCAGTTCGAGAGCGATCACAGGATCGATCGTACTCAGTCTTCGAAGTGGTGGCGCATCGCTGCGCGCATCAACGCAGAACGCAGACGACTGCCAATCTGTTCCATGTCGGTCAGCTGTTCACGAGCCTGTTCACGAGCCTGCGGATTGCGCTGGCGGAGCAACGGCTGAATCATCTGCTCGAAGAGACCGGCCTCGCGGTCAGCAGCCACCTTCCACCCGCGTAGATGTCGAGCATCGAAGCCGGCTTCGAGGAACTGCTGCGAGATCGTTGCGATTTCGAGCGCATCCTCGCCGTACAAACCGCCTGACCCGCGCACCCCGGTCACGACGCCGTAGGACTCGAGACTGTCGAGCGCCTCGACGCTGATCGACGCCCTCGAACAGAGCTCGTCACGAGTCAGCATCACGCCAGGCGCCAGCGACGTGATCGGACTGTCAGCAGCCGTCGAGCCCGTTGCGCCATTCGCAGCAACGGTCGCAGCAACGGTCGGCGCAACGGTCGGTGGGATCGTCGGTTCGGGATCGATCGGATGGTCCGTGCGAGCGAACAACGCCTCGGCGCCGGTCGGTGGTTCGCCGATCTTGGCCTCCGGGACGGTCTGATCCGGCGCCGCGCTGACCGGTGCTGCGTTCGGCGTCTCGAACGTGGCGTCGTCGTCAGGCAGGTTCTTGATGCCCCGCGGACGCGGCACTTCGCTGGTCGGATCGATCTCACCCGAGTCGAGTCGATCTTTGATCACCCGCAGCGGCAGGTAGTTCTCGCGCTGCTCACGCAGGATGCAACGCAACAACTCGACGTCATCGTCATAGAACTTGCGATACCCCGACGGAGTGCGTTCAGGATCGATCAGACCTTGACTCTCGAGGAAGCGGATCTTGGAGATCGTGACGTCGGTGAACTCCTCGAGCAGCAGGGCGAGCACTTCGCCGATCGAGAGATGCGACATCGATGCATGCTTGGCGGGCACCTCAACCATCGTTGCGCTCGAAGAACACGAGGCGGAACTTGCCGATCTGCAACTCGTCACCATGACGGAGCAACATCCGGTCGATGCGCTCCTGATTGACGTAGGTGCCGTTGAGCGACCCGGCGTCGCTCGCCACGTACCCGTCCGGTGTGCGCTCGATGTCAGCGTGACGTCGAGAGACGGTGATGTCGTCCAAACTGATCGAGCTGTCCGGGTGGCGGCCCAACCGCGTCAGGTCCTCTTCGAGCGGGAATCGAGATCCGGCCTGAGCGCCCGCGCGAACGATCAGCACGCCGACCTCGACCGGGAGTTCTCCGACCGGGACGATGATGTCGTCATCGGGCCCGGGGGCATCCTGCAGCGGATCAATGGCGGTGAGCGTGATCGTCCGATCGTCGAGGGAGTCCAACGGTTCTCCGCAACTCGAGCAGAAAGCACTCTCGGGCGGGTTGCGATGGCCGCACTGATTGCAGAAGACGTACGTGGTCATCAGGTCATTCACCGGTGAGTGCGGAGTACGCGTCAGCGTCGAGCAGCGCGTCGAGTTCGGATGGATCGGACATCTCGATGGAGCAGATCCAACCCTCACCGTAAGGGTCACTGTTGAGCAGTTCGGGCTGCCCGTCGAGCGCCTCATTGACGGCGGCGATCGTGCCCGACACCGGCGCATAGATGTCGCTCACCGACTTCGTGCTCTCGACTTCGGTGAACGAGTCGCCGATCGAGACCTCGCTGCCCTGTTCGGGCACCTCGACGAAGACCACGTCACCGAGAGAATCCTGGGCGTATTCGGTGATACCGATCGTCACGACGTTTCCGTCTTGGCGGATCCACTCGTGATCTGAGGAGTAACGGAGTTCTGCAGGCACATTCATCGTCGCCCACCGTAGCGAGAATCAGGCGTCGGAAAGAACACGATCGTCGCGATGTCGGCGACCATCGGCAATACCTCGACGAACGTCAGGGATGTAACCAAGACCGGTCCAGTAGCTGAGCACCAGGCCAGGGATACCGCAGACCCAGGCCACGACTGCGAAGAAGTCGGATTCGAACACTCCGGCATTGCTGATCAGAAAACTCGGAACAGCGCCCATCAGCAAGAAGGTGGCCGTCTTGCCCCACCAGGTCACGTCGAAGCGCTCCATGCCGAACACGAACGTCGCAATCGTCACCATTGCGCCAACGGCGACTTCGCGCACGAGCACGGCGATCGCGAACCACAGCGGAATCGATCCGTCGATGATGATCGCAATCACCGATACGAAGAAGAACAGGCGATCGACGGTCGGATCGAAGATCTTGCCGAACTCGCTGACCTGGTCGAAACGGCGGGCGATGTAGCCGTCGACCCAGTCGGTGCTCCCCAATGCTACGAGCATCCAGGCAGCACCCGCACGATTGTCCTGGCTGAACAACAGCCACAGGAAGACCGGCAGGCAGAGCAGGCGGACCAAGGTGAACGCATTGGGCACGGTCCACAGGTTGTCGAACATGCCCGCTGGAACATCGACGCTCTCACCTGCCCCTCCCTCGACCCCACCTGCGCCACCAGCTTCAGCGTCAGCGTTTGCAAGCGGGGCAGGCCCGGTGTCGTCGTCAGTCACGAGGTCAGCGTACGCGTTGCGTACTGTGGGCCGCGTATGAGCACGGTCTTCACAATGATCATCAACGGCGACATCCCCGGCACGTTCGTCCATCGCGACGACCGGTGTGTCGTCTTCATGTCGATCAACCCGATGACCGCGGGCCACGCCCTCGTGGTTCCGATCGAGGAAATCGACCACTGGATCGATGCGGCCCCGGACCTGAGCGCCCATCTCTTCGCCGTCGCCCACCGCATCTCGTCAGCGCAGCACCGGGCGTTCGGATGCGAGCGCGTCGGAATGATGATCGCCGGCTACGAAGTGCCCCACGCTCACATCCACCTCGTGCCGACCAACGACATGGCCGAGTTGTCCTTCGCGAACGCCGCCGCCCACGTGGAACGCGCTGACCTCGAGTCCTACGCAGCGCGCATCATCGCCGAACTCTGAGCACAGCTACTCCGGCTTCGGCGCGAGCAGCTCGGCTGAGTTGTTCCTGACGTTGTTGACCTCTGGCGAGACCTCGCGCATCTCGAGGACCCCGTCGTTCGACGCACCGAACAGATCCCTCAGCGACTCGATGTCGTCGTTGCCGGGATGCAGCCACTCGTCCCACAGACTCTGCGGAACCAACACCGGCATCCGGTCGTGCACCGATGACATCAACTCGTTCGCCGCAGTCGTGATCACCGTTGCGCTGTGCAACCAACGCTGCTCAGCGTCGCTCGGGTCCTTCCACGCAGCCCAGAGTCCGGCCACCGCAAGTTGCTCGCCGTCGATTCGATGAATGAACATCGGCTGCTTGAGTGGTTTGCCCTTGGCGTTGAGTGGGCCGTCGGGATGACCGGGCTGCCACTCGTAGAAGCCGTCCATCGGGATGATCAGCCGCTTGTTCTTGAACAGTCCGCGGAATGCCGGCTTCTCGGCGATGGTCTCGGAACGGGCGTTGATCATCCGGGCGCCGACCTTGCGGTCCTTGGCCCAACTGGGAATCAACCCCCAGTGAAACGCCTGGACGGTGCGCGCCGGCTCGGTCGACGGATCCTGCTGCCGTGCGACCACGCCGTAGATGTCATGCGTCGGGGCGACGTTGAAGTTCTCGCCGAGGGTTTCGACATCCACGTCGGCGCCGAAGTACGTCGCGATCGCATCGGGTGCGCTGGTGGAGACGAAGCGTCCGCACATTGTCAGGTACTCGACTCGGCCACCACACCAGACAGCGCGTCCACGACCGCGCCGATACCACCGGTGGCGAGGGCGTACCAGACCCATCTCCCCCGCTTGTCGCCCGTGACGAGACCTGCTTCGGCGAGCACCTTCAGGTGGTGCGACACGGTGGGTTGAGACTTGCCGATCGGGCCGACGAAATCGCATGCACAGACTTCCCCGCCAGACGCCGACGCAATGATCGACAGCATCTGTAGCCGGACCGGGTCGGCAAGTGCGCCGAGTCGACTGGCGAGTTCGTCAGCCTGGGCGGTGTCGAGACGCGACACCCCTCCCCCGCAGCAGCTGTCGCTGAGTGATGATGATTGTTGCTCAGTCATATTGATCCTGGTCGATACCTCACGATATCGTCCGCAGCCTCCCATGTCCCTGATCGATCCTGCCGGACCGGCCGACCTGCCGGTGCCACCCGTGGTGCCGCTGTCGACGCGTCTGTTGGCCGAGGGGATCGGCAGCGCCTTCCTGGTGATCGCCGTGATCGGCTCGGGGATCATGGCGGAGACCCTCTCCCCCGACGACGTCGGCCTGCAGCTGTTCGAGAACGCTGCGGCGACCGCTGGCGCACTCGTCGGCCTGATCATCATGTTCGCCACCGTCTCGGGCGCGCACTTCAACCCAGCAGTCACGCTACTCGACCGGCTGTTGGGCTTGCGGTCGACAACCGAGACGGCCCAGTACGCCGGGGCCCAGATTCTCGGCGGCTGCTTCGGCGCAGTCGTGGCCAACGTGATGTTCTCCGAGCAGACCGGCAGGGGCGCGATCTTCCTGTCGACCAAACAGCGCGACAGCGGCGCCGAACTCGTGTCGGAGATCGTCGCCACGATCGGCCTGCTGCTCGTGATCCACGGCGCGGCCCGACTCGGCAAGCCCCACGTCGTCGCAGTCGCTGTCGGTGTCTGGATCGGCGGCGCCTACTTCTTCACGTCGTCGACCAGCTTCGCGAACCCGATGGTGTCCATTGCCCGAACACTCTCCGACACCTTTGCCGGTATCGCACCAGCGTCGGCACCGGGCTTCATTGCCGCCCAGTTCCTGGGCACATTGTTGGCATGGCCCCTGGTCCGCAAGCTGTTCACCTGATCGCCTCGGCGGGCTGCGACGCAGGGAGCGCCGGAAGCCGCAGTGTCAGCATCCAGGTGATCGCGACGAACGTCGCTGCTCCCCAGAGCGCAATCGGTAGACCGCCCCACAGGTACAGCAGCCCGGACAGCAGCGTGCCGACCAGTCGACCGACAGCGTTGGCCGAGTAGTAGAAACCGACATCGGCGGCGACGGCGTCATCGTCGCTGTACGCGAGGATCAGGTAGGAGTGCAGCGAGGAGTTCACGGCGAACGCGACGCCGAACACGATCAGGCCGACGATGATGACCGCAGTCACTGCGACATCGACGGCGACCAGGGCCGCCATGGCCACGGAGATCCCCACGAGTGTCAGCGCCCACCGACCTGCGGCAGCGACATCGCCGCCGCTGCCGGCCAGACGAGGAGCGATCGACTGCACTCCCCCGTACCCGATGATCCAGGCCGCGAGGAAGCCGCCGATGCCGTAGAACGACCACCGCAACTGTTCTTCGAGGAAGACCGGCAAGGCCACGACGAACCAGATGTCGCGCGATGCAAAGAGGAACACCCGTGCTGCTGAGAGTCGGTTGATGGCTGCGGACTTGGTCAGGATCGACCGCAGCGGCGACGGTGTCGCGGATCGACCGATGTCTTGGTTCAACAACAGCATCACGGCGAGCAATGCAGCGCCGACGAGCCCCGCGAGTAGCCAGAGCGCGGCGTCGTAGCCGACCGACGCGAGCAGTGCGGCGCCGACGAAGAATCCGACGCCCTTGAGTGCATTCTTCGATCCGGTGAGCAGCGCCACCAGTTTGAACAGTCCACCGTCACTGTCGGCACTCGCACCGTTGAGTCCGGCGACGAACTTCACCGCGCTCTTGGAACTCATCTTCGTCAGGTCCTTGGCCACACCTGACAGCGCTTGCACGCCCATCACGAAGACCACCGAGACCCACTCGCCCCATGCTTCCTGCTGCAGGCTCAGCAGCAGCAGTGCAACCACCTGCAGCGCGAGTCCGACTCGCAGGGTCAGGGCGAGGCCTGTCCGTGACCCGACCCAACCGCCGATCAGATTCGTGACCACACCCATGAACTCGTAGGCGAGGAACAGGAAGGCGAGGAGAACCGGGGAGTAGCCGAGTTCGTTGAAGTGCAGCAGCACCAGCATCCGCAAGGCGCCGTCGGTGAGCGTGAACGCCCAGTACCCGCCGGTGACCAGTGCGTAGTTGCGAAGGTTCACGACCGAGGCAGTGCCGCAGCGACTTCGGCGGCGAGGTCAGCCATGCGGAAGGCGTAGCCGTACTCGTTGTCGTACCAGATCAGCACCTTGACCATCCGACCATCGATGACCATGGTCGAGGGCCCATCGACGATTCCCGAGCGGGTGTCGTTGGTGTAGTCGGCGGAGACGAGTGGCAGCTCTTCGAAACCGAGGATGCCGTCGAGGTCGGCTTGTGCGGCGTGGCGGAACAGGTCGTTGATCTCTTCAACGGTGACCTCGCGCGACATCGTGAACACCGCGTCGGTGAGCGAGGCGTTGAGCAGCGGGACGCGTACGGCGGTGCCGTTCAGCTTGCCGGTCAGCTCGGGGTAGATCATCGTGATCGCCGTTGCCGAGCCCGTCGACGTCGGGATCAATGAGTTGAGTGCCGAACGCGCTCGCCGCAAGTCTTTGTGCGGAGCGTCGACGATCACCTGGGTGTTGGTCACGTCGTGGATCGTCGTGATCGCTCCCCGCTCGATGCCGATGTTCTCGTGCAGCACCTTGACGACCGGTGCCAGGCAGTTGGTCGTGCAGGACGCCGCCGTCACGATGTCGTGCACGTCGGGTTCGTACAGGTCGTCGTTGCAGCCCATCACGATGTTGAGCACGCCGTCGGACTTGACCGGTGCAGCGACGATCACCTTGCTGGCACCGCCATCGAGGTGCGGCTGCAACGTGTCGGTCGTCTTGAACACGCCACTGCATTCGAGCACGATGTCGACGCCCGCCTCCGCCCATGGCACTTCTGCGGGCGTGCGAAACGCCGAGACCGTGGCGTGCACACCGTCGACCGTGATCGATGCGTCACCGGAGCTGACCTCGCCGGCGAAACGTCCGTGCACGGTGTCATACGCGAGCAGGTGCGCAGCGGTGGCGGCGTCACAGTTCGGGTCGTTCACGTGGACGAGTTCGAGGTCTGGGCGCCCCTGGAGGCCCCGAACCACCAACCGACCAATCCGTCCGAAGCCGTTGATTCCAATGCGAATGGTCATCGCTGGCGACGGTAGCGCCAGTCGATGATCGGCGGTGGTGAACGCCAGATGAATCATTGCTGCCGGCCTCATCGCCCCGCTCGACGATCCGCGCGCCGGATTTGGCAGTATCGCTGCACGTTCTGAGAGGGTGGGGTATGCGGGAACGTGCGTTCACTTCTGCTTCCGTTCGATCGGTCGCACTCATCTCGGCGGCCAGTCTGCTCGTCGTCAGTTGCACCGGAGACTCGACCGACGACGCTGCCGGCGGTGATGTTGCAGTAGCAAGCACGGCTGGCGCAGCCGACGAGATGGCAACCGGCGAGATGGCAACCGGCGAGAACTCGAACACCACACCCCAGGACGCCACCGACCCGGACGACACCGACCCGGACACCAGCCTGGAAGAATCCGGCGTCGAGCTGGTCGCCGAGACGGGTCACCTCGCAGCGATCGACATCCTCACCGGCTTGCTGCCCGAGACCACGCGCGGGCTACTCAGCGTCGATGTCCAGGCGCTGCTGTCCGGTGATTCCTCGACAGAGATCCCGTCGCTGCTGACCGGCGACGGCGCCGACTTCGTGTTCAGCGAGATGCTCGGTTCGGTCGGCACCCTGGCGGGGTCGATCGACGTTGCCGAAGCAATGACGACCGCCGTGGTGGCGCAGACCACGGATGCGCCCGACGGCCTGTTCCTCGTGGCCACACTGCGCAGCGAGAACCTCGCCGATGTCGCCGCGGGGTCGACGCCGACGCCGGACGGGACCTACGGCGTCGACTCCACGGCGCTGTTCGTGGACGACGACGACAACCGACTGGCGATCCTTCCGGGCGGACTGCTGGTCGCCGGCACCGCACCGGCGGTGGAATCGGTCATCGATGTCGCAGACGCGACCGCGCCGGCGAACACGAGCGTGATCGTGCCGTTTCTCGGGGTGCTCGGCGAGGAATCCCCGATCAGCTTCGTCTACGGGCTGCCCGCCCTGTTCCAGCCCGCGGCGTCGACCGACGTCGAACCCGACCTGACCCTGCAGGGCGCCGCCGTGGTGAGCGGGGCCCTGGACGTCGTCGATGGCGACATCACCGGAGCGGTGGCGTTCCACACGTCGAATGCCGCGGAGTTCGTCGAGGCCTACAACACCCTCGATCGCAACGCGCACCAAGGAGAAGATCCGACCGGCGTGCCGATCACCCTCGCCGCACCGGTCGCCGACGGCCTCGACCAGGTTCTCGTGACCCTGCCCCCGACGCCGATCGTCTCGTCGCCCGACGGAGCGGCCCTTTCGATCAACACCTTCAAGAAGCTCTTCGTCGGCATGGATGCATTCGACTACGCAGCGGGTGTCTTCGACCCCGGCAACGACGCCTGGGCCGACCTCATTGTCAAGAGTGAGGCCGATGGCGACCAACCGCCCTCGCCGGCCTCGGTCTTCTTTCGCTGGGAGTTCCGTGACCAGGCCGCCATCGACGCCTTCGAGGAGAACGAGCTGCCCGAGGGCTTCCGGATCGCTCCGACCCGATTCTTCGAAAGCGACCCGGCCGAGGGTGAGTACTTCTTGCTGCTCAACATGTACGACGCCGGTGGCGGTTCCATCGTCGGCGGCGGCCGGGCCGAATGGGATGTCTACGTGCACGGGCCCGACGGTGCCGATCCGAATGCCGGCGAACGCCCCCGATTCTTCGTCGTCGAAGCATTGGCAGAAGAGGTGTCGGCCGACCCGGTGAACCTCGTGACGACCCCCGAACCCGTCTCGCACGTCCGCGAGGGCGACCAGGTGGTGTCGTCGGTGGAGCGCATCGAGGGCGACACGACCGTGCCGGTCTTTTCGTCGTCGTTCCCCGTGCCCGATCCCGACGAGGCGGAGGTGGTTCGCTTCACCCCGGAGATGGCAATCGGCAACGACTACATCTACTGGGGCTACGGGGTGTCGGACCGTGTGCTGTACAACGCGACCACCTTCAATCACGATGCCTTTGCCGTCGACCCGGCCGATGTCACCTTCGCTCACGACTCACGTTGGGCCGAGTATCTGAAACCCGAACTCAAGGACGTCGTGTACTACGAGAACACCCTGGAGTACGTCGCGTCACCGATGGAGAACCTGGACTCCGAGCATCTCGACATCACGCCCGAGTGGCTGGAGGAGTTGTACGGCTTCAAGAACAACGGACACCAGGCGGCGATCATGCGCAAGTCTGTCGAACAACTCTTCCGCGGCGAGAACGACGCTCTTGTCGGCTTCGACGTCGGCAATGAGACGCCGTCGACGTACTACCACTTCGAGATCACTGATCCGGAGGCGTTGTCGGCGGCGCTCGATCTTCCTGCCGGCCATCAACTTGCACCGACGACGCTGCTCGAGGGCGGCGAGGTGGGGCACTATCTCACGTTGTCGGTGTACGAGATCGATGGCGCGTCCGAGGGGACGCGCGCGGAGTGGAGCGTGTACACCGACATCGGCGACGGGCGGCCGCCGAACATGTTGGTCCTCGACCTGATGACCGAGGAGGTGGGCATCGATCCAGTGAGCATCATCAACCTGCCGAGCGATGTCCGCCACGAACTCGTCGATGGTGTGCTGAGCACGCGCCTGGCATCGTCTGACATCGTCTTCGATGCCTCGTTCGAGACAGCGGGCGCTGCGTCGGAGCCGCTGTCGCTGGACTGGGTCGAGGCCGGCGACGACGTCTGCTATCTCAACGGCATCTGCGACAAGCTGTACTACGACGCCGAGACGCTCGACGTGCCTGTTGCCCTGCCCGTCGACGTCACGGTGAACACCTTCTCCACGCCGTGGAACGCCGTCGTCTCCGAGCAACCTGCCGTGGTCTTCTACCGAGACCACGCCCAGCAGTACGTCGCCAAGCGCTGGCACAACCTCGACATCGTCGTGGAGGAACTCCCGTTCAGTGGGCTCGAAGGTCGCACCCACGTCATCGCCGGCTCCGGAACGCTCATCGGGCGTGACAGCGACGTGGCGGACTCGGTCTACGTCTACACCGGTGACGCAGTGCTCGGCGATGAGCAATTGACCTTTGCCATCGACCAGCAGATCGACAACGTGCTCGGTGTGGGCAACATCTTCACGACCGGGACGTTCGACCTGGCGAGCGGAACCGGTACCCAGACCGTCATCGACTGCCTCGGACCGGCGCTGCTGTGCAGCGACGTGGTGATCGGCTCGACGGCGTTCTACGAGGCCCAGGGCCTCGACACAAGCGACACTGGTGCGATCACATGGCAGATCGACCTGGCGCTCGATCTCGGCGGCACATTCGGCACGGCGGACAGCTCATCAACGTTCCGCGCGACACGGGCGGATTGATCGCAGGTCGAAAACGACGAAAGTCCCGGCCGGAGGAAACAACCTCTGACCAGGACTTTCGTACGTCGGGCTGACAGGATTTGAACCTGCGACCCCTTGTCCCCCAGACAAGTGCGCTACCAAGCTGCGCTACAGCCCGTACTGAAGTGGCGACGACGTAGTCGACCCGCTTCTCTGTTGGCCAGACTCTATCGAAGCGCCACCGGTTTGCTTCGCTCCATTCGCGTCGAAAGGCTTGCGTTGGTGGGCCGCCACTATTACGGTCCCGTGACGATTACGACGTTCGCCGGTCGATTGTGACGGTACCGTGAAGCGATTCACGGGCTGCTCCAAGGTCGGCGGACACCATCACGAGAACAACTGAGCGCGCTGTGGCGCGACGGCGAGGAACCTCATGCGACACTTTCCCTTCCTGCGATCAGCAACGGCGCGAACCGCCGCAGCGGTGGCACTGCTCGCCTCATTGATGCTCCCGACGATCGCGTCGAACTCGCCCGCATCTGCCGGCGCAAGCTGTAACGGAACCGGTCTGCCCGTCCGTCATCTGGTGCGCCCGGCCAATGCGACCAGCCTCTACACCACGAGCAGTTCGGAAGCCGCCAGTGCCACTGGCTATGGGTTCACGGACGACCGCGGCGTCGCATTCCTCGCCGAACCTCCCGGCGCTGCAGGCGCCACCATCTTGCACCGCGCCTACCAGGCGACGACAGGGAACTTCGTGTGGATGCCGGCCGGGCAAGAATTGAACCAGGCAGTCGCGCTCTACGGGTACGCCGATCACGGACCATTCCTGTCCGTTTCGGACTCAGCGAGCGGATGCCACGTGCCGGTCAACCGCTTCACGAATGGCACAACACATCGCTTTGCAGCAACCGACGCCGAACGCGCAGCGCTGGCCGCGCAGGGCTGGACCGACGAAGGCGTGCGCTTCTACGCCCGCCCCGCCGACGGCGCCACCACCACCCCACCAACCACCACGCCAACCACCACGCCACCGACAACACCGCCCACGACGCAACCCCCCGCCGAGCCTCCGACGGCGAGCACAGCAGGGTCTGCCCCGGTCGGCACGACTCAGTACCCGGTTCCGGCGGGAGCACTGATCGTTTCGCCATCGGGGTCGGACTCCAATGCTGGCACTGTGCAACAGCCGGTGCGCACACTGGCGCGGGCCGTGCAACTGGCCAGCAACGGCTCCACGATCGTCCTTCGTGCCGGCACCTACCGCGAGAACGTGGCGATCTACAAGCGAGTCACCATCCAGAGCGCACCGGGCGAAACCGTGTGGCTCGACGGCAGCGCGCCCGTCACCGGATGGACCCGCACCTCGCGCGGCTGGCGCCACGACAACTGGACCACGCGCTTCGACAGCAGCCCGACCTACACCCAGGGAGCACCCGACAACAACACCGAGTTCTACCGCTTCCTCAACCCTGCCTTCCCGATGGCTGCCCACCCCGACCAAGTCTGGATCGGCGGCGCACCGCAGCAGCAGGTCGGCTCACTCTCCCAGCTCACAGCCGGCACCTTCTACGTCGACGAAGCCCGATCGCAACTGCACGTCGGATCGAACCCGAGCACTTCCCAGGTCCGAGCGAGCGTGCTCCCCAAGGCCCTGTCGGTGCGTGCCTCGGGGGTCGTGATCCGGGGTATCGGAATCAGGCGCTACGCCCCCAGCGTCTGGATGGTGGCGGGCGTGACCTTGGAGTCGCCGTCGGCAACCGTCGAGAACGTCGTGATCGACGACTTCGCAACCACCGGCATCAGCGCACTTCGTGCTGACACCGTCATGAGGAACTTGACGGTGACCGACAGCGGCATGCTCGGGATCCACGTCCGCACTGCTGACCGTCTGCAGTTGACCTCGGTTCTGGTCACCGGCAGCAACGCCGAGAAATTCAACATCACTCCCTCGGCGGGTGGCATCAAGGTCGGCCAGACCGCACGCATCACGGTGCACGACAGCGACTTCTCCGACAACCTCGCAACCGGTTTCTGGACCGACTGGTCGGTGTCCGACGTCCGCATCGCGAACTCCACGTTCAACCGCAACTCCGGCGACGGGCTCTTCCTCGAACTCACCGCTCGAGCGCGCGTCATCGGGTCGTTCTTCGCCGACAACGACCGCTTCGGTATCAAGGTCAACAACACGAGCGACGTGCAGATCTGGAACAACGCATTCAGCGGCAACGACCGCCCGCTCAACCTCGTGCAGGACTTCAGGCGCAACGACGACCGCAACGACTTCGCGGTCGATCCGCGCCGTGGTTGGCCGGACCCTGCAATGCCGTGGACGCTCGGCCCGGTCCGGGCCTACAACAATGTCATCGACGGCACCGACTCGACCGCTGACTGCCTCATCTGTGTCGAGGACTACAGCCGGGAGATGTCCGCCGAACAGATGGGCATCACCTTGAACAGCAACGTGTACAACCGCATTGCGCAGAACCAGCCGAGCCGCTTCGTGATCTGGTCGCGCGCCGACGTCAACCCGAACCCGCTGCTGTTCGGATCACTCTCGGCCTTCACGTCGAGCACCGGCCAAGAACGTCTCGGCGTGCAACTCGTGGGGCCGTCGGTCCTCAACGGATCCGGGGTCGCGACGAATGCCGTCACAGCACTCGCAGCACAGAAGGCGACTCCGCTCACCTCGGAGATGGCGAACCTCGCCGGCCGCTCACAGGGCGAACGCCACCTCGGCCTCTGGCCCTAGTCAGACGAAGAGATCGAGCAGGCGCCAACCGAGATACGCGGCGAGCGCGGCGAGCATCAGCTTGAAATGCCACGGCGCCTTCTCGTCGCCGACCGCATTCCCGCCGTGTTCGTGTGGCTCGCCGACCTGCTCGCCACAGGACGGACACGTGCCGTCATCGTTCATTGCATTCGGCGTCCAGTACTTGGCGCACGGTTCACACCATGGCATTGGTCAACTCCGCCCGATCAAGACCGCTTGCGCACGCGCAGCTTGATCGGCGTCGAACCCATGTCGAGATCCTCTCGGAGCCGACGCTCGAGGTAGCGGAGATAGGTGCGATCCAATTCGCGGTTGACGAACAGGGTGAACGTCGGCGGGTCAGTCGCACCTTGCACGGCATACAGCACCTTGGCTCCCCCGCTGTGCGGCTGTGCCTGCTGGGCGGCGCCGATGATCTTGTTCACGCTCTTGGTCGGGACCCGCTGGTGGTACTGCCGGATCGAGTCCTGAAGCAGCGGTTGCAACTTGTGCACGTTCTTGCCCGACAGTGCGGAGATCTTCAGCACCGGCGCATCGCCGAGGAACGCCAGCTTGCGTTTCACTTCGGACTGCACCTCGATGCGGGCCTCGGCGCCGACGAGTTCCCATTTGTTGAGCACGATGATGATGGGACAACCGGAGGCATCGACGCGTTCGGACAGGCGCTGGTCCTGACCGGTCACGCCGATCGTCGCGTCGATCACGAGCAGGGCGATGTCCGAGTCGTCGATGGCGCGCAGCGCCCGCACGAGTGAGTAGTACTCGGCCGAGTCGCCGATCTTGCCGCGCTTGCGCATCCCGGCGGTGTCGACGAAGACGATGGGACCGTCTTCGGTCTCGACGAGCGTGTCGATCGCATCGCGGGTCGTACCTGCCAGGTCGTGGACGACAGCGCGATCGGTGCCCACCAACTGATTGAACAGCGTGCTCTTGCCGACATTCGGTCGGCCGACGATCGCAACACGCGGCGGAGGAGCGCCGTCGAGGTCGATCAGTGACTCGATCTCGGCGAGTTGATCCTCGTCGTAGCTTTGCTCTTCTTCGGGCGCCTCGCCCCGCTCGGGGAAGAACGACACGATCCTGTCCAACAGATCGCCGGCCCGGCGGCCGTGCAGCGCACTCGTCGGCATCGGGTCGCCGAGCCCGAGGCCCATGTACTCCCAGATCTCGTTCTCGCGGCGCTGGTTGTCGGCCTTGTTCGCAACGACGAGCACCTCGGTGCCCGTGCGCCGCACCCAGTTCGCGATGAGTTGATCGTCGTCGGTGAGTGACACCGAGGCGTCGATCACGAACAGCACCACATCAGCGTCCTTGACGGCTTCTTCGACCTGACGCGAGACCTTCTCTTCGAGTTCGGTTCCGCCCGGCATCCAGCCACCGGTGTCCACGACGAGGAACGGCGTGTCGAGCCAGTCCGCTTCGAGTGCCTTGCGGTCGCGCGTGATGCCGGGCCGGTCTTCGACAATCGCTTGCTGACTCCCGACGATCCGATTGAACAGCGTCGACTTGCCGACGTTGGGGCGACCGATGATGACGACCGTCGGGAGGTCCGTCGACGGGTCCGCAGGCATGAGTTCGCCGAGTTCACTGATCGCCGCCGGATCGAGATCGAGGAGATCATCGGGGAGGGTGGAGTGCACGGGCTGGGAGGTGTCGTCGTCGCTCATCGGGAGCTTCCTGTGGTGTCGAGGGCGGCGCGCAGTGCAATGCCGTCGGTGGGGATGACTTCAACCGGCCGGGGCAGATCGTCAAGTGCGACACCGTCCAGGAATCGACCGTCATCGGAGAGGCAGACGTCTGGCAGCAGGTAGCGGTGCCCTTCGGGTTGGCCGGCGAGAACGTTGCTCACGTCTTCACCCGTCATCAATCCGGTCACCCCGGTGTTCCCACCGAAGAACTCGTTGGCAACCGTGACGATCCGGACATCGTCACGGTCGAGGGAATCGATCAGCGGCGTGATCACGGGGGCGCCGAGCGTGCCGGTGAGGACCCCGATCGGCGCCGTTCGTCGGGGACGCAACTGCAGCCCGGTCGCGCTCGCCGTAGGGCCGCAGCCGTTCTGCCGGAGTCCGGTGTAGGCCGCTGGGTTCGGCGGAGCGTCGACCGCTGCAAAGAATCCGCGCTGCACGCCGGTCGCCTCGTCGGCGTGGCCGTGGAACTCGGCTTCGAAGGTACGCGCCATGCCGATGCCGTCCTCGTGCATCGGGAACCCGTCGTACCGCTCGGCGTCGGGGAACGGGCGCTGGGCCATGATGTAGTACTCGTCAGCTGCGTAGACCATGCGTTTGCCGAGCGTCGCCTGGAAGATGTCCTGCCATTCCCCGACCGTGTCGACGACCGACTGGGCCTCAGCGAGTGTGTGGAAGCGCATTGCCGACTCGGCATTGAACTTCGAGATGCCGAGTGGAACGACCGCAATCGAATCCAGTTCGGGGTACTGGTCGAGCACACCGGCGAGCGTGTCGTCGAGCACGCCGCCGTCGTTCACGCCCGGGCACACGACGATCTGGCCCTTGACGGCGATGCCGTGATCGAGCAGTGCGCGCATCCAGCGCAGGCTCATCCCGCCCCGCGGGTTCTTCAACATGGCGCTGCGGACGTCGGGGTCCGTCGAGTGGATACTGACGTGGAGGGGCGACAAGCGCTCGGTGACGACGCGCTCCAGATCTGACTCGGTGAATCGCGTCAGCGTCGTGAAGTTGCCGTACAGGAACGACAACCGGTAATCGTCGTCCTTGAGGTACAGGCTGCGCCGCATGCCCTTGGGCAGTTGGTAGATGAAGCAGAACTCGCAGTGGTTGTCACACGTGCGCACCCGGTCGAACACTGCGCTCGAGACCTCGATGCCGAGCGACGCACCAGCGATCTTCTCGATCGTCATCGACAGATCCATGCCACCGCGCACCAGATCGAGTTCGACGTCTGCTTCGTCGGTGGCCATCTGCCACTCGATGATGTCGCGGGGGGCCTCACCGTTGACCCGCAGGATCTCGTCACCGGGCTCGACACCGACGAGCGCCGCCGGTGATCCGGGCGCGACAGCGACGACGATCGGAGCCAGACCGGCGGTGGCCGTGCCTGCAGGAGCGTCGAGACGAGTGGTGGACATGGGAGCAGCCAGGCTACCGGCGCCCTCACCAGGTAGATTTGTGCCAGATGAGCAACTCCGCCGTGTCGCCCGCCATCCAGGTCGATCGGGTCCTGCTCGCCGAGCCACGTGGGTTCTGCGCCGGCGTCGAGATGGCCATCAAGGCGTTGGCCTGGATGGTCCGGACCTTCCCGGCGCCGGTCTACTGCTACCACGAGATCGTCCACAACAAGCTCGTCGTCGACCGGTTCAAAGAGCAGGGCGTCGTCTTCGTCGACGAGATCAGCGACGTTCCTGCAGGCAGCCCGATCATGCTGTCCGCCCACGGCTCGCCGCCCGACGTGCTCGAAGCCGCTCGGGCGCGTGGGTCATATGTTGTGGACTCGGTGTGTCCACTCGTGACCAAGGTGCATCACGAGGTCAAGGTCCGAGCAGGCAAGGGGTACCGCATCGTCTACGTCGGCCACGAAGGCCACGAAGAGGCGGTGGGCACGATGGCGGTCGCACCGGACTCGATCAACCGGGTCGAGTCGGTGGCCGAGGTGGAGGCGCTCGACGACATCGAGCAGCCCGTGGCGCTGCTCGCGCAGACGACTCTCTCGCATCGGGACTGGGAAGGCGTCGCCGTGGCCGTCAAGCAACGATTTCCCGATGTCTGGACACCGGGCCGGAGCGACCTGTGCTTCGCCACGACCAACCGGCAGGCGGCGCTGATGGAATTGGCTCACCGGTGCGACGTGATCGTCGTGATCGGGTCGGCGAACTCTTCGAACACGCGGGCACTCGAGCAACTCGCTCGGGAGGAAGGGTGTGAGCGGGTGTACCGCATCAACTCCGTCGCGGAGCTCCCCGATGATCTCGACGGCGTCGTCGGTGTCACCGCCGGTGCATCAGCGCCCGAGGAACTCGTCGAAGCAGTCGTCGACTTCCTTGCGCCGGTCAACGGGATCGAACTGGTCAACGTCACCGACGAGGACGAGTACTTCCCTCCCCCACGGAACCTTCGCGAACTTCTGACCGCCATCGATGCCGTGGCCACCGTCGGCCTCGGCGGATCACTCGATGCTCGGCCCGAACTCAACGATCGCCACATCGGCGCCTCCGATGTGCTCGTCACGCTCTAGACCTCACCGGCGTCACTTCCGGCACGCTCGCTGCTGATCAACGAACAGACTTGGGCCTCAGCCGATGTTCTGAGAAGCTGCGCCGGTGACAGATACAGCCCTGACCCAGCGCCAGACCATGGCGATCTTCGGTGGCATGCTCGTCTCGACGTTCTTGTCGTCGCTCGATGGGACCGCTGTTTCGACGGCACTTCCGACGATTGCCGGCGAACTCGGCGGTATCGATCAGCTGCCATGGGTCCTCACCGCCTACCTTCTCGGCTCGGTTGCTGCGACGCCCCTCTACGGGAAGCTGAGCGACATCTACGGTCGTCGAACTCTCACCGAAGCAGCTCTGATCATCTTCATCGTCACGTCGGTGATGGCTGCGGCGTCGCAAACCATGTGGCAGCTGATCGTGGCCCGTGGCCTCCAGGGCATCGGCGGAGGCGGCCTCATGGCCATGGGCTTCATCGTGATCGGGGACATCTTCTCTCCTCGTGAACGAGGCAAGTACATGGCCTACTACACCATGAACTTCACGTTCTCGGCGCTGGTCGGCCCCGTCATCGGCGGCGTCTTCGTCGACGTGGCTTCCTGGCGGTGGATCTTTCTCATCAACATCCCGCTCGGCCTGATCGCTCTGGCTGTCATCCACCGAAACCTGACGTTCGAACTGCCGCCACGCGAGCACGTGCTCGACTTCGTGGGTGCTGGCGTTCTCGTCATGAGCGTCACCGCGCTCATCTTCGGGCTGGCGCTCGGCGGCGAGACGTTCGCCTGGACGTCTCCACAGATCATCGGCCTGCTCGCCGGAGCGGCCATCGGCGCCGTTGCCTTCGTTCGTTGGGAATTGCGGGCCCCAGAACCGCTGCTGCCCATGCGGTTGTTCTCGAATCCGACGTTCCGGATCATGATCGCCGGCAATGCGATCTACGGCATCGCTGGCATCGGCATGCTCGCCTTCTTCCCGCTGTTCTTCCAGGTGTCGCTTGGTGAGTCGGCAACCAGGGCCGGCTTGATCTTGGCCACGATGAGCATCGCTGTCAGCGTCGGCTCCTACGTCGCCGGCCGAGTCACGACCGGCACCGGCAAGTACCGCACCATCGTGCAGACCGCTCCGATCCTGTCGTTGCTCTCGCTCGTGTCGTTCACGTTTCTCGACATCGACAGCTCGGCGGCATCGGCGATTCCGTTCCTGCTCGTGCTCGGTTTCTCGATCGGCGTGGCCTTCCCCACCATGACCACGGCAACACAGAACTCACTCGCTGTACCCGACCTCGGCACCGGAACCGCAGCCATCAACTTCTTCCGCACCCTCGGCCAAACGCTCGGCGTCGGCGCTTTCGGCGCCTTGTTGACCGGCCGCATCACGTCGGAGTTGTCCGCTCTTGATGACTCGGTCGACATCGACGAACTCCTGTCAACACCAGAGGAGATCGCAGCGCTCGAGCCATCATTGCGTGAAGCGGTCGAATCGGCAGTTGCTTCCGGGTCGAATGCGGTGTTCTGGGCTGCGGTACCGATCATGGCGATCTTCGTGGTCTTGGTCCGGTTCCTCCCCGAACTCGAGCTACGCACCACCACGGCCCTCGCCGACTCAGCAGTCGACGACCCAGCAATCGACGACCCAGCGATCGACGACCCAGCAATCGACGACCCAGCAGAGCGCTAGGAAGCCTTTCGGGAGCTGAGCACCACGAACTTCGGGTTCGAAGCGATGGTCTCGAGGTTTCCGAAGATCGACTTCAGTCGCTTGTGATACCCCAGGTGGCGATTCCCGATCACGCGGACTTCGCCTCCATCTCGCAGGATTCGTCGAGCCTCGACAAACATGCGCCCCGCTGTCTCGTCGCCCACGACGTGTTGATCGTGTCAGACGAAATTCACTGCGACCTGCTCAGGCAAGGCCTGACCCATACACCGCTGGCGAAGCTGTTTCCTGACTCCGACCAGATCATCACCACTATGTCGGCTAGCAAGACATTTAACCTTGCTGGGCTCGGGCTCGCCCACGTCATCATCCCGAACGACCAACACCGGGCTCGTTGGGAGGATCGGGTGTCGCCCGTGGTGAATCCGGTCAGTGTTGGTGGCGTTGCTGGCGCCTTCGGTGGAGGCCACGATTGGCTTGATGGCCTCCGCATCTACCTCGATAGCAACTTTGCCTACGTGGCCGAAACGCTGGCGGCCGAGCTGCCCCAAGCAGAGTTCGTCATCCCCGAAGCTACGTACTTGGCATGGATTGGCCTCGGAACGTACTTCCCGGACGAAACCAATCTGACCCGCTTCTTCGCCGAAGCAACCGGCGTGCTGATCGAAGGTCCTGACCTCTTTGTCGCTGACGCAAACGGCCATATCCGGGTCAACGTTGCATGCCCACGTTCCATGCTCGAAGAAGGACTCGGCCGAATAGTGAGAGCGGTGCAAACACTCGGCCATACTTAGGCATGGCTGTTCGTCCAAAGTTGTCCGGTTCGCCCCTCGGTTACGCGCTATGGAAAGTCGACGGATCAACCGATCCGTACAAGGCCTTCGGCGAAGCGATCTGGTCCGACGATGGAGCCGTCTCGCCAGCGCTCAAAGAGCTCGTCTTTTTGCGCACCTCCGCCATCAACGAATGCGACACTTGACTGCAGGCCCATATCGTCTCGTCGAGACGACGCGGAGTAAGCCAAGAAGAGATCGATGCAGTTGGGGAACCCGATGCCTGGATGGTTGTATTCGATGAGAAGCAGCATGCTGTGTTGCACCTTGCCGACGCTATGGCAGACGAAACTGAGTCGTTGCCACAGGAGCTGATCGCTGAACTGCAACAGCACTTTTCCGAAGTCGAGCTGGCCGAGTTGATTCTCATAGGTGGGCAAGCGAACTTGAACAATCGGGCGGGAAACGCGGCGAAACAGCTTCTCGGCAGACGTCCATCGGAAGCGCCTGAGTGATCAATAGCTGAACTCGGGCACACTGGCGTATGCAGATCACCTACGCCCTCTACGACAAGATGACCGCCCTCGACTTCATTGGGCCGTACGAAGTCTTTGGTTGTGTGCCTGGTCTCAAACCAATTTTTGCCGCGGCTGAGGCGGGGACGATCACGACCGATCAGGGTCTTGTCATCGAGACTCCGGTTGCCTTTCGCGACGTCGAGTCAACCGACATTTTGTTAGTGCCCGGCGGCGGCAAGACCCACCATCTTGTCGGCGACACGGAGATTGTGCGCTCCATTGCCCGCCTTCACAAGACGACCACGTGGACGACATCGGTCTGTACCGGATCGCTC